>Ga0134128_10000835_pt1 | contig 41906 bp, 55 predicted proteins | sample KB31754_FD_96462 | JGI IMG/M metagenome (GOLD analysis project Ga0134128, IMG submission 96462) | Terrestrial soil microbial communities with excess Nitrogen fertilizer from Kellogg Biological Station, Michigan, USA - KB3-175-4 | ecosystem: Environmental > Terrestrial > Soil > Unclassified ...
TCATTCATGGGTATGCCATCCGTTTTTTTCATTTCAGAATTTTGCAAAATCTCGCCAGCGTGTTTGATGACTTGCTTCATCTCATGGCCTTGAATTTCTGAAAGCTGGCCCGATTTTATTTTGCTATCTATCAGGTCTATATTCTGATCGGGGCGTAAGCCAGCTTCGACAATGGCGTATTTTTGAGTTGGATTTACCTCTGTGGCCTTAACGCCACCCCACACGCCATGCAATAAAGAAGGGAGCGCCATTGATATACTCGTTTGAATGATCCCGTCTTTTACCGCGTCCTGAATATTGGGATTCTCGTCGAAAATGGCCTTATGTGCCAACCCGGTGGCGATAGGGGCGATTAGGCCGTATTGTAGATTAGCCAACCCTAGTTGCCTTCCCGTAGCCTTGGCAATGCCCGTCATTCGGTCTAAAAAGGGTTTGTTGTCCGATAATACCTTATTCCATGTATCTTCTGATAGCCCAGCAACCAGATCGCCAACCGCCCCCGAATTGGCCCCAAACATTCCCTTTACGACTTTTATATCTGGATTGATAAGACTCGCCAATGATAAGATTGTAGCATCTACGTTAGAGCGCAAAAGCGGGTGTTCATCCCCACGTTGTAGGGCTTGTTCATACATCTGGTTTTGGGTGGTCATGTACATGGGCGTAAAGGCGTTCGCCATTTGCGCTAATTTGCCCGCATCACCAATCGCGCCGCCCATGAGAAAAGACTGATTGGCTATTCCCAAAATTTGCCCCATCGTAGAAGCTACATTATATATATTGATCTTGCCTGTGATATTCTGCTGGCCGTATTTTGGATTCACCTGCAATTGATCCATATTATCCCTAACATAGCTTATTGCCTTCTGTTGTTTCTCGTTTTGGGACAAACTTCCATCATTGAGAATTGTCTGTAACCCGGAAAGTGTTTCACGGGGAACAATTAGTGGACTTTCTGTATCGGTATAGGAAGAGGGTTCGTACATTGCTAGTTGCTGAAGTGATTGATGCCCAATATTACTCGCTATATTAATAGCTTTTTCGCGCCCATCACCAAAAGCGTTAATAGCCACATTTTTGAAAAACCGCATGGTATTATCTGCTTGTTCGCCGGCATTTAGAAAAACATCCCTCCAAAATCCTTTCGGTTTATTCATGGCGTCAACGACTGCCTTTGTTGCTTGATCTGTGGTATTGAGAGGATAAAGGCGCTGGTTTTCATTTTCAGAATATCGAAGTCCTTGTTGGGCATCTTGCAATTTATTAGCCTCTTGAATAGTCGGCTCATTATTGAACTGATTTATCAATTGCTGTTTTTCGTTGTCATTTTGGGCAAAGGAAAGCGATTCGTTGTATTGCTGAGTTAGGTCTTGAACCTGTTTGTCGATCTTTAGCTGATTTTCTGAAACATATCGAGCTAAATTTTCTCTGCCAATTTGCGCTAGCCCATATTTAATATTCTCTAGCCCTCTCTTTTCTGCATAAGGAAGATTTTCAATTTTTTCTGGGGACGTTCTACTTTCTACTGCGTAATGATTTAAGACGGCTTCATCAGATTGTGCGCTATCCGGATTAAAAAGTCTTTTTGTTTCCAATCCAGCATATTCATCTGGGGTCAACTTCAAATATTTATCATCGCTATTCCAATATTTCGACAAAAGACCCGGATCGGTTGAATTTATTAGTGGCCGCTGTGTATCTTTCAATTTATCGATACCCTCCTGTCCAAATCCATATTGGCGCATGAGTTGTAGTTGATACGGTATATTTTCTTCGGTTAACTGTTGATAATTATCGGCGTTCAATAAGTGATTAAATACATTGGCATCGTGAATACCTTGCGGCCCTTGTTGGGCCATAGTCTGGCGAATATCGTTGCCATTTTTCAAACGAGTATAAGCTGCCGGATTTTCTTTGTTAAGGGTTGCGTAATCTTTAAGTTTTGCTTCATCTTGCTCTCCGGGGAAGTCGGTCAATGTTTGTTTTGCGGAAACAGGGTCGAGATTATTATCAATCGCCCATTGCGATACGCGCTGATTGTATTGATTGGCAAATTGTTTATTTCGATCAACGTCGGCTTGTATTGGAGCTTCGGAACCGCCGACCCCCAAATTGCTGCCCGTTGCCATGGTAGTTCTTACTGGTTGGTTAGCGAGATCATTTAAATGTCGTAAATCTTGTATTGGGGTATGTTGCAAGGTGTGATCAGGGACTGCTGGTGTTGGTGCCGCGCTATACTTTTGTTTAAAATCATTTACGACAGCCTGAATATCTTCGTCCTTTTCTTTGTTATTGACCATTTGTTGAACGATGCCATCCAATTTTTTTCTATTCTCATCTGACAAAATAAGTTTTGGCGCTGGCCCCGGCTGCGGCTGTCCATCACCAATCTTTGGCGTCTGTTCATCAACTTCAGGAATAGATATGTTTTGTTCTTCTGCCATTAATAATTATACTTGGTTCTAAAATCAGTTACGCTTTTGGTAGTTACTTTAGGAGGCGTTGTTTCTTTCGCTGCCTCATGTGTTCCGAAATATGTTTTCCCAACAATAGCCTTAAATTCTTGTGGCGTTATTGTGCGACTATTCGCTTCATCTACAGCCCGTGTACCATTTACCGATTCGCCCTTAAATTTGATGGCCTGAACGGTGCCGTCAGGATTAACTCTTAATTCATCTGGGTAAATAGGATGTCCCTTTTCATCAGTAAAAGCGAGTGCTTTTAATAATTGTGGCGAAATTTTTAATTGGTACTGTTTTGTTACCTGATCATTTTTATTTTTATAGGTATATGTACCAGAATTTTTAGCGTCATTGATCATGGCATTAACAGTATCATCTAATACTTGAGATTGAGCCTGCACATCCATTTGTTTAAAGTCATGCCGCATTCCGGCTAATTTCTCCCTATCGCCTTCTCTTATATTCTCCATGATCTCCTGTCCTTTTAATCTCAATCCGGCCTGCAACTGTGTCTTAGCCCCCTGATTTGTTGTAACCGCCGCTTTAACTTCATTCGGATTCATTCCGACCAAATATTGCTTTGCCTGATAAGTAGCTTCGCTTCCAGCCGGATCAGCTGGATTATATGGTGGTAGTTGCTGTGGAGCGATGCCCATTTTTTGCCAGTTAGGAGAGTTTTGGTAGGCGGCGTCTAACGCATTCAATTCTTCTGGTGTATGTCTTGTCCATGCAGCCAATGCGCCACGATGCGCTTCATTTGGCGCTAACCCACTATAATAATTACTTCTAAACTGCAAAGGGGTATTACCATACTGAAATCCATGTTGCGTGGTCTGCACGCCTGTTTCATCGGTTGTCCCATTGTCGTAATGTGTGACGGGTTTACCAGCTGCTGTTTGATTCAATTTTGCGAAATCGAAATTCCCTCCTTGGTACCTATAATTATCTACATTCGTCAAATCAATTGGTTTGCCATTATATACAGCTGTGGTAACTTTGTCCATTGGAGTGTTATACAATTGAGAAAGCATGCCTCCCGTATTATCACTATAGGCGTCTGGTTTTGCTACTCTATTTGCGGCTATCTGCTTTCCTATGGCATTAAGTTGCGCACTTTTGTTGATCATGCTCATTACACTAGCGTATGCCGCGTTGGCTTGCATTTGCGCCTGCGCATATAATTTAGGATTCTGTTGAATAGTTTTATTGAATAATTGATTTTGTTTTAAAGACTTATATTGATTGTAAGCGTCTATGACATCTGGCGTATCAATACTGCGAACATTGGTCATTTCTTTATTCAGCAATTCGTCCGTTTGTTGACTTTCCTTTTGCAAAAAAGACTGTCTATTCGCATAGTTCTGTTGCAATTGCTGGGTTACTCTATCTAAATACGGCGTCTGTGTTTGATAGATACCTCCAAAATTTCCTTGTATCGGTTGATTCTGTTCTGGCATTTTATTGTGCTGTTATCCCATATTGTGACAAATCTACATCAGGGCCACCCGTTCCGCTTATAGGCGCTCTTCCGTTTCGGGTGAACATACCACTCGCATATCCTTGCGTCAAGCCACCCAATAATTTATCTGCCCCGCTGAACATATTGGCATTACCTTGACCCAATAAAGACTGCCCATACTGATAGTTCTGCAAATATTTTTGACGCTGATTCCAATCCCAAACTTTATCTCGCCATCCAGCTACTTGATTGTTTACTGTCTGTAAATTGAGTTGGTTCTGCCTCCTCATCGCAGCACTTTCTGCATTTAGCTTTGCAGTTGCATCATCTGATTGTTGTTGAATGGCTCCTGTTAATTGTACGCCGCTACGCCTATCCGTAGCCGATCTTATGGCTGCGTTTTGTTGCCGCTGAATATCTTTCTCAGCGGCAGAGTATTGCTCTGACGGCATCCCTTCCAACGCCATATTTTGAGCCAATTGCTGATTTGCCAACACTTCATTAGGGACAGCTTCGGTTGGATATGGGTTTTGCCCAAGTATTTGATTTGCTTTTTTCTTTTGGAAAAGACCCGTAATGCCGCCCAATAAAGCGCCAGCACCAGCGCCAATCAAGGAACCTAGAGGGCCACCAAAAGACCCTAAAGAGGCTCCCATGCCTATATCCCCACCCATATCATAGAATTTTCTTACCATTATTTTAAGGCGTTTTAGGTGATGGAATCCATTTTACTATTGGTGAAAATAAAAAATCAAACTCGTTGTCAGGGGCGGTAAGTGTAATATCTATCCAGAATCCTTCCAAACACGCCCCTTCTACAAGCGCCAATTGAGCGTTTTCCATGCTATTGGCATCGTATAAAAAAGAGCCGTATATGCCGCCTTCATTTATTTCCTGATCGGCAGAAAGAAGTTGGCTTATTTGTTGCAGTCCAGATTGCGGATCAATAAAAGAAGTCATAACATCTCCGACATTTAATGCCTGCCATATTTTATTTTTAAATGCCTGATAAGCTAGTGTTAAATATTTTTTCTTTATTGCTGCCTGCTGATTGAATAAAAATCTAATCTTTGGCACTGCCGCCGTCCCGAAAAAAGTAGCATAATCTGTAACATTAGTATGAACATATAGCAAACCATTGTAAAATGTGTATAGCGTATTTTCTGCACATACTATTTCATCCGGCGCAAAATCTATAAAAGAAGAATATGAATTTCTTGCTTCAACGAATTTCAAAGATTGTCCTTGTAAAACATCTGTCCCATTAGTGCCGCCTTGGAAACAAAATATAGTTTCATTAGCGCGATCTGTATTGTACGCGTATTCTGCCAAAATAACTGCATTACCTCCGAATTGGTAGGCGTAATTATTCAAATATTTCGGCAATAACCCGCCAAAAAATGTCTTAGCCCTAAATTCTTCGCCTATGTCTTTTACCCCGTCTAATGACAATCTGCAATTCGCCCCTGTTATAGGATCAACAAACCAAATTTGAAACCCGTTTATAGCGAAACCCCTTGGTTGATTGCCTATACCGAAATTCCCTTCGAAGTATTGAATATTATTTTGCTCTATTATCTGATCATTTACGATCAATTCAGTAGCGCCAGTGTTGTTTTTTATAAATTTTGAATATACGCCTATTTCTCCCCACTTTCGATATTGCGCTATCCGAAGTCTTTTTTGCCATAATACCATTCTAACTACTCGGCCATATTTCGGATCAAAATAATCCATATTTGTATCGTAGAACCGGTTCATCTGATTAAGCAATGTACCCGGAACATATGGTTCGCTATACCTGAAAAGAACAGGAAAATTTACTTGCTTTGCTGTTGCGTCAATAATACTAGGCCTATTGTCTGAATTTGTTTTCAATGAATAAATGTCGCTAAAAGACGCGTCATATATAAACTCGGTTATATTTCTTATGATATCTATTTGTAAATTTTGACCGCTTACGAACATTTGATTCTGCGCGAAATTAACGAGCCACATTTTTGATCCTGCTGGCAGAGAAAAACTTTGATCAATAGAGTAAGTATTTTGATTCCCAACTTTCAATCCTGTCTGCAATGGAAGAACGGGTATAACAGTAATTATATTCCCGGGGGCGGCTATTTTAAAATACATAGCCCATTGGCCATTTGGATCAGTTGTATCCGTTACATTAACAATCCATCGTATTCTAACTCCAAATGCCGATCCTGATTCATTAAGCACAGTTTGATTATCATCGGAAAATGTAGGATATGTTACATTTGTTAAACCCGCCACCTTGTTGGTATCCCCTCGTATTTTCCAAATTCCATTATCTACAATAGGAATGGCTTCTGTTCCGGGGAGTACCCAGACGGTGCTATATGGGGAGCCTTGGGTATAGGAACCGGTGGGAACTAAATATTCATTGATCAATGGGATAGTTCTGGTCCTAAAAAAAATATCTCCGTCTGTTATTTTAACAATATTGTCATCTACATTACCCATGTGGTATGCGGATGGTGTGCCCTGATTACCAATACCATATTCCTCTCCTATTTCATAAAAAACATTCTGCCCTTGTGGGTTTTGCGTTTTGTACGAATAGATAAGAACTTGATAATTCTGAAAATTTGAATCGGTAGGTTGCGGGAATTTGAAATCTGAATTAATATCGCTAGTCGGGTAAGCTATTTGGATAAATGTACCTGTTTGAACAACTCCATTCACTATTGGATTTACAATAATACCTAAAATGGCATAGTCTAAATTTAATGCAACGAAAGACATATCTGCCGCATATCTTCCCATTATTCTTATTCTATCCCCATTTGAAAACCCATAACTAACTACACCTTCGGTAGCGCTTATTTGAGTATTATAATCTGCGATGTTGCCGATGCCAAAATAAACATATTGACGTTGACCAAATGTATTAGCGTATGCCGCGTTTGTTACCCACTGAAAATATTTATTATAAGTTAGGGTGTTAGTCCTGCAAAGTGCCCACGATACTGCCCAAGCTGGTGGGACATCCCCAGACAAATTAAACGTAACCTCCACGGATTGTTGCGAATTTGTATTATTAGGTGTAGTGATTTGGCCGTTTACATTACTGATCATGCCATTTGTGCGACCGCCTGCATCTTTATACCGTTTTGCAAACTGATATGCAGATTGAGGATATAAGGCTAATTGCGGTAAATTATATGGAAGAGTAATGGTAGTGGTGCCAATAATATAACTAGATTGCAAAATGACTGTCCCAGAAGGATAATATATCGTCAAAGAATTACTGGTGGACCCTACGATAGACCATCCAGCTGACGTGGCTGCTGTTTGCAATCCAGATAAAATTGCAGGGATACCACTCAGTGCATTAGCATAATTAAAGGATATATCCGATCCGTTAGATTTTGCTCTTATATATAAATTGGCTGGTGGGTAATAAAGATCAATAGGATTTCCAAACCCGTCGTTATCTCCCACCCCCGTCAAATACAAAGTAATCTGTGGTTGTCCAGATGTTGATATCCCGTTCGTTGCAGCAAAAAACAATGAACCATTGACGGTATATCTTGGTATATTTTGATTCGCCACATTGCAAGAGATGGCTGGATTTATATAATCATACCCTTCTGTGATATCAGCATAAGCGATAGCTCCCAATATTAACTCTTGACATCCGCAAAAAATAGGCACTTCATCATAATTCAAAACGGCAAAAATGGCATCTTCCGCTACATAGTTCCCATTGTTGAAAAACAAAAACTTATACACAGTGTTGTCAGCTATTCCATAGTCTGATTTTTTTATATCTTGAACGATCAGCCAATCTGTAGTTGAACCGTCTTTTGTTTGTCTTGCATAAATGCGTATCGTTCTAGTAGTAGCATCCCCTGTTTGAAGAAATACCGCTATTCTGGAATTTTGAGAAGGTGGTATATTTTGTGATGGATCGAAAGGAATAGTAGGTAGTGGCAATTTAGACGCGGAACTAATGGCCGTTTTTTCATTTTTATCATCCATGAACGCATATGCGAATTGCCATAGACCATTAATTAGGTTATTTACTGCAACAGTATAATCATTTTCATACGTTACCCAAGGAGGCATAACTGGCGGCGTTCGAATAACTTCGATATAATTTCGTGTAATGTCAGTATAAAATCCTGACAGATAAAGATCAATAGGTATTTGTGTTGGTCTGCCTAAAGAGTCTACATAAAATAGAATGTTCCCTATAGGAGCATCTCCATATAAAATATTTACAGATGTAATCTTACCCGTTGTGGTAAATCCTAATGGATCACCAATGGTATTGATCCCGGTCTGGATAAGTATCTGGAAAGTTTGAGTAAGCGTATTGAAAACGCGAATGCTATGCGTTCCATTGGAATTGTAATTAAAATAAAATATCCTTTGATTAACAGAATCATAAAACCTGCCTATTGTTAAATTTATTCCATCCGGCAATGATTGACTCGGCACTAATGAATTTCCTACAACAAGCTCTGCCCGCATATTTGGAACTACGCCTTTGAATTGGATGTTTCTGGCAGAGCGCACATATCCTTTCGGAAATACTTCCGGCGGGCTATCTAAGTCCATTGCGCCTATCATTTGAATCACTTCTTCCATTAGTCAAATTCTTTCAAAAGATCAGCAAAGGATTTTACACCTTGGCTGGTATTTATTTTACTATCGCTCAAATTAGCATTTTTGTTGTTGAATGAAATGATGATCATATCTTTCAATTGTCTGTATGCAACTATATCTGTTTGCGCGGTGGCCATAATTCTTCTAAAACCATTTTGTTTTTCTTCAATGGCGGCAGAATATTTTTCAAATAGTTGTTTTGTCATTGCATTTGTTTAACCTCGTAATTTCATTGCTTCTGATTCTCTTAGAACTTGATTGATTTGCTGCAAAATAACCTTCTTCTTTGGCATGCGTCTGCGTGAATTTATTTTGTCGCTGATATAATCTTCCCTCGTCCCTAGTTTGTTTTTCCACTTTATAAAAGATATGACAGCCTCAAGGCATCCAGTAGGTACGGTGTAATCACCATTCTTTTCCGGGCTGCTAATATATTCTACAATGATCTGATTGTACTTAAAATCCTCGTCAAGGATAATTATATTATTGGCCTCGTCAACTCTACAACTTCCGTATTGAATAAGGCCGCCGCCTACCCCAAAAAGAGGTTGATAAACGCCATCGTAATAATAGTTGAGATAAAAAGGTTGGTTTAACAAAAGAGGAATGCCATCGGTAATATCCGATGTCAAAGCAGATATTCTATCTGGATTATTGTCTTTAAATGTAGTTAAGGCATTGTTTATTCGAAGTGTACTAACTTCTCCCTTTTCGTTGAGTATTCCTATCTTAATCCAAGAAATGCAATCACCGGGAAGCGGGACTGTTTTGTTGCCACCAACGGGAAGTCTTGCCGTAATTGGTTCTGCCGATATGTCGAATAGCAGATCGACTAGCGCCCGAAATGCCAATATCCAGAATAAATCAAAATCCCCTTCAGATTTGTTACATTCATCTAAAGCCATGCTCACAATCTGTTTTAATGGCGTCCTATTTCTTATATCGTTACTCATCTGCCTTGCATATTTTGGTTAGAATTACCAGCTGGCAAATAATCCTTTATGACATCTTTTGGCTGTTGATACCTTTTATCTAGCTCAGCAACGGCCATATCGAAAATGTTTTGAATAGCATCGTCTGGGAGATTCATCGGCTCTGACATGCTGTCCGTTCTTGACTTCGCCATTTGGACGTAAATGGGCAATTCGAATAACGGAAAGCCATTGCTTGCTGCCAGCCATAATTTAACTCCTTCAACCCAATATCTTACGCCCGATGGCAATGGCATGTTATTTCTGTAACCCAATCTCTTAGCTTTAATCGGATAAAAATCTCCGGTTATGCCGCTTGGCGATGAGGCGGAGTAAACACGGTTGATGGAATACCCTAACGGCAACGAAACTGGCGTTTGCGGGAGTGTGACATACCAGTAACCGGTTGCAGCATCTTGCGTTATATCAGTGAGCAAATAAGTAGTCAGATAGGCTTCCGGCATTGCTAAGTTCCCATCTATCTTTGCGTTTTCATAAACCTGCCCTACCATTCTAAACGCCAAAGCTGAATCGATATAAAGCAATATCTCATTATCCGATACAGGCAGGTCATCCCCCGAAAATCCGTCGGAGATATGCTTTCGAATCCTCTCGACTAATTGAGCTTTACTATATACAATGGTTGCCATTATTCTCCTGCGGCCTGAACACTTTGGCCAAAGTTTTCAAAATCTTGTGACGAAAAAGAAACTCCTATTACTTTCAGCATTCGCTTGGTTATTTCTCTGCACGAATTGTTACTCCATTTGGGGTCTACACTACCAATCGGCGTGTAAACTTGCCTGCCTTGACCATCAAACCCGAATGCCCAAACGACATCTGCTGGTATTTGAATATAATCCAAATCTACAGAAACTGTATCCGATGGAAAGACCTTATAGTACCCCTGATATTCCGTAAAATAAAAAGTGTTTGTTGCAACGAGAGGCGGATCGATGACGCTATTTACTACGCTATATATTTGATCCTTGTTTATCTGCTGAACTTTATTGCTATTCCCGGCTCTTAACGCTAGGGTATATACCCAATCTGCTGGTTTTGGCGCTTGCCCATTTACAACCAGAATATTTATTGGGATCATAAACGGTGTCAACTTGGATATGATAGTTTCATTTTCAACTAGACCCGTATTTATCCCCTCTTTTGTGTTACTCCTGTTTTGAAACCTACCAATAAGATCATCGAAATAAGCAGATTGGCTATCGTTCCAAAAGTATTGAAAGTCCGTTACCTTCAGACCGCCGCTTTGATTCTTTCTTATAAGACCAAGCGTAAACCCATATAAATAATCAACACTTAAAGACATCGTTATTATTGACAAAATCCCCCAATGAAGGAGGATTTTGATTTTTACAAAGTATATAAAGGCTTTTAGTTGCTATTCAAGGCCTTTAACTGAATCAAAAATTCTTCTCCCGCTTCTGTCTTTGAAAATTCGAACAACACATCTGCGATACCATCTTGTGTTTTCATTCCTGAAATATCGCAGATAATGCTTCCGCTACCTTTCCATGTGGCTTTGTTCGGATTGACTTTATTGTTGATCACCCCCGATTCAAGTGCCTTTTTAATAAACCATTTTATCTCCAAAGACTTGTTGCCATAGCTTTCAATAAACTCAACTGGATTTGCAGCGGCCTTTTCACGGTACAGCGTTCTGAGTTCTTTTGGCGACCATTCGTTACCAGATTCATAGTCTATTTCAGGAATACCCAAATAGGCCGAATGAATCTTGATCTTTTCTTCCGATGCCTCTCTTGCCAATGAAAGGGCCTTTTCGATATTATCCATACGACTGGATTTTTCATCCGACATCTTGTTGGCATCACTCGGACGAAATACTTCACTTGCGGTTCTGGTCCTGAAAGGACTTTCCGCATTCCAACTGCACATATACAGATACAAAAGCAGCATCCTTTCATCACCAAAAGCACCGAATTTACCTTCCAGAAAAGCACGTCGCTTCGTGCGTTTAATCAAGTCCGTGATGAGGTCTTTATCCTTGGGTTGCTCATCCTGAAAAATAGTCGTACACCCATCATAATACCGGATGTTTCGACGCTCTCCATTCCAAACGATCTGTGAGGAATATACTATATTGCAGTATGGTTTGAATCTTCTGTGCGGCTCTGGTCTGGCTTTGTTATTTTCTACCAACATGATCGGCATCTCTCTTGGTAGATTTTCGACAGCCAATTCGAACATGTACTTTTTCTTCTTGTCGAATTTTTTTTCGCTCCACTCTTTCTCCAAGTCAGGTAATTCATCTTCGATAAGAACATCAGAACTTTCCAATGGGGCGATCTGTTTTTTCGCGTTTGCCATTTTGTTTAAATTTTAAAATAGGGGCGCTTTTAGACGCCCCTTTGTGAATAATTACGCAGCAATACCTCGAAGAATCAAGAACTGTTCGGCTGCAATAGTACGCGATCCTACGTAAGCGATCTGTTCATACTTGTTGCTTGCCTCAGTTGTTTTCGTCGGCTTGGTATACCCCAAATCCCATGAGTAAATCCGCTGACCCGTTGTGATATCCGGATTCTGCTGATAAACCCATTGCATTTTTGGGCGTGTGGTGTTGTCTTTTGCGTCAACGGTATCGCCTTGCGGGACGGCTAGGCCAAAGTTTGCCCGATAGTCCCCGACGGTCGGCACATAACCGAATTGCGCATTGGCGCTAAATCCTTTGTAGCGATGGAAATGGAAATCGAAGGTGTCAGTTGAAAACCCATTGAACCCATAGGAAACAGCCGCTTCTTGACTCATACCTACGGAAGCGTAGCTGATAGCTCCATTCCGATAAATACCAAAAAGCAGATCATTGATATCCTGCCGTTGACTGAGGTCCTGAAGCATGTGATATTCGCGTGGTCCACCGTTTGCATCCAGTACATTGGTTGCGTTTTGAAAATCACCGACAGCAAACCCGCTGGTGATGTAATCCACTTCTGATCCACGATTGCCAACGTCTACCAGAACGCCAATGGTTCCGGTTGTGCCACTAATGTTTGAATATGGGACGCCCTCCATAACGGCATCCTCTATATTCATCATCATGTTTTCGTTCATGGTCTGGATGGCAAGAGCGGGCTCATAGAAATTACCGCCGCCGAAATCGATCTGCGTCTTATTCATGCCAGCCAAGTCGCTCGCCTTGACGGATGCGCGGAGGACGGTTGCGGTGTTATCCAGACGATACATTTTCTTCTGCTGCGTTCCTTGGCTATCCGAAGATTCCCCGGCAAGCTGATTGCCGAACGTTTCCAGACCTTCCCCTGCAAGGATGGAAGCTCCGGTACCGGAAGCAACGGTATAGTTGCCCATTGGGGTAAGTTCTACGACGAAAGCGCCTGTGGTGCGCGTGATATTCGTCAGCTTGTACTTACGGCCGTTAGAGCGTACTTTTACCGTCTGATTAAGCAGGAACGGCGATTGTGTACCAGCGGCCCCATCTGTATACGATTGCGGACTTTTTAGCGTCACGCTGACGGCTGCGCCAGCGGCACCTGAGGCTACCGTAGTCAGGACAATGCCCGACCCGAACGGACGGCCCTTTTCGAAATGCGAATAGGTATTGGTAGAGGTATTTACTTCTTCTACCGTTGTTCGGCCCAGAATTTCCATTGCCAGCATATACGATGTATTACCGTATTTTGCAATGATGCCGGGGATGTAATCGGGAATAACAAAATTCAATTCATTGAATATTCCGGTAGTTATACCGGATGGATAGGCGGCAGGTCCGGGTTGCCCGGTTGCGCCACGTATAATTGCTGATGGCATTGTTTAAAGTTTTTGGATTTTTTACACTGTTTTACGAGCTACCCCGGACAGACGCATTTGTTTATCCAACTCCGATTCTTCACCCGGTTCAGTGATCAGTTGTCGTACCAATCCACCGTTTTGGGTATTGTTGGGTAAAGCAGCCTTGATCGTTGCGTTTTTTGACTGATTCATAGCAGACATAAGAACCCCATCTTCATCTAAGGCATAGTTGATGACACGAAGGAATTTTGCGCGGTCTGGTTTACCGTCCGGACCATCAAACAATTTCCAAAATTTACTCTCATCAATTGTTGCCTCTACTGCTTTTCCAAAAGCTTCTTGCGTCGGTTTGTACTGAAATTCAAAGGCGATCTTATTCTTTTCGTCGTTAAAGGCCACCTTTTTTTCAATTAATTCCGGTGTGAGCTTTTGGTATTCTGCGGCAGCTACAGCGGCAGCTTTTTCGCCATCGGCCAACATTTTCTGATATTGGGCGTAGCCTTGATCCTGCTGCTGTTCTATTTCCGGGAAAACAAGTTTTTGTTTGGCGGCCTGTAGGTCTGGTCGCGCTAGTTTCGCTTCAATCAAAAGTTCGGTTTGTTTGTCTTTGACCTGATCTTGCCATGCCGCTAATCGCTGATCGTATTCTTCTTGCTCTTCCGAAGGCAGCATAGTAGGTTTGGCGGGTAACGCGAACTGTTTATTGAACTTATAATTGATCTCTTCTGAGGTCAAGTCTTTGTACTTCAACTGCATTCCCAGCTTAATGACATCGGCGGCTGTTTCATTGGTAACGGCGGCCGAAAGTATCTTGTCGATCTTCACATCTTGCTCCAAAATGGCATAGACTTCCTGCATCTTACCAGCGGTGAGCGCCTTAAATGCCTTCTCACTTGCTTCGTTTTCAAACTTAATTTCAGGGACAACAGGCGTAGCCTTATATGCTCGTAGTTCCTCAATTTCTTGTATGGCTTTTTCTGGCGTATCGTAACCAAATCTTTCAGTGAAAACATTGAAGCGGTCTGTGGTTGTCGTAGCGGCGGGAGATGCCTGCTGATTATCCGCCTGTTGCTGTTGGGTGTCGGCGGGTTTTAATGTGCCTAATGCGAGGCCCATCTGTTGATCTAATTGGGCTTTTAAATCAGCCTGTTGCTGTTCCGGAGAGACTACTTCGGTATTTTCTGCCATAAAATGGGAATACTTTAACCCAAATTTAGGTGGTATATAATTTGTTACATGATGTTATTTTTTACTATTTTTAACATTATGAAGAAAGCTAAATCCAATACGGCTAACATAGCCATAAGCAATGAGACGCATTCCGCACTTGTTTCGTACGTTCAATCAGTAGATGGCAAAATTGGGAAGTTCGTCGAAAAAGCAATCAAGGAAAAAATAGATAGGGAAAGGCCTAAGCAGGCATCTTGATCTTGTAGGTAGGGAGCCATCGTTTAGGCTTCGTTTCTATTGTTGGCAAATAGTCTGTGCTCCCAAAGCATGGCAACAAGGCCATCATTAAACCAATCGCCAAGTCACTCTTGGTGCGATTCGCATGCTCGTATTCCAATAGCTGAGTAAGTAATTTTGGAAAGACAATCCGGTGTCCATTCCCATTGTATCCATCAACCAATGTGCCATCTATATATTTCTTGCAGCATTCCAGTTGCGCCGCAAGTTGAAATGGGTTTGCGCTTTGAGTGCCGGGTTTAATAACTGGTCTCCTATTGGCTACATCAATGGCTATGCGTGGGGTCCATTCAAGGAACGATAGTGCGTCTCTTTCTAGAAAATAATCATAATAGGAAGTTCCGGCATCTATCTCGAAATTTACCTTACATCCGTACCACATACAGGCGAGTAATACATCTTCCCATAGATGACTTAATAGCCGCGGTTTCCCGGCATATATCAGAACGGGGTACAATCCCTTTTCTATCCCTTGAACTATATATGATTTTTTGAATACAACTATAGTCGCATTGGAACCATTAACGGCGAAGCTATCTTTTACTGTATCTACTCCGATAACATATCGGAGAGAATTAAGAGGAGCTAATTTACCTCTATGGTTATAATGATTTTCTTTTTCTGGCTTCTCGAATAAAAGCCATCCGCCTGCTTTGTCATCCATGAATCGCGTTTCCTGCCAGCTTTCCTCCTTCTCGTTGTAAATATTTTTCTTCTTAACAATTTCAGGCAGAAGTCTGCATTGGCGTAAATAAACAGGCTTTTCTTCCAGCGCCTTCAAATATCCACGTAGTCTGTCCTCGTTAAATTCGCAAATTCCAAACGAGAAACTAAACATATCAAATTCGTCAAGGGGAAAATCTCTTCTGTGTTCCAATAATTGCTCACCAGACTTTAATGCCCTTTCCTTTAGAATTACTGACATTGCCCCTTCTGTTATCCAATCCCCATCATTGCCCATGATTGGTTCTGCCGGATCGTCAATAACACTGTTCCCGAATTTGTCGATACAGCCACTATATCCTTCTGTGGCAGGGACAAAATATCTTACGACACCGTGAGGGGTATTCAATCCATATACTTCTCCTGTTTCTGGATTTATTTTGTTCTGATCGGCGTCGGACCAAAACTGTTTGTAATTCTCGCCGCCCTGCTTTTCAGGGTTAACGGTCGTTGGCATATAAGCAAACCCCAATTTCTTTCTTCCTTTTTTAAGCGTCGGGCTTACCTTGGACCAATAAGTATTAATATTTATTTTATGGTACTTCCCCGTCTCATCAAAGAGCCCAAAACTAAGTCTACCAGAATCGTAGGAGTTTATCGAATTTGGTAAATACCCGCAATAGGAATTAAGACCTTCCCTCTTTCGAAGAGTGCCCTTTTTTTCTTTGTCGGCTGGTTTCCTAAACCGAACAAAATTGTCTGAATTGCTATCAAAATCTTCAACAAAGCACGGGAGAAGTGCCTTAAACCCGCGCATAAACATTTTACTGAAGTTATTCTGAGCGGCCTCGTCATTGAATGACATAGAGCCGCCTTCTTTTTCAGGCAGCCTCCCGCATATCCACCACATAAAGAAATACCCAAGCGAAGATGCACCCTGACGCCGCCCTTTTCCTCTGGTCAATCCAGTAACCTTTGTTTCGAAGTATAAAAACTCCATGAACAGGAAAAATATTCTATCCGCTTCTCTATATTCCGGCTTTTCGCCATGCTCTAATGTCCAATGATTGATGTAGCACCAATAAGATGCGGGGATATAAGTTAGATTGCCGTTTATTCTGGCATAAACACCATTACCGTATATGATTCTTTTTTTCTCTTTGTCTACCCACTTTTGCTGCGTCTCGCTCATGCGCAACTCTTTCTTAGCCATCTCATCTATCTCGTCTTCATCAAACGGATATTCGGCTCTTCGGAAATACTGCTCTTCTTGCGGTAAGTTTTCATAAAGAACTTCTTCACCGTATTCCTTATCTCTGTAAGTACAGTTTATTCCTTGGATATTTATGGCCGCCATTATTTACCTCCCGTCAACACATTTCGCATAAAAAGTGCTTGTTTTTTCGCTTTGGCTCCCAAAGCACCAGATGCGGCAGCGGCTACCTTTTCAGCAGGTATTTTTTGATCAGGCGGTGTGTCAGTGCTAGCGTGTAGCCCTCCTTTTGTGAACGTAATTGGCTTTTTGCCCGGTGAAGATATTTTCACTTTCATTGTGGCGTATTTTGTAGTTGTTGTGGAGATTGCTGTTGTTGGCCCTGTTGCATTTGTTGTGTTTGTTGTTCTTGTTGCTGTTGTGCCTGAGAGTCCATTACAGCATCGTGGATGGCCTTCTTTGTCATGGCATTTTCTAGGACAATACCAATGCCTATATTTTGTGCCCATTGACTAAAGAAAGGCTGCAATTGTGGTGGAACTTCACCTCCTGTTTTAGACAATACTGCGAATAAGCCAGTAGTCCATGAGTTTCGCTCTTGACCTCGTTCTTGGGCTTCTATTTCTTCCAACTTCCACTTGTGCTTTTGCTCTTCCATTTGCAGTTGGTTCTGCGCTGTTTGGGCATTCGATTGCTGCTGGGCCTGAGCCGTATCCTGCACATTTTTCTGCCTTTCTTCTATGGCGTTTCGCCTATTTTTTTCTACCGTAGATACCAGATACCAACAAGCTAATTTATAGTCATCTATCTCCCGCAAAATCATGGCGTCTTTGAGCGTAACCGATGGATTACCCATTGCGTCAGGCATTTGGCTATAACGCTGGATGTCGTTTTCCAATCTTTGTTGTTCGTAGGCCGTGATCTTTGTTTTGGTTTCAAGATCAAATCGGCTGTTAAGCATGTCATCGCTATTGTTGGATTCGTCTTTTACGATGTCATTCCAATGAAGCAAGCATATTTTGTAAAAGGTATCTTCCCATAATTGATTGTTGGCGTTGGCTATAAAGTCAGTTACATTATAGGAGTTTTCGTTCTGAGCGTCGGCCAATTTTCCGGCAGTACGATCCCCGACATCACTTCCATCCCGGTATTGCGGAACGCCAATTAGTTGGCGAATTTCCATGACAATACTAGCCAACACGTTAGTCAGCCCGATTACTTTTTCTATTGATTCATCACGAACGGTATTCGACAAAGGCGGCGCTTCTCGTTGCAGCGGGTCAACGCCTTTGCTTGACCACAATTCATTACCCGTCTGATCGTATATTCTAACCACCTCTTCCCATGCGATAGAATCGCCAGTACCCAAATCTAAATTCCTAGCACTTTCCACGTCGATACGAATACCAGACGGCTTTATTTTGGCGATAAGTTGTTTACGCTTTAACTTGGTGATTTGATACTCCCTTAGCGGCTCTAAAATTCGCTCGAATAAAGAAGGGACATACTCACCGTCGTTATTTGGGATATTGATCGTGAAAGACGATAATGGTTTGGCGACATTTGTGTAGGGGCTTATGATCAGATCGGGACGTCCCCAATACAACATTTTTTGGCTGTATGGCGCATATACGCCCCTCATCCACGTATTTTTATTTCCTTTTACGATCTTAACATTATCTGGCTTAGGCTGGTTAATGATCGTTCCGTCTTTTTTTGTAAGCTGGTAGGGTATGGATGACTTTTGAGCAATATCCGGTCTGCCGAAGCTGTCCTCTTTTTCTACATAGTACACATCTTCGCCACAATCAATTTCGCAGTCAAATAGAAAAACCGTACAATCATCGTACGGCCGGTTCATATCGAAAGTGGTGTAGGCGTAATTGTCGTTCCACATATAGTTGAACGTGCCGATGTTCTTTTTTGTAGACGCTTTGGCTAATTCGAATATCTCTTTTTCTGTAATGCCATCTGGATTATCTGCGGTCTTTAGAAATTTGGTTCTCAGATCACGCACCTTTATATTTAAAAACTCACCAATTTGCGTCACCTCATACTCGCCTGCATCATTCATAAAGAAATTCCAGACGGTATTCGGTCCGATACATTTGCGAGGACGATAATCGCGTGGCCCGAATTTTTCTATCTTAGTCGCCCCCCAATTTAGTACGATAAAATCATAAAGAGTTTTGTGATTTAGTACTTTTTCGAATTTGATGCTTTTTTTGACGGAGGATATTATTTGCTCGAACCGTATTTCCTTGGGCAATTGATCCTCTAGTTCGAAATACACTTTGGCCGAAATTTCATCATCTGGCACATACGCGTCTGGCGGCTCCAAGTGCAGCCCTGATGCCTGTTGCGCCGCGTTCACATTGGCGGCTTCGTGCATTCTGAAAAGAGCATCTTGAAATCTTTTTTCTTTTTCTCCTATTGATCCGTCATCTACGGCATTAACGGAAATAAAAGTGGTGTTTTTGGAGTATGATTCAACGAGAGTGGAGACGAATTGGGCGGCTATTCGTGTCTGGGTTATATCAATGTTAACGTACGATTTGTTCGCGTCTGAGACATTCATGTAGTCCAAAAACTCGCTCATTTTTTGTGAACCCTTGGCCCAGTATAACAACTCCATCCATTTGGCGTTTCTTCTTTTGAAGAAATTAAGGGAGCTATCATTTGTCATTTGGGTATCGCAAAACGCTCTGACGATCTGGCGACCGCGTTCTTTGTCTGCTCGTTCTGCGGGAGACAAAAAGAACCTAGAGACGGTAGGGTCGTTCGGTAATGACGGCGGAGGACTACTAGCCATTTAATGGGATATTTCCCCCTAAATTATGCAAAAATTTATAAATATATGAAATTAGGCTACCGCGCAGATCATTTCTGAGTTTATTTTAGTTACTCGCCTTTCTACGCCATCGGTATTATAGACTATATCATATGGCGCACTTGGTCTGGTAAAAACAAGTGCACCAACCTTAAAGTGAGTCCAACCTGAATCAGTAATTACGCCCCGATTCAGATGAAATTTACGATATTCTGGCGGCATCGGTAAAGTGCTTTCGATTGGCACCTTATCGGCAAATACATTCCCATAAACCGGACGCAAGGAACCGTCAGTGTTTAAGATGGAAAAAATAGTATGATTTGCTGGAATGGAAAAAAGATCATCATACATGAAATATGGAGATGGCGGATAAAAATGATTGTGATGGCATAAAATTATTCTTCCTGTTTCGATGAATTTATTCCCATCTACGACTTCCGCTATGACAGGACTTTTCTCCCGGTGGTTTGATTCATACTTCATGGCAGTTTTTAACTTAACGCCAGCGATAACCATTTCGTTCTTCTGCTGCATATTTACGCGTACAATAATCCTATCATTTACACTTTTCATGGCATCGAAATAATCTGGTTAGCAGTAAGCACCAAATAAGTAACCCCTTCGTACTCCAATTCAAATCCTACCGTTTGGTGGAATAGCACTTTCTTCCCTTTGCCATTTTTGATATTTCCGTCTTTAACCAAAGAGCCAGCCGAAACGATGGTTCCGGTATGCGGTTTTACTTTTCCCTGATTCGGGATGACTAAACCATTCTTTTCGGAAACAGTTTCGTCTCTTATGACTAATACAAAGTCGTTTGTCGCTTTCATGTTAACAAAAATCTGCGATTAAACATTCTGTGGTGATGATGGCCCCCGCAACTGAAGCGGCATTTTGCAGAGAACATCTAAGCACTTTAACTGGATCGATAACGCCAGCCTCTAATAAATCTTCAACCTTTCCTGTCTTTGCGTTATACCCATCGTTTTCTCCGCCATTTAATACCGATGTCAGGACGGCCTCCCCATCAACTCCCGCATTAGCGCATATTTGCAATAGAATTGATTTAAGCGCACTATAAACAATTCCATACTTGATAGGTTCGCCATGCTTTTTACCAAACATATAGCCAGTCTGGTCATAAATGGATAATGCTTTATCAAAGTCTAAATTTTCAATCGCATCCAAATCTATGGAAATAGGGTTATATTGTGCTCTAATAAATGCAGTCCCAGCACCCGGCAAATATCCTTCTGCAATCGCCGATTTTGTCGCCCGTACTGCATCATCATATCGATCTAGCTTTTCCTTCATTTCCGTTTCCGTCGCAGCCCCAACCTGAATAACGGCTACCCCGCCGATCAGCTTAGCGATCCTTTTTTCAATTGGAGCGGCTTCGTCCTCGTTTTTCGCTTGTGCCAAATTCATGCGAAGCTCGTTAAGTTGATCTTCCAATTTGTCTTTGTCAGAAGCACCTTCTATAATAACTGTTTCTTCTTTTGTTACCAATATTTTAGCAGCGTGGCCAAAGTGATCATACTCCAATTCTTTAATGTCAATCCCTTTCCCGTCGGAGATATAAGTAGCACCCGTTAGAATAGCAATATCTTCCATTTCTAACCGACGGCGCTCACCAATGGACGGCGATTTAACTACGCAGCATCTTATACTATTCCGAAGAGTATTCATTGCCAAATAGGCCAACCCCTCGTCCCTTGCGTCTTCGCAAATGATAAATATTGGGCGGTTGGATTTGATAGAAAATTCCAATGCCCTTTCAACTTGCGTGTGGTGGGTAATGCTTTTTTCATAAAGCAGGATAAGCGGGTTTTCAAATTCGCAGATTTGTTTTTCTTTGTTGCTGATGAAAAGAGGGCTGATCCAACTTCTATCAAATCTGTACCCGGTGGCTATTTTTATTTCGGTAGAAACGCTTTGACCTGCTTCCAAATCAATGATCCCCTCCGGCCCTATTTGTTTGAAGGCATCCGCAATCATGCGCCCGATAGCCGGATCATTGTTGGCGGAAATTGTAGCCACTTGAAAAATTCTCTCGTTGTCATCGCCAATTTTAATGGCTTTTTCTTGAATGGCCGAAACGATTTCTTGAACCTCCCTGTCTATTTCTTTTTTTAGTTCCATCGGGTTTTCGCCCGCATTGATCAGTTCAATTCCTGCTTTTGCGATAGCTTCTAGCAATACGCATGTAGAACTTGTGCCGTCACCGGCCTGATCTACTGTTTTTTGTGCAGCTTCTTTTACCAAGACAACTCCAGATTTCTCGAAGTAATCTTCCACATCAAAACTTTGCGCAGTATTATGACCGTCTTTGGTAAGCCTAACCGGCAATTGATGCACCGAATAGTCGGCAATAATACTATTGCTAACGAGAATATTTCTACCCAATGGGCCCAATGTAACCTTAACGGCAGAACAAATTTTACCGACGCCAATCATTATTTTTTCTCTGGCTTCTTTCCCAAAAATCGCTTTTTTTATCATTTCGAAAGTATTAATTTAATGCCATTAATGGCTATACCTCTTTTTATTCTATTTGCCACAACCCATTCGGATACACGAAGAAATGCGGCAACCTCTCTTTTTGATTCAAAATATTTCTTGTCACCAGAGTCGCAAACGGCCACAATTGGATGAGACTGAATATGATTTTTTCCGAATTTTCCCAACCAAGGCTTATTTGCCTTTCTCCCTAGAACCTCAAACGAATGTATTTTATTTTGTGAACTCGTCGACCATTCTAACTCCAACGATCTATTGTCCCATCGAATTCCCTTTTTATGGTTCACTTCTGGAAGATTATCCATGTTTTCTATGAACGCAATAGCTACTAATCGGTGAACTTGGTATTTTATCTGTGAAAGTTCTTTAAATAACCCTACGCGCCTATACCGGTAAGAAGAAAATGATTTTACTATTCTTATCCCCTTGGAAATACTTAGGCTTTTTATTCTTCCAAAGCTACTAACTTCATATAGTCCCTCATACCCGGCAATTGGCCGCCATTCTTCGGTATAGACAATACCATCGATTTCTTCAACGATATTTTCAAGACATAAATTTTTGTAATGCTCTATGGGCATTAATAAAGGGGTTTATCTTTTAAAAAGTTGCTTAAAATCTGCCGAATGGCTGCCGCTATGCTGATGCCGCCGTTGTCTCGGGCGTAGACCACTAGCTTTTGATAGAGTGTATTATTTAGCCAAAAACCAAGTCTTTTCATTTTAAAGACGCCAAAATAGCGTGGATTTAGCGCAACGAATATACAAAACAAAGCTATATAGCAAAAAATAAAAATAGTTTTACTGAAAATAATACTAATGGCAAATCTCGCGTTTCTCAATGTCTATGCCATCAACCAAACGACTCTCGCAAGAGATGCATCCATTCGAATAGGGTTTCCTACTCAAGGATGTTTGGTCGAAGATGTAACTGCATCGCCAACACGTAGTTTATCCTCCGGGTATAACGTGTACGGCTTGATTATCGTTCCTTCGCCAGCCGCCGCCAATTCAAATGGCACCTTGTACTACGTACAAGAGACCGTGGCTCAGATTGCCACAGCATTTGGTTGATCTACTTGGCTTTTATCAATTGCAAAACCGCCCTTATTGGGCGGTTTTTTATACAACAAATTGAAGTAATATTCCAATGCTTTCTGAGCCATGAAATCGTAACGATCTTCTCCGAAGACAATACAATTTGGAGCGAACGTGCAGACTTCCAAAATACAAGGATGCAACAAGCCGGTTGAGATTTGATTCGCCATCGTTTGATTCGTCATGTGAAATCGACTTTGCTTGATGGCTTGCGCTAAGTCTAAGAAATTGTTTACAGTTAGTTTACGGATATTTAGGTCATACGTCATGCAGAAAATATTATACTCCCGCATAGTTCCGGAAAAGATAAGATCATCCTCGTATGGCTTTAGGAATGCATAATCGATGTTCGGGTTGGTATAGCGCTCGGTGCGGGTTATGATAACTTTCCCTTTGGCTAAGTCTTTGTCGCTGTCAGAAACCTCCATCCATTGCTTTGTCAGATCACATGCGAGGTCCGGGTACACATAGAAATACCAACGGTTTATAGACATCCCCGGCATCCCTACGTTCGTTTCTCGTATATTATCCAAATCTGTTCCTATTTCCTCATCGGTCCACTCACGCACATCTTCTAAAAATGGCTGTGCCTTCAATAGCGGCATCAACATTTTTATCATATTATCGTTGAGCATTACGCTTTCCCCGCCCGAATTTTTGACGGGGTGTACGGCTCCTTCGTAATAGAACGCTTTGACACCTTTTCTTAGATACAGAATTGGCTTTATTCCTGTCTTTCTGTAAAACTCTCTCATGGCTGGAAGACTTGCGAGCACATCCCCTGCATTCCCGCTATGGAGGAATGAATTTTGTATTTCCATTTTTATTGTTCGGTTTTTATTAATGATCGTATCAGTATTCTTCTTTGGGTTTCACCGCAAATAGATTCTCCTATTTCAGCCAACAATTCTATCAATTTATCATTGTCATAATCTTCGTCTGGGTTTGAGAAGTACGCATCTATCACTTTGGTGAAATAGTCAAAGTATTTTTTCCGTTGCGCTTCCCAATATTCTTCAGGCAAATCAATTCCGTATACAGAAAACTCAGGCATTATATTCTTTGATTTAGTGGTAATGAGTTGTAAAGTTCTTCAACTATTTTGTTCTTGTGTTCATAAACATCGTTTAAGGCGGTTCCTTTCATGCTTAAATAAGAAGAGCCGGCCCAAAGATGTGTGAATCCGTTTGACATTACTGTCCGTTCCTGCTGTTGACTTTCACGGCCCGGCATCCAAAATGTTTCCGTTGGGATATAAAACAATTTTCTCCCCGTAGCAACCTCGTAATAATGCAACGCCTGCCCCGGTTCCATACCAAGTCGGCCTATTATCTTCTGGCTTCTTTCATTCAGGATAATAAATGGTGCGTCCGTTTCTTCTGTCCGTTGTCCGTAAGTATGCAATGATTCTTGACGCCCTCCAATTCCTGAGTGAAAAGCACCCATAATTGGCTTATACCATTCAACCTTTTCGCGCATGGTCTGTTTGGTGTTATCCTTGTACTCAGAAGACAATTCCATCCAATCTTCCGGATTGTTTTCTACGGCCTCAACAAGTGAACTATGAATCATAGTATGAACGGCGAAGTTGTCTCGCATCATAAAGTTGGGGTAATAGTTGTATGGGATACCCGAAAAATAGTCATCCGCTTCTTGCCATACACTTTTCTTATAAAGTGCTCCGCAAGGATGTTTGTAGCGGCCGCCGCTCAACGTCAGTAAAGACCCCGCCCCGTCATATCCCATTTTAATAATATTCTCATATGTGTCCAAATAACCGTCTTCTGTTGGGAACGAATCAGATTCAGCGCAAATGTTCCACTCGTTTTTAGAGATTCTCATTAGCCTATCTAATGCTGTCCCGTGTGATGAAATAACCCGACCGCCTGCTTCTGCCCAAATAGCTACATAATCACGAAACGGATTTAATAGATTTATACTCTCATCTGGATAGGAGTTGTCCATAACGAGTATTTCTATTTCGTGCTTACCCTTATATTTTATAAATTGGGCGACCGAATAAGCGATAATTTTGGAACGCCAGTGCGGAATGAGGATAGAAAATTTCATTTGTTTAAGTACTTGGGGTCTCCCTGAAACTCAATGATATGATTTGATTCAAACTTTGTTTTTTTACCTGCAAATTCTTCATACGCTTCAGATATATAATGTAGTAACATGCAAGTCTTAAAATAATCAACGCGCTTGCCTTTTTCTAAAAGGCGTTGTCTCATAGATTGATAATTATCTCTTGCAAAATCAATCCATGAAATATGCGTAGCCCCCAAAACATCAGGTTCGTCCACAATTCTCATTAACTGACGCCAATAGCACATTTCCTTAATGTCATTATAAACTGCGGCCTTAAACGGATCGTTCATGTCTTTTTCCGTATCTGCGAATCGGAACAATGGTCTATGGTAAGGTCTATGTTCTCCTACTAATTCTTCGTGAATCAAACCGCTGAATTTCATTTCCCTTTTATCCCATACCCGACCCCATCTATGTTTTTCTGTGGCATGATCTATGTAATAGTAGTTGTATTCGTCGCTGATGATAGAAAGAATATCACTTTCAGAAGATTCTAGTATTTCTCCGACATTCAAATAAACGCAATTACTCCCATCAGCATAAGACGCTACATGATTTAACGAGGCGGAAAATCCATTGGCATAGATGAAATTGAAAGGCATCTCAACAACCTTTAAGTTAAATTCATCTTTATACGACTTAATAACTTTGAGGTCGTCTGCAAACACACAAACAGACCCAACAACAAATTCGTCGCAAATACCCTTCAAACTATCCATTGTCCGTTTAAGCGCAATCGGGTTTCCCTGCGTTAACGTTATAAAAGAAATCATGCCTTGTAGTAAATTCTGGCGTGACGATTAAAATGGCGGCCGACTTTAAATCCGCGTCCAACCATTAATAAATCCATCGCGTGGTGAGAGAATATTGTGCAGTGGCCCACTTCGGTGTTTATATATTCGAAGTCCTCCAACTCAATCCCTTCTTGTTCGGCTACATCTACAAAACTTGTTTCCACATAAAAGATACCGTATTTTTTCAATGAGCGGTAGACTACTTCAATTTCTGGAAACGGGAAAGATGTGTGCTCAAGCGTCTCAACGCAGGTAACGGCGTCAAACTTATTCTTTCCCGGCAGTCGGCTAAAATCTTCGTTATACGCGTCGTAGCCCTCTGTTGCGTAGCCAGCCTTACTCAGGTCGTTAACGAGCATCCCATGACCGCACCCAAAATCTAGTACATTCAAATCTGCCCTGTTCTTTCCTTTGAACAGCATATCCAATCGCTCTATTCGTAAATGGTTTTGCTGCTCATTTCTTGGTATCTCGTTGCCGCCACCTACTAGGCCGTCTTGATCCAATGGATCGCAATATAACATCTTGCAATTCGAGCATTGCCAATATTGTACAGACCCTTTTTTTAGACGCTGAAAGGCTAGATTAGAGCATACCGGACAAATTCTATCTCCCATTTTCTATTTTTTAACATCAAAAAAATCGCAGCAATACCTATCTGGCGTAGTCGGTATTTTCCCGCTGCGGTTATTCCATTGGCGGAAATACTTATTTGAGCATTCGGCTCCTCCCCAATACTCGCATTTTTTACAATCGCTGCCGTTGAGTGGAACAATCATTCCTACTTTATGGTTTGGCGGATATTCCGGTTCTTTATTCTCAGACATATTTTTATTTTTTAACGATTATTTGGATACGCATCTTACATACCATTCGTAACCGTCGTACAGAAAACCAATAGACGGTTCATGTGATATTTTTACATCTTTGCCTTCCCTTCTAATTGTATCACTCATCTCGAAGTATATTGTTAACATCGGAACGTTTTTCATCCATTGACAAAATTCGTTGTATGCCGCCGCCGAAAGATGTAGCCTGCTTAATCCACTTTTGGGGCATCCATTGTAATCAAGTATCCGACCGTATGCCTGCAATAAAGTAAGTGGCAAAAATGAATCATCTGGTTGAGATTCTCCTCCAACAAACTGAACATCGTTCAATTTATCATCTTCGTAGCCTAAAAACGATAGAAGACGATTAATATTCCCCATGAACTCTTCTTTTATCATATTTTACTTTTTTACAATTACTGGTTTCGGCATTAAACAGTCGTGGCATGGATTAGCGAACATTCTTTTTTTGAATTGCGTTGTTTTGAAATAATATCCATTAGCATCTCTTGGGGGATTGCAACTACCAAGAATAAGCGCTAAAGATATGGATAGAAGGTGTTTCATGGGTTAATATTTTTTACCACCGTGCATGTGTGGGCGCATTTCGTTGAATCTGGTCTTTGCCTCAATATGTGCCGACAAATCAAAGCCCATCTGAAAGGCTAAATCAAAAATACGTATAGCTGCATCTGCCAACTCGTCCTCAAATGTATCTTTTGCATATTTTTTAAACGATTCTGTAAAATCATCATCGCCTGTCCACCCATTGATTGCAGATATTTTTGAATAATGAGGCATGAATTTATTTATCCTATCAGCCTCCATGGCTTCGCTTAGCTCAGACACAATAAGCATTAACTTTTCAGGAATATCTATACCATTGTCCCAAAAACCTTTTACATGAGCATTGTCATTAATTCGCTTTGATATTTCTTGAATGTCCATGATTTTAATCTTTAATCTTAACAGCTATAGCCTGCCATCCGTTTTTCATTCCTTCAGAAGTTACGTAAGAAACTGTGGCGTCTGTTTCTCTGCCCGTGTTTACATCATGCTCATCAGTTTCTTGAAGGATTACCCTATCTCCTGATTCAAGATCGAACTTTCCTGTCTTATTTACAAAGAAAGGGCGATCACCGCTTGATACTGCTTCATACTCTTCCTTCTGCATTAAAATTGTCTGTGTCATAGTGTTTATTTTGTTTTACGTGTTTAAAAGTTTAAGGGTACGGCTTTAATGGGTTAGTCAGTATGGGCTAGTTTGAATTTTTTGTCTAATTGTATTTCTACTAATTTGTGTCCCGCTAATTCGCTGCTCAATTGACGCATGGGAAATCTTAGTTCATTGTTCCTGATATTTGGGAAACGATCCATAAATGTCATTACAAGTTTCATGGAATATATTCTGAGTGTGTTTTTATTTCTATATATCGGGATGGCAAATTCATCGCCATTGTCGATATAAAAATAGAGCCGATCTAAGTCCTGTACAAAACATATTTTATCACCCCCGCTTATATTAAATTTTCTCGATGCTTCTTTAGAAAAACTAATGTAGTGTTTGTTGATGCTAAAGAAAGCTCCTGAAAACCTACCTTTTCTTTGAAGAAAGTTATTGCCTGTTTTAAGATTTATTATCTCCATCCAGAATTAATTTTTCAAGTGCTTGTATTTGTTCTTTTACCTTATCATCACATGCCATATAGTTGTCTATTGCTCCGATGCTATTATAGACAGATGTTCTATCTTGTTCAAAAATTACTCCTATTCCTTTGTGAGAATGCGCAGACCATTTATCCATTAGCCATTGGCAAACCTGCCTAGGATACAACACATGAACCTTTCGGCTTTTCTTCAACAAATCATCCCTTGACACACCAAAGTAATTCTGGACTACCGACATTATTTTATCAGCAGAAATTATTTCATCCCTATCTGGAAAATTCCTTCTTACCTTTGGGATATATACGTTATTCATTGGATGAATTTTGGCTGTAGTAAGTCTGCATCATATCCATCATGGCGGCCGGATCGTCTTTCCTTTTCAGCGGAAGTTCATCTACGCCCCTATTTGAATCACCAAGTGATTTAAAGGTAAGATGTTCTTCGTAACGAATAGCTTTAATTGTCCTGTATCGCTCATCCCTATACCGCTCAAATACTTCAAAGAAGGCAGGCATATCTATGCCGGAACTCATTTTCCCATACTTACCCATCAACAAATCCTTCAAAAATAGCAGGACATCTTCCACCGAAAGCTGATCTTCATGGGATGTATCTATAATCCCTTCCGCCAATTCCACGATCTGTTCGGCATTCATTTTGGCCTTTTCTATATGACCAAAGGCGCTTGCGATGGCCGACGAAATCGCCACAGAAACCCTTAGCCGTCCCCCTGGTTGCTGAATTATCTGCGGGATACGATAATCCATAGAGATAGCCAGCGTTTTTCTATGATCCACCAACCCGCGCTCCCGATATGGCTCTAACATGGCTGCAATTTGCTGCGGTTTCGACTTAGCAACCAGCGTTCCATCCTCATCCCTCTGTTCCATTACGCTTAATATAGACGGCTTTGAGATCGTCAACAGTAGGCTTTCTGGCTGCTTTTTTTCCTTCGCCATCTTTCTTGTCTTTTTTAGGATTATGCACTTTGTAAAGGCCCTTCCATTGCCGGGATATGCTTCGATTTACAATTCTTCTGGCATGATCTTCGTCGCCTTCGCATAAATCCACCAATTCGTCCAAGCCAGCCTGTTCATTTATCGGGCTGACATATCGCCAGTGAAATGCTTCCCAAAGATATTTTTTCCACGTTTCCCAAAGTTCGTTAAACTCTTCCGAAAAAGGGCTTTTTAGCTTATACATAGAGTTTTGTTTAATTTTCAGTATTAACTTATGCCCCCCATTTCAATTCCATCCGTCTTTCAACCATTACCTTATCATCCCGAATGATTGCATAGTTTGGGACTAGCCCCTGCCTTTTCATCTTCCTAAGAAAAAGCTCCCCGCAGGGGCCGCCGGAGGCAAACAAAATACTCCACCTGCGATGAGAGCATATTAGTCCCATATCAATAAGTTTGGATCTTATAGCTGACCCATGAGCCGGCGACAATCCTAATACTTTCCCAAATCCAGCGGCAGACAGACCGGCATAACAACTATTCATCCTTTCAGATAAATTAAAAGGCGTTTCGCGCCTTGGGCATTTTTGTACTCCGGACTTCTTGATGTTATGCTCCTGCTGTGCCAGATTAAAGCGTATTAACTGCGCCCTGACAATATCGTATTGATTTTTGTGATCTACCCTTACCCCTATATTTTTAGCCCCAAATAGAACTGACAACTTTCTCATCCCTTTAAAGCATATATTCCCCGCGTGTTCAGTGATGAGTCCTCTATACTTCAAATCCTTAAGGTAATAGGATAAGCAAGCTGGGCTACAACCCAATTTTACCGCCAATCCCCTGAGCGCCGTACCGTAGTGTATGTTATTCCCATATAGGCTTTTCATCCGGACAAAATAGGCCAGTGACCGGAGCCAATCTTCCTCATGCGCTTGTTTTATGAGCTTTACGGGTATGAAAACAACAGTTCGCAAACTTTTAATACTCAATTGGATGAATAAAAAAAGCCCCGTACCTAAGTACGCGGCCCAGTTTGCTAGAACTAATGATTGCTTATGAAAGACTCCCCTGAGTTGGACAGATTGACGCAAAGATAATGACTTGTTGGCATAATAACAATTATTAGATTCTAGCGGCATAAAGATAAAAATTAATTAACCGAACTACCAAATTTATTTTTAAACGGCTGAAAGTAATTCAGGATTATGCCCCGCAATCATCTTCACAAGCGCATTCACCACACAAATCATTTCCTTCGGCTATCTTACATCCGCACCAGAGGCAACGATTAACTTCTTCCACAGGAGCCTTGAATCCAGATGGGTTTTGCTTGTTGACGTATTCCAAGGCAAATTCGATGGCCTTATCGGGCGTATCAAACCCGCCAGAATCAGTTAGCCGTATGCCGCCTTTTTCAATAAAAACATTATTACGTCCCGGACCCCAAAACTGGAATTGAAACTCGTATATGCGAGCCCATTTTGAAATTTCTCCTAGCAAGTCCATGTATTTTACTATTTTATTAATTCAGGATTAGAGTAGAGTAGTAGATTTTAGCCAGCTACCTAACGGCGATGGCCTAAACTTTTTCTTATCCCATTGTACGGTTTCAAGCACTACTCCATTAAGTGCTTTTGTCATGCAATAAGATATATCCATTATTGGTTTGCCAGCTTTTACAGACCGATCCCAATTGACATGAGCTACTACCGTTTCTCCCTTGTACTCGCACCAATCCATGACAACCGGAAGTCGAAGAAGCATTTTTTCAACGTCTTTACTCATACATTAAATAGTTCTATTTGATAGTAGTAGGGTTAATTATCGGAAATGAATCTTAAGGCGCGAAGCTGTAATCTTAATTTTGGTACGTCGCATTCTTTAAGATAAAATGCCAACTTCTTTCTGTCGTTGTCAAAAGTTTGCCCGGGTTCCCAATGCGCAAATCCATCGTATAATTTTTGTATCCGGCCATTGACTCTTTGGATTTCTTTAAGAACAAAATCGTTGGATGGATCTGATTCCAGATAACGCATAATGGTATGCAAAAAAGATATTCTAGCTTTCAACTTGGTTAACTAGCCTTTCTTTAAACCACCTTCGTCTAATTCAAGACGGCGCTGCGATATTTCGGCTAATATTTTGTCTGGATTTATCATTGGTTTAGCATTAATGGCATGAGTAAGCAGCAGTCGTCGATCAATAATGCTCCGTGTTCTCTTCCTGAATGGGCTATTTTCACATACTCATCATTGAGGCATGAAAGTATTTTAAGGAACCAATTTGAATTTGTTGCAAACCTAAAATTGTGCAATTCCTTGTGCGGATTGTGGACGGGGATAGAAAATTTAAATTCATCCGAAAATTCTATATCTCCACCGTAAAAAGAAATCTTATCTGGGCTCATTTCCCAGACTATTTGACTTGTTGCATGATTGACAAATACGGAGCATATTTTCAATATGGAAGATATCTGACTTCTTTTAAGAGCGAACACCAAATTATTATCTGGGATAACTTTTTGAAATTCAGGGTATCTAGCATCTATTAGCCTAGACGTTAGTATTGCGTTACCCGATTCGAATTGTATATAATTATCGTTTACCCGAACGGCCACATCGCCTTTTCTGAATAGGTTCAAAAACATTCTAGCGCCTTTGGCTGGTATAATCGCTCTTGCATTTTTCATTGCCGTGGTCGTTTTGAATAACGCCTTATAATACATCTTGTGGGCGTCCGTGCATACCATGTAGATATGATCCTGCCAATCGGTCAACAAAATACCTGTCATAGCAGGTCGCAAGTCATCCGTAGATACAAATTTCAATGCATTTTCCAACTGTTTGCCGAACTCCCTTGCGTCCACAGTAAATTCTCTTGTGGATTCCACTACGGGAAATTTAGGATAATTCTCAAAATTATCTCCTTCCATACCAACGGTGAACCCTCCATTTTTTGCGGAAAACTTCACTTTATCAAAAGTGCAGTTTATAATAGGGTCAATGTGGTTGTTGATAAGATGCCTGAAGCGCCTACTTTCAATACAGATAATCCCGGTCTTGCCCGACTCTTGTGGCATCGTTATTGTCATAGTGCTCTCCAGATCGGTCACGTGAAAAGATATAGAAGATTCTTTTCTATGAATAAGAACATCGCACAATATAGGCAATACTGTAGACCTATTAATTAGCGGGAATAATGGACTTAGCGTTTTTTTACATGCCGCCGCATCTAACATGAATGTTACTGACATTTAGAAAAGATTTTGTTGAAGTGGCCTAGACTGAGCTGGTTTAATAAATTCTCTGGAATAGTCGGCTATGCTTTTGCCTTTCATAATGCGTTCCTTCTTTTTGACAGGTTCGACTCCTGATCCCGGCGCGTAGATATATGATGCCCGTTTATTCTTAGTTAACCGCGTTTTGAAGGTGTTATGGATTAGGCCAGCCTTGCACGCTTCGTTAAGCCTCTTCCAGACTCGCTCTTCTTTTTCGCCAATTTTTTCCGCAACCTGTTCATAATTGGCTTCTCCTAATGACATAACCGCCGCCGCTATCCTCCCATGCATTTCAGAGACCTTTATTGGATCAAGGCTTTTATAAGCCTCGATACTAGTGGCTGGAGGTTTTTTAGTAGCTGACATTATTTTGATTATTGGCTTTAATTGAAATCGAAGATAGAAGTAAGTAAAATATATTCCAAATATTTTTGTACTTTTCTTTTTTTGTCCTACTTTCGGGATATGAAAGTTAAGGATAAGGAAAAAAGCAATACCGTCCGATTGATTGACAATACCGTTCTAAGAGACGCTAAAATAGTCGTGATTCGGAAGGGATACGATAGTCTTCAGCAATTCGTAACCGAAGCTGTTAAAGAAAAAATTCAAAGAGAAAAATGATCTACCGCCATAATTCTGTTATTGGAATTAAGCCTCGAAATTGCTCTTCATGCGGCAGAATAAGGGCAATATTCAGCAGGGGACGATGTTTGGAATGCGCAAAAATAGAGGACGCGCACGCCAAGATAGTAGTGCATCAGATGGATGATGCCGGATTGCCTGAATTGATAACGAAACTTGATGATCTGGTTAGTAAATGGGTACGTTACAGTGCAGTTGATGAAGATGGTTTTGTAGAATGCTACACTTCTCGCAAAAAATATAGACCAGCAGAATTAGACGCAGGACATTATATTACTCGAAATTGCATGTACTTAAGATTTGACTTACGGAACATTAAGCCGCAATCACGATCAGACAATAGGCATAAATATGGCTTGGCTGCTGAGTTTGGGAGGCGACTCGAAGAGGATAATCCGGGCGTAACTGAAATCCTGCTAGAAGAAAGTAAAATTATCTACAAATGGTCTCGAAGTGAATTGGAGCAAATGATTTCGGAATACACACAAAAAGTAAAATCACTCAAGATATGACCGACATAACTTCATCAAAAGATAATATCGGAGAGTCTTTCGGTAAGCTCCTACACACGGTTTTTGAATATCATCGGGGAAGGGCCGCTCAAATCGTACCCGGCGGAGTACTGTGGGAAGGAAAAGTTTGGGAACCGCAGGCGTGGAGGCTCGAAATAGATACAAGGATTTGGGCATCTAAGATGGCGCTTGAAAACTCAATATACAAGCCGTGAAATACAGAATAGAGGTAACTGTTTTACATTTCAAATACTATTTAGGCTACCGGAAAGGAATTGGTTTCACATACGAGGGGTTGACTCAAAATTCATCTTTATTTAGTGAAGAAAAGGCCAACCGAATAATTAAGAACAATCATCTTAGATGGATTCTAGTAGCCGTACCGTCAAATTAATTTAAAAATCAATTAATTCAAATCAATGAAAATCGTTAGATTTTTTATAGTATATTTGATTCGCAGAAGGCGACGCTGTAGGCATAGACGACTTCATTTAATAGTATTTTTTCACCACCAAAATAAATTCAATATGGCAACAATCGACAGCATCACATTAACGTACGCAAACCCTCATCCCGGTAAAATCGCAGTAGTCGATACACTTGGGAATGCATATACAGGCACACTGTCCAACCCGCAGATTACAGTGGCCGATCCGACGCAAGACAACGTGGTAATCGATCCGGCAACACCAGACACCGTTAACGTTAATGAAACCGATCCCACAGGAGGCACCACAGCTATCTTAAAACTTGATTTTACATCAAGTGGTAACGAAAATCCGCCTGCTGGATCAACCGCTCAGCCCATTAAAGACGGCACCGTATTCCCCGGATTAGTCGGACAAATAGCCATTATCAATAAGGTTTCCTTTAACCTGAAACTTCAGACTACTTTCCAATAACTTTTTATTAATGGGTATGGTTGATGAGCCCGGCTGAATAGGCTGGGCTTTTTTTATTTCTGGAAGATGGGTACTATGGATAGAGTGGGTTTCAAGTTGTAAGAGGCCCTTTAAAAAGTCCGTTAGCTTCGCTTACTACATTGGCTCCGAGATAATAAAAGTCCATCGGGTCTTCGCTGAATACCTCGATGTAAGTTCGTGCGACCTTCGCCTTTATGTGCATCTTTTTGATTGCCCGAATAATAGGCTCCTTTTGAGCGGGGTCGTTGATTTCGATGATAATGCTGTTCATATTATTTGCTTTTACCAAATGACTCAATAAGGGCCTTTTCTTCCGGATGCTGTTCGAGATAGTCATGAACGGCTTGTTTCATCGCGGCATTGAAAGCCTTTTCCTTGTCAAATATTTCCTTCCATTTGCGGCGGATGACAATACCCTCTATTTCGATATGTTTGATTTTCAGCGTGTCGTGTAAAAACACTACAAAATGCTTCAAAAAGTTGGCACGATGGGCCTGTTTATCATGTAGGCATTAGGCTACTTAATCGTAATTGTTCTACCCTATGAAAATGACACAACCACTTGTCAGCAGGTCGATAAGGTTTGAATCCAGATGGGGGTTCTGGTTAACCTACAACCGGTAATCCGCTTTTAAATTCGGGGAAATAGTACGTAATATCGGTGCCGTCTAAAATGACATTGCAAGATATTTGAGCTTGCGTGGCGTCTCTATTTTCTAAAGGAGTTGGGTTTAATAGTTGCACTCCTTTATGCAAAAGAAAGGAAGTTAACCGATGGCGAACGTAATCATTATTGAATGGCACGTTTAAGCCGGAAATCCTTACTTTATCATCGCTCAATAGTTGTCCATTTAACGTAACAGTCCATCCGGGAGCTACGCGAACCGTATTAGCACTTAATATTTCTATAACTTGCCAAGTGCTCATTTTTGTACGTTTTGTGAGGGCATCAGCTGTGGTTTGCTTCCCTCCTGTTTGGCAATTTCATCCTCTGTCTTTATGCGTATGATATCAAACTTAATATTAAAAGCCCTCTGAAATTTGGCCGCCGTTTCCAAATTCAATAGTTTGTTCCCTTTGAACAATTGTGTGATATAACTGGGGGACGTCCCAATAAGACTCGCCAATTCCTTTTTGTTAATATTTTTTTCGTCAATTAATCGCTCTACTTCACTCATGAAGCGATACATAATAACTCTCGCTTCATGACGAATTTCATCTTCTTGTGAAGAAGATTCGAACAAATCCGCAAATTCCGGATTCGTGAAGTCTTTTTCATTTTCCTGTATTTCTTTCGAGTTCATATTTGAATGAGGATAAAGTTGTTATTTCTTTTAGTTCTCTTGAAGACAAAGTTTCCGAAGTCTTATGAAGCAATAATATGCCAAGCACCACAATTTTCTTATCGCCCTCGCTCATCTCTTGGCAATAAATTCTATCGTTTTCTTGGCCAACAAAAAATCTCATGGCTGTTACATTCTTAATTTTTTGACTTATCTTTTCCCTCCTATATAAATGCCTATTATTCAATCTTTCAAGCACCACGCTTGCAATGTCCTTAAATTTATCTTTATGCCTTTGATCTTGCCGAATATACGATAAAATTTCCTCAGAGGTTAACGAATCTACAGCAATTATCGTCTTACCATCCGTTGATATTCTCATTATCTTGCAATTAGCAAAAGAACGTCCCGGCAGGGATGGAAGAGGAAGCCGGGGACATATGGACGTGGACGTGTCTGGATAGCGATAGCAAGTTGATTATATCGTGGCTGGTGGGGGAGCGGGACATGGGAGCCGCCGAAGCCTTTATGTGCGATGTAGCGTATCGGGTAAAGGCGAAACCGGGCCAAATCACCACCGATGGTCTAAAGTTCTATCAGGAGGCTGTATTAACCGCCTTCGGGAGCCAAGTTAACTTCGCCCAATTGGTAAAGCAATATTCCGGAGGGGATGAACATACAAACCAATCGGACAGGAAATACAGCCCTTCCCAATTCGTATCAGCCAAAAAGAAGGTGGTATTCGGCAGGCCGGATCGCAGTCTTATCAGCACATCGCACGTAGAGCGGCAAAATTTGACCATGAGGATGCACATGAGGCGGTTCGCCCGGCTAACGAACGGGTTCAGTAAAAAGGTGGAAAATCACTGCTATGCGGTGGCCCTGCATTTCGTGTACTACAACTTCGTCAAACAGCACAAAAGCCTACGCGTCACCCCTGCAATGGCCGCTGGGTTGTCTAAGCGTTTCTTATCGATAGAAGATATTGTAAATCTGTCAGATGGAATAAGACCAAGGCTTGATAATCAGGCTATTTGATATATCGGAAAAGATTGTAACTTTATGGAATGGCAGGAAAATTGGGCAGCAAACCAAGATTTAAAAACGTACCGGGAACCTTCGTTGAATGCCAATCTGGTCGTTACATAGCGTTTTACGAAACGCGCCCTGATATTATTGCCAGCGGAGATAATGAAGTGGAAGCAAGAAAGAATTTAAAAGAATTATACAATTTGGTTTTAAAGCACGAGAAGGAGGAGGCGGAAGCAGAGAAAGAAGACTCGGAGCTACTTAAAAAATTCAAGACAAAGAAATTCGTTGAAAAACTCCCCGTCAAATAAACTGCTTTACAAACGCTCTTCATTTCTGAGTTGGTTACAGAGGAAAAAAGATTGCACCGTCACTCCACTTGAAGCTGACGACAATGATCGCCGCCGCCACCGATATGGCGGCGTTATTATTAAGAACCACTTTGTAAAAGTATATATGGGAGTGGATGGAAAAGATCGCATTGCCTACGAAGAAATCCATCTGGTCTGCAACAAACTCATGATTGACGGCCTTCCGGGCGATTCCGATTTGGAGCGGGCTGACTAAATAAAATACGTGCAGATTTTATCCACAACCGGCAAACTGAGACACTACCGAAATAACGATATTGTTCTTTGCTTTTACCATAAGGGTTCATGTGTTATTTTTCGTCGGCCGTCATAAATGGTTTGCTGATCAGCCATGCCTCCTCGATGAATTTTCTGGCGAGAGATAGATGTGAAGAGGCCGCTTGCAGTTCATACCCTAATTTGTTTCTGCCAGCCATTCTGTCTTTTGTACCGTCGCCATAAATCTTATCCGTTAAATGCGAAAGAAATTCCGCCAGCGTTTCATAATGCAAATCTCCGATCATCTTGGCCAATTCCTTCATATCGGATATGCCCGCTATGTCTCTTTTGTGATTCGAACAGTCTTTCATGGCTCAGTAGTTAATGTTGTGAAGGTTTATTTTTGTTCGGGGTATTTGTCGAGAACTTCCTGTACAATCTTGTGCAGAGACTGTTCATCTTTAGTCCACCACGAATTGTCGGAATTATCGCAGATAGTCTGAAGGGCGGCTTTGTAGTCGTCCCTCTCCGCTTTCAGCCCTTCTATCTCTCTTTGTTTTTCTTCGAGTGAGGAGCGAAGGGAGGAAAGTTCGGCTTGTTGGGAATTGAAGGCGCGTTTTGTTTCAGAGACGGCACATTCAATGCACATCGCGGCCCTCTTGTCCCCCTGAAAATCTTTCTTACAGCAGGCGCATCTATTGAAATAATTGCCCGGCGCATATCCTATCAAAGGCCAAGGACGAACCTCTTCTGGCACCTCGTTCAGTAAACCAGACTGGCATGTTGACGATGAATGTTTTGGTTTTCCGAAATTTGGATTTTCGATATAAGTTTCTGTTTCTTTTTCGCGATCATAAATGAACGTTCCGAGAATGTTGTCAATTTCGCCATCCGGTTCCGCTTCAGATTCTTGTCCTATGGGTGAGGGTTGGGGAGGATTGGTCCATATCAATGGTTCTTTACAATACCAGCAATTTTTCCGCCTATTGCTAGTGCCATATACTTCATTCCTCGATCCACAGTTGGTACATAATACAGATTGTTCCGGTTGCCGCCGAGGGGATTCATTTGCGCCGCCTTCTTGCGGTACTATATCATATAACTTCCTAAATGGTGTCATGGTTTTTGATTTAAACGATTAACTTTTCAATATCTAATATGGATTGTTTGTCTACTCCAATATCAGAACCTCCTTCACTTATGTCAACAGTAGCATTCTCACTAGCTAGTACAAGAGATTGATGAATGGCTTCTTTCATACACCTTTTTGCCTGATCAAACATTAGGTCTATCTGACCTAATTTGATATCCTTTATAGATATCATGAGTTCATCTGATATTATAGCATCTAAATCTATTTTATCTTCCATGATTGATTATTTTTTTAGTTGAATCAGAGTAATGATTTTTTCTTCCCGCATTTAGTACATCTTTTCCATGCGAATGGGGTTTCTCGGTATTTTATTTCAAACTTATGCTTACAGAAGAGTTGTTTGAGATATTTTTTCATGCTGTTTGAGTTACATGCTTGTCAAGAATATCCAGCATAGCAGACCATCTTTCTTTATCTCCGTAAACTGTCGTTATCTTATCTCTGCTGGAAAAGTAATACTCTATGAAGTATTCGGCCTCTCCGTGTATCCAACTTTGAAAACCGACCAAATCCATCAACTTGATTTGCAAATGAAGTTGTCCGTTGATGTAGACCTTTAGTTGCTCGTAAGTTCTTTTATGGGTAAACTCCATAATATTTTAATTAACAGATACCGGATGTTCTTTAGTTACTTTTTCAAAGGTGACGGGTTCGGCTTGTTCGTCTAGTGGAACAAACGCATTTGCATCATATCCATTTGGGGGCCATTCCTTAAGTTTATAATATCTAATACCTTCTTTATAATATTCTGACGTTGCAGTTACCACATCCCCATTTGCTGGGCCATTTACTTTTCGTTCTTTCTTCCCATACCAGCGTTTAATGATTTGATACCACTGTATTTTATGTATAATACACCTTACTTTTAACGGGAACATAGCTTTTAATATTTAAGGTTATAGGTTTTATTTATGAGTGGTTAGTATTAAATGCCCTTCTTTTTCTGATAATTTTCCGCCAAGTTGCAAACCGTGTTCCATCCGTAGTCGAGTAAGAAGCGTTTTTCTTGTAAATTTGAGTGCTAGATTAAGGGGTCTACCTTGAGCATCTTCATCATGAGCGTGATCCATAATATACACCTTGCCATTCGTAAATAATTCCTGCACCATTTGGTCTATCTCTCTTGTTGATCGACCGGATCGCCTATTCAGTTGTCTTGGGTGAATAAATTCGGTTGACATATTATTTATTTTTTAACCATTTCAGCTTATCAACTTTGGACATTCTATCCCAATCTGAAGGGAAGGGGATTATGCGTTTAGTTCGTTTAGTTTATTTAGAATTTCTGTCGCAAACTCTTCATTAGATTTAAGGATTGAAATAACACTTTCGCGTCCTTGTCCTAATTTTTGTTCGCCGTAACTGTACCAACTTGCTGCTTTTTTTATGATTCCGGCTTCCGATGCCATGTCTACAAGTTCGCCCATTTTATTAATGCCTTCACCATAGATGATGTCAAATTCAGCCTTTTTATAAGGTGGAGAAACCTTATTTTTTGCGACTTTAATATGCACTCTATTGCCAATAATTTCTTCACCGTCTTTTATCGTCGCTGCTTTTCGCACATCCAGTCTTACTGACGCATAAAATTTTAATGCTTGACCGCCAGTTGTAATTTCAGAAGGCCCCCAAGCGTTTCCTATGACAGCACGTAACTGGTTTATGAAGATACAAATTGTGTTTGTCTTACTGATCGAGCCCGTAATTTTTCGACACGCCTGTGACATGAGGCGAGCTTGTAAGCCCATTTTTGTATCCCCCATTTCCCCTTCTAATTCAGCTTTGGGAACAAGGGCGGCTACGGAATCAACGACTACTACTGTGTACGCGCCGCTAAGAATCAATCTATCCATTTCTTCAAGTGCCTGCTCCCCGTAATCTGGTTGAGAAAGATAAAGATCGTCGGTATTGACTCCAAGGGCTTCTGCGTACGTATCATCGAACGCGTGTTCTGCGTCAATAAATGCGCATTTGCCTCCTTTCTTTTGAGCCTCAGCTATTACGTGTAACGCAATTGTCGTCTTTCCGCTGGATTCTGGTCCGTATATTTCGGTGATTCTTCCTTGTGGCAAACCACCAACCCCTAATGCCTTATCGAGCGATATTGATCCCGTAGAAATGGCCGAAATATTTTCCAACGGACTATCACCAAGTCTCATAATAGCCCCCTCGCCGAAATCCTTTTTTATACTCGCCACAGCTTCGTTTAGTCGTTTCATTTTTTCATCTGACGGAGCAAGGCTGAGATCGCCATTCTTCTTAACAATCATTTTGGGTGATTCTTCTACTGGTTTTGGTTGGCCGTGTTCTTGAACATACGCCGTTAGTGGTTCGACCCATTTATCCGCCATCAAGGAACCATCTTCTTGGCTCATAAATCGACTCAGGCAGTTATTTGGCATTCCCAAATCAGTTTCGATTTTAGACTTTTTGATCCCGTTTTCGTTTAGTTTTTTTAGATTTTCTATCAATTCCGGCTTAGTCATTGTTTAGTTATTTTAGACAAATCTAAGTTGTAAAACCGAATAAATCTAAAAAATGTCTAAGTATTTTGGGTGGTTTGAATTAAGTTTGTACCTTCATTGTCTAAAAAATTTAAACGTTATGAGTTCAAAATCCGTAAAGCTAGTCGTTGTTTTGGGGTTGATGGTAGTTGGGGTGGGGTGTAAAAGTAAAGGTTTTCATAAACAGTGGGGAATCAGCGAGGTAATGTGGCATTTTGGGGAAAGCAGGGGGTATGATTCAGCCGCAAAATGGCACACAGAACAAGCCTACGTAGTTACCGATTCGGCGAGTCAAGAGGGTCATTGGGGAGTAGATACAGTCTATGAAATTCACCGATATGATCCTGATACTCTGAAAGTTAATGGAGTTGCGGTTATCGATTCCCTCACAAAAAAGCCCATCATTCATTTAAAATCCATTCTTCTAGGCACTCTCCCCTCCCGCTACATCCCTCTCCATCACTAACCAAATAGAGCAATGTCCTACGAATACGCCTATTTATTGCATGATCCGGGATTAAACCAGCTAGCGCTACCAATAACCCCAATCCACGGGTCGCCCA
>Ga0134128_10000836_pt1 | contig 41900 bp, 48 predicted proteins | sample KB31754_FD_96462 | JGI IMG/M metagenome (GOLD analysis project Ga0134128, IMG submission 96462) | Terrestrial soil microbial communities with excess Nitrogen fertilizer from Kellogg Biological Station, Michigan, USA - KB3-175-4 | ecosystem: Environmental > Terrestrial > Soil > Unclassified ...
GTGGTGGCGCCGCCCGACGGCGACATGGGCGCTTACATGCAAAGCCTGGAAAAGCTGATTGCGCGCCACGACCGCATTCTTTATCCCACCCATGGTTCGCCCATCGTGAAACCCAGATCCTTCCTGCGGGCTTATCTGGCGCACCGGCGCATGCGCGAAAGCCAGATTGCGCGCGCCTTGGGACGCGGCAAGGACACCGTGCCGGAACTGGTGGCCACCCTTTACGCCGGCTTGAAACCTGCGCTCAATCGCGCCGCCGCGCTGACGGTCGAAGCGCATCTCAGGCACATGGTGGAAGACAAGCGGATCCGGGCGCTGCCGGATGGCCGCTATGAATTGAGCGCGACGCGATAGGCCTTGATCAAATCCAAATTGTGCCCGAAGTCGGGCGCGTCCTTCTCGCTTGCAACCCGCACGTCGAAACGCGCGCCCATGGTGCCGGCAGGCCGCACCCGGACCACGATGTCGGACGGCTGGGCGAACCAGAAACTGGTGGCCACGGCTTCGATGCGGCCTTCTTTCTCGTTGAAGTCCACGATGCGCCAGCCCATGTCCTTGGCCCGGTTGAAGCAGCGCCAGAACATCTTCGAGGCGGGCGAAGGGCACGCTACTCCCGGCTTGGGCGAACACGGCAGGATCGGCATCAGCGGCTTGGTGAGGCCGGAATAATATTCGTGCAGCATATAGCTCACGCTATTGTGTTCGCCGCGATAATCGATCATCGCCGCCGCATCGAAATGCGCGCCATTGCCGGCCAGCGCCACAAAGCGGGGCGGATCGTCAGGATCGGTGGTCACGTCATGGACCGGGGGCGCCTTGATACCCTGATAGACCGTGTGCAGCGGCACAAAGACCAGGATCAGCGCGCCCAGAAACGCCGTCATGCCGGCGCGCTTGCCGTCGCCACGATTGTGCCTCAGCGCATCCACCAGCCAGATCAATGCCAAAACCAGCGCGATCAGGCCCAGCGCAACGGAAACGCCCATGATCTGAAGCCCGGTGGCAAAGGATGCTGCCCTGGCGCGCACCACAAGGATCGCCAGAAGCGCGGTGGCGGCAGCGATCAGCGTGGCGGCAAACGCCAGGCGGGCGGCAAGCAGGGGAAAACGCATGAACAACCTGGAGAAGGGTTATGCGTCCAACCTAAAATCCGCGAACCGCCGACGCAATTCCGTTTTCAGGATTTTTCCGGTGGCAGTGTGTGGGATTTCATCCACCAGAACTACGGCGTCGGGCAGCCACCATCTGGCGATCTTGCCGCGCAGATGGTTCAAGAGCGCGTCCGCCGACGGCTTTTGTCCCGGCTTAGCCACCACGATCAGAAGCGGCCTTTCGCTCCATTTGGGATGGGGCACGCCGATCACTGCCGCCTCAGCCACATGCGGGTGTCCCACCGCGAGATTCTCGATCTCGATGCTGGAGATCCATTCGCCGCCCGATTTGATCACGTCCTTGGAACGGTCGGTGATGTGCATGAAGCCGTGGGGGTCGATGGACGCGACATCGCCGGTATCGAACCAATTGTCGCGGTCGAAACCCTCTTTGCCCGCGCCCCGGAAATAACCCTTGGCGATGGCGGGTCCTTTCACTTTCAACCGGCCGACGCCTTTGCCGTCGCGCGGTTTCTCCTTGCCCTTATCGTCGGTGATCTTCATCTCCACCCCGAACAGGGGATAGCCCTGCTTGCACAAGGCTTCGACCTGCGCCTCGTGCGGCCAGGAATCCAACGGCGGCTTGATCGCGCTCATGGTGCCCGACGGGCTCATCTCCGTCATGCCCCAGGCATGATTGACCGTGATGCCGCGCGCGCCAAAGGCTTCGATCACGGCGCGCGGACAGGCGGCGCCGCCGATCACCATGCGCTTCAGATGATGAAGCGTGAGTCTGTTCGCTTCCAGATATTGCAGCAGGCCCAGCCACACGGTGGGCACGCCGGCGGAGCAGGTGACTTTCTCGCTTTCCAGCAATTCATAGAGCGAGGCGCCGTCCAGCTTCTGTCCCGGCATTACCAGGCTGGCGCCCGCCATCGGCGCGGTGAAGGGGATGCCCCAGCCATTGGCATGGAACAGGGGCACGATGGGCAGCATCACATCGCCGGCCCCAAGTCCCAGGCCCGGACTCTGTCCCGTCAAAAGCGAATGCAGCACATTGGAGCGATGGGAATAGAGCACGCCTTTGGGATCGCCCGTGGTGCCCGAGGTGTAGCAAAGCCCGCAAGCGTCGTTCTCGTCCACCTCGGCCCAATCGGTTTCCTTGCCCGCGATCAATTCCTCATAGGCGATCAGTTTTCCCGACAGCTTGAGCTTGGGCAGGTGCGCCTTGTCGGTCATCGCCACATAGGTGGCGATATGTTTCAGCCGCGACGCGATAGATTCCAGGATGGGCGCGAAGCAGATGTCGAACATCAAAAGGCGCGCGCCGCCATGATTGGCGATCCAGGCGATCTGCTCGGGGAACAGGCGCGGGTTGAGGGTGTGATAGACCGCGCCGGCGCCCGCGATGCCATACCAGGCTTCCATATGCCGGTGCGTGTTCCAAGCCAGCGTCGCCACCCGATCCCCGCGCTTGACGCCCCGGCGTTGCAGCGCGCCCGAAAGCGCACGGGCGCGGCGGCGGATTTCGGGATAGGAGGTGCGATGAATGTCGCCTTCCACCGTGCGGCTGACGATGCGGGCGTCTTGGTGGTAAAGCGCGGCATGGTCGAGGAAACGGTGAACCCTTAGCGGCCAATCCTGCATCAATCCGCGCATACCAGCCTCCCATTTCCCGCCCATCATAGAAACGTGGCGCGATCCGCGCAAAAGGCTAAAGTCCCGCCGCTTTTGAAAGGTCTGCCATGCCCCTCTCCAACGCCCAGACCCGGGATATCAACGCCCTGTTCCACCCCTTGAGCAATCTCAAGGCCCTGGCGGAGCGGGGGCCGCTTATTCTCGAGCGGGGCCAGGGCGTGCGCGTCTATGACACAAGAGGCCGGGATTACATCGAAGCGATGTCAGGGCTTTGGTGCACCGCACTAGGTTGGGGCGATGAGGAGCTGGTCGAGACTGCGGCCGAGCAGATGCGCAAGCTGTCTTACGGCCATCTCTTCGGCGGCAAGAGCCATGAGCCTGGCGCGGCGCTGGCGGAAAAGCTGAAAGAGGTCGCGCCCTTTCCCGTGGGCAAAGTGTTCTTCGCCTGCTCGGGCTCGGAAGCCAATGACACCCAGGTCAAGTTCGCTTGGTATGCCGCCAATGCGCGGGGCGAGACGAAGCGCAAAAAAATCATCTCCCGCACCATGGGTTATCACGGCGTGACCTTGGCGGCGACCAGCCTGACCGGCATTCCCTCCATCCACAAAGGCTTCGACGCGCCGTTCGATTTCGTGCGCCATGCCGAGATGCCGCATTATTATCGCGGCGCCGAGGAGGGCGAGAGCGAGCGCGATTATTCCAAGCGCCTCGCCGCCAATCTCAATGCGCTGATCGAAAGCGAAGGCCCCGACACCATCGCCGCCATGATCGCGGAGCCGGTGATGGGCGCGGGCGGCGCCATCGTGCCGCCGGAAGGCTATTTCGACGCCATCACGCAAGTCTTAATGCACCACGGCATTCCCCTCATCAGCGACGAGATCATCACCGGCTTCGGCCGCACCGGCGAGTGGTTCGGCTGCGCCAAATACGGTTTTGAGCCCGACAGCGCGTCCATCGCCAAGGCGCTCTCCAGCGCCTATCTGCCTGTCTCCGCTGTGCTGGTGTCCCCGGAAATGACCGAGTTGATCGACCGGGAAGCCAAACGCCTCAATGTGCTGGGGCACGGCCTCACCTATGGCGGCCACCCCGTGACCACGGCGGTGGCGCTCAAGACCATCGAGATCTATCAGCGCCGCGACATTGTCGGTCATGTCCGCCATGTCGCGCCCCGCTTTCTGGCGCGCCTCAAGGCTCTGGAGGATCATCCGCTGGTAGGCGAAGCGCGGGGCGTCGGCCTGATCGCCGGCATCGAACTGGTCGCCGACAAGAAGACCAAAGCGCGCTTCGATCCGGCGCGCCAGGTCAACCAGGCCGCCACCAATTTCGCCGAGGACAATGGCCTGATCGTGCGGCCGCTGCCGGTGGACCGGCTGGCGCTTTGTCCGCCACTGATCATCAGCGAAGCCGAGATCGACGAATTGTTCGATCGCCTGACTCGCACCCTGGACGCGACCGCGGCCTGGGCGAAGAAAGAGAAGCTGCTTTGATCTGCTCGCGCAGTCCCGGGTGCGCGCCGCTTTTTTTGGCGCCTCCGGCGCCGCTCGGAATACCGTTCCGGGCCCCTTCACACTTTTCCTGACGGTCGCTCCTAGCTCGCTCTCAGCAGCGCGTCCTGACCCAGGGCGGACGGCCGGGCATAGATCAGGGCTTCGCCGCTCCACACTTCCAGTCTTTTGGCGCTGGGCAGCTTCATGGCATGGGCCAGAACCTTGGCGCGGCCGTCATCTTCGCAATTGGCGAGAAATTTGTAGGTGAGGGCGCCTTCGCCGTCCAAATAACAGATTTCGTAAGCGGGCATCGCTGTCTCCAGGATTTGACGTTGCTTACCCCGCCTGTTTCTTGTTTGCGCGACGGGAACGCGAAAGTCGAGTGACAATCGCGTTCATCAAAATCACGAAATTTCTCAAAGTTCGGAATTTTCGCGGTCGCGATACCAACAATAAATTTGGGCAGTTGCCCGTGGATCGTTCGCGCTGCCTGCGCGTTCACGGGATGGCCGTGGGCTTTTAGACCGCAGGCTTTTTCGCACCCCGGAGGTTTCACATGTCTGGTCCGTTCAAACTTGCGCCTTTGCCCTATGGCGACGCGGCGCTTGAGCCCGTTATCTCGTCGCGCACGATCTCGTTTCATTACTATAAGCATCATCAGACTTATGTGGACACGCTGAATACCCTGGTGGAGAAAACCAAATTTGCCGACATGAAGCTGGAGCAGATCGTCCGGGCCACCGCCAAATCTCAAGACGACAAGGAGAAGAAGATTTTCAACAATGCTGGCCAGGTGTGGAACCATGATTTTTATTGGCGAAGCCTTTCGCCGGCCAAGACCGAGCCGTCCGGCCATCTCGCCAGTGCGATCTCGCGTGATTTCGGCTCGGTCTCGGAATTGATTTCCGAACTCACCGAAGCTGGCAAGAGCCAGTTCGGCTCGGGTTGGGCCTGGCTCGTTTCCAAGAATGGCAGGCTGTCAGTGACCAAGACGGCAAACGCGATGACGCCCATGGCCGACGGCGTCAATTGCCTCTTGACCGTCGATGTATGGGAGCATGCCTATTACCTGGACTATCAGAATGCGCGGCCCAAATATCTTGAAGCCGTGCTGGCCAAGATCCTGAACTGGGATTATGCGGCCGAAAATATGGCGCGGGAAAATGAGGCGGTGCGCGCCGCCGCGGAATAGGCGAACGAAAAACCGCGGATCGCCTGGAAAAGCGCGCAGTCTCACGGTTTCGTTCTTTTCCTGTGACCGTTGACGTCAACGGAAGGAGGCGGCATCGTTGCGTGTGTCCATGGACGCAGGCGCGCGATGAGCAGCCACATCTACACGATCCGTCAATTGACCAAGGAGTTTGGCGTCACCGCGCGCACCTTGCGCTTCTATGAGGACGAACATCTGATCGCGCCGGGACGGCGCGGCCAGACCCGTCTCTACAGCGCGCGCGACCGCGCTCGCATCATCCTGATTCTGCGTGGTCGCCGTCTGGGCTTCAGCTTGGCGGAGATCCGCGAAGTGCTGGACATGTATGACAGCAAGGATGGCGAGCATGCGCAAATGGTGCATGCCCGCAGGAAATTCGAAGAGCGGATCGTGATTTTGGAGCAGCAGAAGCTGGACATCGACCAGGCGCTACGCCAGTTGCGCGACGGCATCCGCGATATCGATGCGGCGCTGGACGGAAAACCCAGAACGCCCTGGCCGCAATTCTTCGAACAGGAAGCGCTGCAAGGCCGGCCGGTGCGGCCCTTCGCGGTCAAAAGCTAGCCGCGCTTGCCGAACAGCAGCGCCCACAGGCTCAAGAGCAGTTTGGGCGTGGGTTTGGGCGCGCGGGCGACGCCGACAGAACCTGCATTGGAAACCAGATGACCCAACATGCGGGAGCTCCAGCCAAAGAACCGTACACGGACGATTGTGGCGAGCCTGCGCCGCAATGGTTAAGAGGTCATTAAGCTTTGGGTGAAGCTTTCGCGACGCCCGGAGCGGCCCCCCGGAAAAGTGGATGCCGTTGCCGCCACGCTGCCGCTAGGCAACTCCGTCCGGGACCGCGACCAAACTAAAAAGGCCGCGACATGGGATCGGGGATTGGGCCCTGTCCGGGCGGTGGCGGCATGTTGGCCGACGGCTGATAGGTGCGGCAGGCATTGAAGCCCGTGCCCCAGCCGGCGCGATAGGCTTTGTTGCTGCGATAAGCCTCTTCGTCGCGGTCAAAACTGGTGTCGCGGGGATTGGCGCCTTGCGTGCCCGCGCTGGCGCAGCCATCGGAATAGCCCGCTTTGAAATCCGGTGATTTCCGGAGCGCCCGGTCCTGGGCGCTTTCGCAGCTCAGCAGCGGCAAGGCTGAAAGCAGGGCAATCACGGGAAAAGACAGGCGAAACGCGCGCATGAATGACCTTTGGCTCACGATCCCGGGTTACGGGACTTTACCCGCCTTTAAGGCGCAAAAGCTTAAGGATAGTGCCTCTTTCGAGGGGCCATGACAAAGCTCGATCTCGCCACCGCGCGCATTCTGGTCGTGGGCGCCAAGGGCCATGCCGGTCCGGTGTTGCGCACCGTGCTGACGGCCGCGGGCGTGAGCCGCATCGTCATGATGGACGAACCACGCCGCGCGCTGGACCTGCTCTGCAGCGAACGGTTTGCCGCGGTTTTTGTCGAGGGCGGCACTGAACTTGACGAGTTGCCTTTCGCCCAGGCAGCGCGGCGCAGCCCCAGCCTGATCAATCCTATGATCCCGATTTTCGTCGTCTATGGCGGCGCCAGGCGGCGCGATGTCGAACGCTCGCGCGACGATGGCGTCACCGATGTGATCTGCCGCCCGATGAGCCCCAAAACGGTCGGCGACAAGCTGCGCACGGCATTGGCCGCGCCGCGCTCCTTCATCGCCGCGCCGGAATTTTTCGGGCCGGACCGCCGCGCCAAGGAGCGGCCATGGCGCGGTCAAGACCGCCGCAAGCTCATACCCAAGAAAACCAAGGTCGTTCTCGATCTGGAGTAATAGCCGCTCTAGACGCCGCGCTGGGCGCGCGCCTTGCGATCAGCGTCGATGTCTGCCTTCACCGCGGCCAAACCTCTGAGCGCCTGCCCTTGGAAATTCTCCAACAGCGGGAGGCCGCCGGCACAGGCCTCCGCCTGATCCGCGCAAACCCGATCCGGGCGCGAGAGACCAGAAACGGCCCACGAGTTCGCGTGAAGGGAAAGGCCTGTGCCGGCGCCAGGGTGTCCGGACCAGAAAGCAGGACCGTGCGGCATGAGAAGCGACACGAGACCTATCCAGAATATGGCCCGGAAAATCATGAGCACGCCATGTGTTTCGACAACGCATGCACAATGAGGCCCAGTCTTTGCCCCACGCTGAAATCTTTCGTTAAATTTGAAACTAACACGCGCCGCCCGCTGGCTTCCTCCGCACGAAGACAATGCGGAATGGCGGGCTTCGATCCGCTTCAATTCAAAAGCGGGGCGTGATTGATGCTTGTTTACCTAAAATTCTTTGCAAGTTCCATCGCAAGCACCCGCCAAAAGAGGGCGGCGCCTGCATCTTCTTGCTGAACCGATTTTTACCCTGACCTTGGCCAGGGAGCTTTGCGCCTATTTGCGCTGGCTCAATTCCGAGATCTGTCTGCGCATCGCTTCCATTTCGCGTTTCAGCGCGTCTACGTCGCTGGAAGAGGATTTCTCCTCCGCCGGCTCCTCCGCACGGCGGCTCTGGCCGGGTGCCGCGAAGGGCGAGAACACCTGCATGGCGCGTTCGAAGATCGCCAGATTTTGCCGCGTCATATTCTCGATCATGGTGTTGCCGCCACCCATCGCTTCGGCGATGCGGTCGCGCATGGCGCCTTGGTTCTTGGTGAAACTGTCCATGCTCATGTCGAGATAGCCGGGCACGAAAGCCTGCAGACTGTCGCCGTAAAAGCGGATCAATTGGCGCAGGAATTTGATCGGCAGCAGATTCTGCCCTTTGGCTTCTTCCTCGAAGATGATCTGGGTCAAGACCGAGCGGGTGATGTCTTCGCCGGTGCGCGCGTCCTGGACTTCGAATTCGACGCCGTCCTTCACCATCCCCGCCAGATGATCGAGCGTCACATAGCTGGAGGTCTGGGTATTGTAGAGGCGGCGGTTCGCATATTTCTTGATGACAACCGGCTCAGCCTTGGCTTTCTCTTCCGACACGCGTTCCCCACTATCTCTGTCGTCAAGCGTTGGCGCAAAGACAACATCATGCCGCGGGGCCCGTCCAGCGCCATTTTAGCAAACGCAATATGGACCGCCGGTTGAAATGGCCGGTAATGCCTTGTTTCTACATGTGAATTCAACGCAGTTTACCGAGCCTCGCATTCGCGGCATTTTGCGGACGACAGTTAATCCGTCCGGAGGAAGCCGTGGAAGAAGTGGTGATTGTATCGGGCGCGCGCACAGCCGTGGGCGCGTTCAGTGGGGCATTCGCGACCGTGCCGGCGCATCAATTGGGCAAAGTGGCGATCGAAGCCGCGCTCGCCCGCGCCAAGGTCGAGCCGGGCGAAATCAGTGAAGTGATCCTGGGACAAGTTCTGACGGCGGCGCAGGGTCAGAACCCCGCGCGCCAGGCGTCGATCGCCGCCGGCATTCCCATCGCGGTGCCCGCCTGGGGTATCAACATGGTGTGCGGCTCGGGCTTGCGCGCGGTGGCGCTGGCGGCGCAGGCAATCAAGAATGGCGACAGCCGCATCGTGGTGGCGGGCGGTCAAGAATCCATGAGCCAATCCACTCACGCCGCCTATCTGCGGGCCGGGCAGAAGATGGGCGATCTCAATTTCATCGACACCATGATCAAGGACGGGTTGTGGGACGCCTTCAACGGCTACCACATGGGCACCACGGCCGAGAATGTGGCGCGCGAGTGGCAGATCACCCGCGAGCAGCAGGACAAATTCGCTGTCGCCTCTCAGAACAAGGCGGAAGCCGCCAAGAAGGCGGGCCGCTTCAAGGACGAGATCGCGCCGGTGACGGTCAAGGGCCGCAAGGGCGACACCGTGGTGGACACGGACGAATATATTCGCGATTGCGCCACCTATGAGGCGTTGGCGGGCTTGCGTCCCGCTTTCGCCAAGGACGGCACGGTGACGGCGGGCAATGCCAGCGGCATCAATGACGGCGCCGCCGCGCTGGTCTTGATGAGCGCGAAAGACGCCGCCGCCCGCGGCCTCACCCCGCTCGCTCGCATCGCCAGCTGGGCGCAGGCCGGCGTCGATCCCAAGGTGATGGGTTCCGGTCCTATTCCCGCTTCGCGCAAGGCGCTGGAAAAGGCGGGCTGGCAGGCGGCCGATCTGGATCTGGTCGAGGCCAATGAGGCCTTCGCGGCCCAGGCCTGCGCCGTCAACAAAGACATGGGCTGGGATAGCGCCAAGGTAAACGTCAATGGCGGCGCCATCGCCATCGGCCATCCGATCGGCGCGTCGGGCGCGCGGGTGCTGGTGACCTTGCTGCATGAGATGGGTAAGCGCGGCGCCAAGAAAGGCCTTACCACGCTTTGCATCGGCGGCGGCATGGGCATCGCCATGTGTCTGGAGCGTTAGCCTGCGCTTTTATCGCGACGCGAAGACCTTCACCGCCGCAAAAGCCTGGGGCGCTCGCGACATCGCCGAGATCGAGGGCGCCAGTGTGCGTCTGCATTGGACCGACCAGCCCTATGTCTGGCACGTCAATGACGGCAAGGAAGTCTTTGTCGTGCTGGATGGGGCGGTGGACATGCATTATCGCACCAACGACACGGAAAAGGTTCAACGTCTGGAAGCCGGCGACATCATGGCCGCCGAAGCCGGCGACGAACATGTCGCCCATCCTGTCGGTGAGGCGCGGATTCTGGTAGTGGAGAAGAAGGGCAGCGTCTGAGGGCATCCTGCGGCGCGTGAAAACAGGGAGAGGGCAATGGCACGGGTAGCGATTGTAACGGGCGGCACGCGCGGCATCGGCGAAGCCATCTCGGTGGCATTGAAAAATGCGGGTTACAAGGTGGCCGCCAATTATGCGGGCAATGACGAGCGCGCCAAAGCCTTCAGCGACCGCACCGGCATCGCCGCTTTTCGCTGGGACGTGTCGTCTTTCGAGGATTGCGTCGCTGGCGTCGGTAAGGTGGAAGCGGCACTCGGTCCCGTCGAGGTGATCGTCAACAATGCCGGCATCACCCGCGATGCCACGATGAAAAAAATGAACCGCCAAGCCTGGGAAGAGGTGCTGGATACCAATCTCGGCGGCTGTTTCAACATGTGCAAAGCGGCGTGGGACGGCATGCTGAACCGGGGCTTCGGCCGGGTGGTCAATATCGGCTCTATCAATGGCCAGGCCGGACAATATGGCCAAGTCAATTACGCCGCCGCCAAGTCCGGCATCCACGGCTTCACCAAGGCCTTGTCGCAGGAAGGCGCGGCCAAGGGCATTACCGTGAACGCCATTGCCCCCGGTTATATCGACACCGACATGGTGGCTGCCGTGCCTGCCGATGTGCTGGAAAAGATCGTGGCCCGCATCCCCGTCAAGCGCCTGGGCCAGGCGCATGAAATTGCCCGGGGCGTGCTCTTCCTGGTGGCCGACGATGCCGGGTTTATCACCGGATCGACCGTTTCAATTAACGGCGGTCAGCATATGTACTGAGAGGAGCGGCGCGCAAAGCGCGTGAGCAGGTCCGGTGGACCTGCGAAAGCGACGAGCGCCGCGAGCTTGAGCGAGCGGCCGCGGCAGCCGGCTCGATGCTTGATCAAATTTCACGCGCGGCGATTTCGTGCTAGTTGCGCATCCATGATCGTCTCCCTCACCGCCGAAAAGCTCGCCTGCGCGCGTGGAGAAAGGCGGGTTTTTTCCGGCCTCGAATTCGAAGTCCGTGCCGGCGAGGCGCTGGTGGTGGAAGGCGCCAATGGTGCGGGCAAGACTTCGCTGCTTCGGTTGATCGCGGGATTTCTCGCGCCCGCTTCGGGCAGCGTGACCTTGAGCCTGGACACCGGCGCGCTCAGCGATGGCGAAGAGCGCAGCCGCCATATCGGCTGGTTGGGTCACCAGGACGGCATCAAGCCGCAAATGGCGGCGAGCGAGCAGTTGGAATTCTATGCCCGCCTCTATGGCGCAACCGCGCCCGTTGCCCCGGCCTTGGAGCGGGTGGGGCTTTTGCGTCAACGCAATTTTCCCTGCCGCTACCTTTCGGCCGGCCAAAGAAAGCGGCTGGGGCTGGCGCGCTTGATTTTGTCGAACCGTCCGTTGTGGCTGCTGGACGAGCCTTTCGCCGCCCTGGACAGCGCCGGGCGCACGCTTGCTGCGGACCTGATGCGCGCCCATTGTGCGGCGGGCGGCATTGTGGTCGCCGCCACCCATGATCCGCTGGGCCTGGATGCGCGGCTCCTGCGGCTGGAGGCGGCATGAGCGGCCCCTTCGCAAGCCTTGTGCTGCGCGACTTGAAACTCGCGGCCCGCTCCGGCGGCAGCGCGGCTCTAGCGCTTGCTTTCTTCGCCTTGGTCGCGACATTGGTGCCCTTGGGTGTAGGCGCCGATCTCAAGCTCCTGGCGCGTATCGCGGGCGGTGTCTTGTGGGTAGGCGCGGTCTTGGCGGCGCTGCTGTCGCTGGACCGGCTCTATCAAGGCGATTTCGACGATGGCAGTTTGGAATTGATCGCGCTGTCGCCTTTGTCGCTGGAGCAGGTGGCGCTGGCCAAGCTTTTCGCCCATTGGATTTCCACCGGCCTGCCGCTCACACTGCTGTCGCCGCTTCTGGCGGTGCTGTTCGGCCTTCCCGCGCCCGCCATGCTGGCCCTGTTCGTATCGCTGCTGATTGGCACGCCGGCGGTCAGCGCCATCGGCGCCATCGGGGCGAGCCTAACGCTGTCGCTCAAGCGGGGCGGCCTGATCCTGCCCTTGATCGTGCTGCCGCTTCTGGTTCCGGCAGTGATCTTTGGCGCGGGCGCGGTCACGTCGGTGCTGGATCACCTTTCCAACGGCGCCTTGGGCCTTCTGGCCGGTTTCGCGGCCGCTTCCGTGTTATTGTCGCCTTTCGCGGCTGCGGCATGCGTGCGGTTGAATCTCGCAGGGTAGAAATCCGGGAAAAGAGCTAAACCAGCGCCATGTTCCGCTATGCCAATCCCGCGATCTTCATGGGCCTGTCGGGCGTGCTGCTGCCATGGGTCTCCGGCGCGGCGGCCATCGCACTGACCGCAGGGCTCTGGCTCGGCTTTCATGTGCCTCCCGACTACCAGCAGGGCATGACCGTGACGATCATGTTCGTGCATGTGCCCGCCGCCATCGTGGCGGAAACCGCCTATGGCCTGATCGCCGTCGCGTCCTTGTTCTCGCTGGTGTGGCGCCATCCCCTGGCCGACACGGCGGCGCGGGCGGCGGCGCCTCTGGGCGCGGTCTTCACGGCGCTGGGCCTGATCACGGGCTCTCTCTGGGGCCGGCCCATGTGGGGTGCCTATTGGGTGTGGGATGCGCGGCTCACCAGCTTCTTGCTGCTGTTCTTTCTCTATCTCGGCTACATCGCGCTTTGGAATGCGATCGAGGATGAGGTCCGTGCGGCGCGCGCCGCGGCCATTCTGGCCTTGGTGGGTGCGGTCAATCTTCCCATCATCAAATTCTCGGTCGATTGGTGGAACACGCTGCACCAGGGCGAAAGCATCCTTTCCGGCCAGATCGCGCCGGTCTTTCTGTGGCCGCTTCTGACCATGGCGCTGGGCTATATGCTTCTGTTCACCGCGCTCTGGATGGTGCGCGTGCGCACCGGGATCGTGGACCGGCGGGCCAAGAGCCTGATGCAGAGAGAGGCATGAGCGGGTTCTTTGTCATGGGCGGCTATGCCGCCTTCATCTGGCCGGCTTATGCGATTTCGGCTTTGGCGCTGGTGGCGATGGTCTGGCAATGTCTGGCCGCCTGGCGCGCCGCGCGCAAGCGGCTGGAAGAGCTCGAGCGCGACCGCCCATGAAACGCTGGTTCTATGCCCTGCCGGTGATCGGCTTCCTGGTCCTGGCCTATTTCCTGTTCCACAGCCTGTTCGGCCAGCCGCCGGATCTTTTGCCCTCGGCTTTGATCGACAAGCCGGCGCCGGCTTTCGCATTGGCTGCGATCGACGACCAGACGCCGGGTTTCACCCGCGCCGATCTGGCATCCGGTCATGTCACGGTGGTCAATTTCTTCGCCAGCTGGTGCGTGCCCTGCCGCGCGGAGAGCCCGCAATTGCTGGCGCTGTCGAAGATGCCCGGCATCACGCTTTATGGCATCGACTATGAAGAGCGCCAGCCGGGCGCCGGCCGCGCCTTTCTCGACCAGCACGGTAATCCCTTTTCGCGCATCGTCACGGATCCGCACGGCGCGGCGGGCATCAATTGGGGCGTGTACGGAGTACCCGAGACCTATGTGGTGGACGGCAAGGGCGTGGTGCGTTTCAAGCTGGTGGGCCAGCTCACGGCGGGCGCCCTGACGGGCCAGCTGCTGCCCGAGATCGAAAAGGCCAGAAGCGCTTCCTAGGGGCCGGGTCTTAAGCGATTTCTAACCCTGTTTTCCTAGTCTGGCGGTCATGCAAATTAACGCCGCCACACTTCTGGCCAGCCAGCAATTGACCCCAGCCCAGGCCAAGCCTGCGCCCGGCTTTGCAGCAGCCCTGGAAAAGAGCGAGAGCTTCGCGCCCTTGCCGCTGAAACAAATGGCGCCTACGGACGAAACCGCGCCGACCGCGCCTCCAGCTCCGGCCGCGGCAGCCCGTTTGGGCAGTACGCTGGACATAAAAATCTAGGGTTTAGAACCGCTTGCCGCTGCGGCGCCCGACCTCAAATAGCGAAGCGATAGGCCATTAAAAAAGCCCGCCGCCTCACCAATTCCCGGTCGCTAGAACCGCTTCCCGTTGCGGCGGGCCACTTTGTGGATTTTGGCCGTGCCATTGGTGGCATAGGCCTCGGCGGCCGACGCGATCTGGGAGAGGGACTTTACGAACTTCAGCCGCTCCGGCGCGGGCAGGGCGTCCAAGAGCGCGCGTTCGGCCCGGTCAGCGGCATTGCGCGCGCCCCGCAGCGCCTTGCGGCCGGAGGGTGAGATCGCGATGGCGTTGGCGCGCTGATCTTCTTCCGTGCGCTCGCGCGAAAGCAGACCGCGCTCCAGCATCCGGCGCACCATCTCCGCCAAGGTCGAACGATCGATGCCGGTGATCTCCACCAGCGTGGTCTGGCTTGCGCCTTCGTTATGCTCGAGCGCGCAGAGGAGCGTGAATTGCTGTTTGGTCAGTTCGCGCGAGCCGGCTTCGCGCGCATAAAGGTCGCCATAGAATTGCTGACAGCGGCGGATCAGATGCGAGGGCGCTTCGGATAACTCGAAACCTCCATTCGCCTTGCGCTGACCCTTCAACATTCAGAACCCCCCAGAACAACGCGGACGAAGATCGGATCGCAGCGACGACAAATGGCCAGAGCCGAGAGATGAGACGCGCACTAAACAGCAATGTGCGGCCGTGCGCCAGTCTTAAAAAATATTTGCGCGCACGAGTCCATCGTATTTTTGCGTATGCGCGTTACTTTGTTTCCGGCTTGGCGACGATATCGCGCTTGGACTTTTCGCTATCATATTGCCAAGTCTCGAAAAGACACAAAGCGTTGTATGTATGCCACGCGCGCACATATCTGTTGCGGCCTAGCAGATGACGTCCGCTCAATGTTCCGGATCGTTGTGATGTTTGAGCAGGAACGGGGTTTGTGCCAGGGCGAACAAAAATATCAGGCCGATGATGCCCCAGACCTTGAAGCTGACCCAGGTCGCGGTCGTGGTGTTGCGCCAGACCGCCTCGTTCAGCGCCGCCAGGGTCAGGAAGAAAATCCCCCAGCGCAATGTCAGACCGCGCCAACCTTTTTCCGTCAGGTCGAAGGCATCGGCGAAAACATATTTGATGAAGAGCCGATTGAAGCGCAGTCCCACCAGAAGCGTCGCGCCGAAGATGGTGTAGAGAATGGTGAGCTTCACTTTGATGAAGACATCATTGTGCAGATAGAGCGTGAGCCCGCCGAAGATCATCACCAGGACGGCGGTGACGAGCGGAATGGGTGACAGTTTTTTCTCCAGCCGCCAGCTGATCGCGAGCGACGTTAGAATAGCGATCATGAATACGCCGGTGGCGGTGAAGATGCCCGCATATTGAAAAGCCGCGAAGAAAAGAATGAGCGGCCCCAGATCGAGCAGGAGCCGCCGGAGCTGGGGATTCATGCTGTTCCTATAAGGGCTTGTGCAAAGGGCTCGGCGTCGAAACTTTGCAGATCGGCCTCGCCTTCGCCCACGCCGATGAAGTGCACGGGCAGGGGGAAGCGGGCGGCCAGCGCGACCAGGATGCCGCCTTTGGCGGTGCCGTCTAATTTGGTCATGATCAATCCGGTCAGCGGCACTGTCGCCTTGAAGGCCTCGACTTGGGTCAAAACATTTTGACCCGTGGTGGCGTCCAAGACCAACAGCACGGCATGCGGCGCGCTCGCATCGCGCTTCTTGAGCACGCGCGCGATCTTCTCCAACTCCGCCATCAACCCGCTCTTGTTCGCCAAGCGTCCTGCCGTGTCGATCAGCAGAATATCGGCATTCTCTTTCTGCGCCCGTTCCAGCGCCTCGAAGGCTAGTCCCGCCGCATCGCCGCCCGCCTTGCCGGCGACAAACCCCGCCCCGGCCCGCTTGGCCCAGACGCCCAGCTGTTCGATGGCGGCGGCGCGGAAAGTGTCGCCAGCGGCCAGCACAACCTTGTGGCCTTCGCCGGCCAGGCGGCGGGCCAGCTTGCCGATGGTTGTGGTCTTGCCCGTGCCATTGACCCCCGCCACCAGGATCACGAAAGGCCGCTTGCCGCTATCGATCGTCAATGGCTGCTGCAGCGGCTTCAGGGTGGCGGCGATCTCACGGGCCAGGATAGCGCGCACCTCGGCATCGGTGATTTCGCTGTCATAGCGGTTCTTGGCCACGGCGGCTGCCAGGCGCTTGGCCTCGGTCACGCCCATGTCCGCCCGGATCAAAACCTCCTCAAGGCCCGCCACCGTCTCGGCATCCAACTTCTTCTTGGTGAAGAGGCCCCCAATATTGCCGGCTAGACTGGCGCTGGATTTGGCCAGGCCCTGTTTCAAGCGCGCGAACAGGCCGGTCTCTTCCGGCGGCGCTTCGCCGAATGTTCTCATGCCGTATGCCGCCCGACAAGCCTTGTGCCATCCGTCCCCGTCACCAGCACCGGCACGATGGATCCCGGCATTGCGGCGCCTTCGAACGCAACCGGGGCGAAGCATTCGCTGTGGCCGAAGCCCGGCTTTTCCACCAGCACTATGCGGGTCGCGCCGGTCAAAGCGCTGAAGCGTGTCATGCGCGCCTGATCGCCTTTGGCGCGCAGCCTGCGCCCACGCTCTTTGGCTACGCCTGAGCCCAGCTGCGGCATGCGCGCCGCCGGGGTGCCCGCCCGGGGCGAAAAGGGAAAGACATGCAATTGCGTCAGTCCGGCCTCATCCACCAGCTTCAGACTGTTCTCGAACATGGCTTCGTCTTCGGTGGGAAAGCCGGCGATCAGATCGGCGCCGAAAGCCGCATCGGGGCGAAGCCGGCGCACCGTGTCGCAGAACGCGATCGTGTCGGCGCGGCTGTGGCGGCGCTTCATGCGCTTCAAGATCAGATCGTCTCCCGACTGGGCGGAAAGGTGGAAGTGGGGCATCAGCCGCTCCTCTTCCGCAATGGCCTGCATCAAATGTGAATCCGCCTCAATCGAGTCGATGGACGAAAGCCTGAGGCGTTTCAGGGCCGGCACCAGCTTCAAGAGCTTGGCGACCAGCTGGCCCAGACTGGGCCCGCCCGGCAGGTCGGCACCATAAGAGGTCAGATCGACGCCCGTCAGCACGATTTCGGCAAAGCCGTTTTCGGTCAGGCGCCGTGCCTCTTCCACCACCGCGCCCATGGGCACGGAACGAGAATTGCCGCGGCCGTAAGGAATGATGCAGAAGGTGCAGCGATGGTCGCAACCATTCTGTACCTGCAGGAAGGCGCGGGTGCGGCCTTCGAAATGATCCACCATCTGGGGCGCGGTCTCGCGCACACTCATGATGTCATTGACCTTGATCCGTTCGGCCCGGCCTTGACCGAAATCGGCATAAGCCGCCGCTGTCAGTTTTTCCTGATTGCCCAGGACCTGCGCCACTTCCGGCATGGCGGCATAGGTCTCCGGCTCGGTTTGGGCGGCGCAGCCGGTGACGATGATACGAACATCAGGCCTTTCGCGTTTCAGCTTGCGGATGGCTTGGCGTGATTGGCGCACGGCTTCGGCGGTAACGGCGCAAGTATTGACCACCACGGCATCCTGCAACTGCGCCTCTTGCGCGCGCGCCTTGATCGCCTCGCTTTCATAGGCGTTGAGGCGGCAGCCGAAGGTGACGACGTCAATGGCCATACGCGTCCAGGTCGATCTCGCCCAGGAAAACCGTTTTGCCGGGGCCGGTCATCAAAACATGGCCGTCTGCTTCCCGCCATTCCACAATCAGCTTGCCGCCATCCAATTCGACCTCCACCTTGCGTTCCGCCAGGCCCTTCCTCATGGCGGCCACGGCGGTGGCGCAGGCGCCCGTGCCGCAGGCTAGGGTCACACCTATACCCCGTTCCCACACCCGCATGCGGATATGGCGGGGATCATGCACGTGAGCGAATTCGACATTGATGCGGGTGGGAAACAGGGCATGGGTCTCCAGCTTGGGGCCCAGTTCCGTCACGGGTGCATGCTCGGCATCCTCCACGAACAGGATGCAATGGGGATTGCCCATCAAGACCGCGGTGGCGGCGATGTCGCGGCTGTCGACGGGAATGGAAAGCGCCGATGTATCCGCCGCCTCGGCCAAGGGAATGTCGCGCCAGTCGAATTTGGGGATACCCACATCGACGGTGACAAAGCCGTGTCCGGCGTCTGTGCCGATTAGCATGCCGCCCTTGCTGTCCAGCTTGACGCGGGCGAGGCCCCGCTCATCCATCAAAAGCCGCGCCACGCAGCGCGTGGCATTGCCGCAGGATTCCACTTCGCCGCCGTCGGCATTGAAGAAACGTAAGCGCGCATCCACCTGGGCGTCGCCCGGCGTGATCAAAACCAGGGTGTCGCAGCCCACGCCGAAATGGCGGTCGGCGATGGCTTTTGCCCGCGACGATGTCATGGGAATGGCCTGCTGACGGGCGTCGAACACGACAAAATCGTTGCCCAGGCCCTGCATTTTGCGAAAGGGGATCATGGGGCCGCCTTATAGGGGGCGCGCACGGCTTTTGCCATTGCCCCAAGGGGCCAAAATTCGCAAAGCTGTCCGTCCCCAATGGGAGCCGCCATGCCGCGCTTCGTTCCGATGTTTTTTCTGACGCTTCCGTTCCTGATGCTTGGAGTTCCTGCCGTGACCGCCGCTGATAATGATCCTTATGTCTGGCTCGAGGATGTGCATGGGGCAAAACCGCTGGCCTGGGTGGCGGAGCAGAACAAGAAATCGCTGTCCGTGCTCAAGGCCGATCCGCGCTACAGCAAAAATTACAACAGCGTGCTGGAAGTGCTGGATGCGCCGGACCGCATCCCGTCCGGCAGTCTTGATCACGGCTTTGTCTATAATTTCTGGCAGGACGCGAAAAACCCCAAGGGCCTGTGGCGGCGCACGACCATCGCCGACTACGCCAATCCCGCCCCGCATTGGGATGTGCTTTTGGACGTGGACGCGCTGGCCAAGGCGGAAAAAGAGAATTGGGTGTTCGAAGGCGCCGAATGCGCGCCAAAGCAAACGCGCTGCCTGATCAAGCTGTCGCGCGGCGGCGGCGATGCCGTGGTGGTGCGGGAATATGATCTGAAGGCCAAGAAGATGGCCATGGACGGGTTTTCACTCAAAGAATTCAAGAGCGACGCCACCTATCTGAATGACGACACGATCCTGTTCGCCACCGATTTCGGCAAGGGCAGCCTGACCAAGTCCGGCTATGCTCGCACCGCCAAGCTCTGGGCGCGTGGCACGCCTATCGCTGACGCCAAGACGCTCTATCAAGGCCAGGCGCCCGACGTGCAGATCACGCCCGCGAGTTTCCACACGAAGACCGGCGATCATGCGATCGTGATCCGTGCCATCAGCTTTTTCGAAAATGAATATTATGCGGTCGATGCGGCGGCCGCCAAAAGTCACAAGCTGCCGCTGCCGCTGTCCGCCGACGTCAAAGGCATGTTCGAGAACGCCGTCCTGGCAACCTTGCGTCAGGATTATGCCGATCCCGAGCGCGGCGCGCATTTCGCCAAAGGCGCGCTGGTGGCTTTCCAGGAAGGCCAGGTGCCGCAATTGCTTTATACGCCGGGACCGCGCGCCAGTATCGAAAGCGTGGCGATCGGGCGAGACGCGATCTATGCCGCGATCACCGACAATGTGATCGGCTCGGTGCGCGTGTTCCGGCATGACGCCAAGGGCTGGTCGAACAGCGCGGTCAGATTGCCGCCCGGGGGCGCGGCCGACATCGCTTCGGTCAATGATTTCGGGCCGGAAGCGATGTTCAGCTTCCAGAGTTATCTGATCCCGCCCACGCTTTATGCCAGCGACGGCAAAAACGATCCGCATGCGATAAAATCGCTGCCGGCGCGGTTTGATGCGTCTGGCTTGGTCACCGAGCAGTTCGAAGCCACGTCGAAAGACGGCACCAAGATTCCCTATTTCGTGACCCAGCCGAAAAATCTCAAGGGTCCGGCGCCGACCGTGCTCTACGGCTATGGCGGGTTCGAGATTTCGCTGACGCCGTCTTATTCCGCCAATTTTGGGCGGCTGTGGCTGACCCATGGCGGCATCTATGTGGTCGCCAATATCCGGGGCGGCGGCGAATTCGGGCCTGCCTGGCACGAAGCGGCGCTCAAGAAAAACCGCCAGCGCGCTTATGACGATTTCGAAGCGGTGGCGGAAGACATCATCAAGCGCGGCCTCACCACGCCCAAGCAATTGGGCATCATGGGCGGCTCCAATGGCGGGCTTCTGGTTTCCACCGTGATGGTGCAGCGACCAGAGTTGTTCGGCGCCGTGGTCTGCCAGGTGCCGCTGGTGGACATGATCGCTTACACCCATATCGGCGCGGGCGCGAGTTGGGAGGGCGAGTATGGCGATCCCGCCAAGCCGGACGAGCGCGCTTATATCCTCACCTACTCGCCGTATCAGAATGTGAAGAAGGATAAAAAATATCCGCCGGTCTTCTTCGTCACCGCCACCAGCGATGACCGCGTCACGCCGGTCCATGCCCGCAAGATGGCGGCCAGGATGGAAGAGCAGGGCCATGAAGTGCTGTTCTATGAAAACACCGACGGCGGCCATGCCGCCGCCGCCGACCACAAACAGGCGGCGGAGATGTGGGGCCTGAGTTTCGTTTATCTGGCGGAGAAACTCGGTCTAAAACGCTAGAAAGCCCGCCAGATTTGACTTTTCGACGCTTGAGAGCCTAAAACCCGCCCGTTTCCGGAAAGACCCAAAGGCCTTTCCGGTCCCCCGCCTGGCGCGGGGGATCGACCCCAGGCAGCGCGTTGCGCCCCCTGGGGCGAAACCACTTGGTTTCGGCCCAGGCAAGGGGCGCAACCAAATGTAGAGTGCGCCCCCTGGGGCGAAGTTGCTTGGAGTTTCAACTCCTCATGCTGAGCTCGTCGAAGCATGAGGACATAGGTTTCGGCCTCACCCTTCGACAAGCTCAGGGTGAGGGTGAGGATTGAATGTTCGAAAGTCTGCAATCCCGCCTCGGCGGCGTGTTCGACAAGCTTCGCGGGCGCGGCGCGCTCAGCGAGGCCGATGTCGATGCCGCGCTGGGGGAAGTGCGCACCGCCCTGATCGAGGCGGATGTGGCGCTGCCGGTGGTGAAGGACTTCATCGAAAAGGTCCGCCCCCGCGCCATCGGCGAGAATGTCATCCGTTCCGTCACGCCCGGCCAGCAAGTCATCAAGATCGTCCATGACGTGCTGGTGGAGACCTTGGGCGCGGACAACGCCGCCCTGTCGCTGGGAAGTCCGCCTGCGCCGATCTTGATGGTGGGCCTGCAAGGCTCGGGCAAGACCACCAGTTCCGCCAAGCTGGGCCTGATGTTGCAGACCCGCGAGAAGAAGCGGGTGCTGATGGCGTCCTTGGACGTCAACCGTCCCGCCGCCATGGAGCAACTGCGCGTGTTGGGCGAGCAGGCCGGCGTCGCCACCTTGCCGGTGGTGGCGGGCCAGGACCCGATTGCCATCGCCAAGCGGGCGCTCGCCTCGGCGAAAGTCGGCGGCTATGACGTGTTGATCCTCGACACCGCCGGCCGCCAATCGATCGACGAGCAGTTGATGGCGGAAGTGGCCGCGATCAAAGCCGCTACCAATCCGCACGAAACCTTGCTGGTGGCCGATAGCCTGACCGGCCAGGACGCGGTCAATATCGCCAAGAATTTCAATGACCGGCTGAAACTCTCGGGCATCATTCTGACCCGCGTCGATGGCGATGCCCGTGGCGGCGCGGCGCTCTCCATGCGCGCTGTCACCGGTGCGCCGATCAAATTCATGGGCGCGGGCGAAAAGCTGGACGCGCTGGAGGCCTTCCATCCTTCGCGCGTGGCCGACCGCATCCTCGACATGGGCGATGTGGTTTCGCTGGTCGAGAAGGCGTCGGAGACGCTGGACAAGCAGGAAGCGGAAAAGCTCGCCGCCAAAATGAAGAAAGGTCAGTTCGACATGAACGACCTGGCTTCGCAATTGAACCAGATGAAAAAGCTGGGCGGCATGAAGGGCGTGCTCGGCATGCTGCCGGGCGTGGGCAAGATCAAGGGTCAGCTCGAAGCCGCGGGGCTGGACGACAAGATCCTCACCCGCCAGGAAGCGATCATCAAATCTATGACCAAACAGGAACGCTCCAATCCCGATGTGATCAATGGCTCGCGTAGGAAGCGCATCGCGGCGGGCGCGGGTGTGGAAGTCCAGGAAGTCAATAAGCTTCTCAAGATGCACCGCCAAATGGCGGACATGATGAAGATGATGGGCAAAGGCGGCCGCATGCCGATGATGCCCGGCATGGGCGGCGGCGTGCCTGGCGGATTGCCGCCCGGCATGTTTCCAAGACGATAACAGCACGCAAGATTTAACCGTTTAAACGCAAGGAAAACTGCAATGGCTCTTCGCATTCGTCTGGCGCGCGGCGGCACCAAGAAACGCCCGCATTACAATATCGTGATCTCGGATTCGCGCAGTCCGCGCGACGGCCGCTTCATCGAGAAGATCGGCTTTTACAATCCGCTTCTGCCGTCGGATCACGCCGACCGCATCAAGCTCGACCTCGAGGCCGCCAAGGCCTGGGTCGCCAAGGGCGCCGTGGCGTCGGATCGCGTGCACAAGATGCTGGCCAAGTCCGGTCTCGTGAAGGCTCGCGTGCATAACAATCCGCAGAAAGCGCAGCCCAAGAAGAAGGCGCAGGAGCGCGCCGCCGCTGCCGCCAAGGCCGCTGCAGAAGCCTCGGCCTCTTAAGCGGAAGCGAGGCTTGATTGGCGCGCGATGTTCTTCTCGCCGCCGTGATCGGCGCGCAGGGCCTCAAAGGCGCGGTGAAGGTCAAGCTCTTCACCGAAACGCCCGAGGCGCTGGCGAAGTATGGCCCGCTGCGGGACGCGCGCGGCAAAAGCTATGAGATCATCGCCTGCCGCGCCGCCAAACCTGGCGAGGCGGTGATCTCTTTTGCCGGCATTGCAGATCGCAGTGCCGCCGAGGCGCTCAAGGGCGCTGAACTTTTCGTCTCCCGCGCCGCGCTACCCGAGACAGCGGAAGAGGAATTCTATCACGCCGACCTGATCGGGCTGGAAGCGCAGGACAGCGAAGGCCGCGTCTTGGGCAGGGTCGCCGCCATCCACAATTACGGCGCCGGCGATGTCATCGAGATCACGTGTCCCGACGGCGACAGCGTGCTTCTCGCCTTCACCCGCGAGACCGTGCCCACCATCGATATTCCGGGCGGGCGCATTGTGGTCGCCGTCCCAGAGGACGAGGATACCGATCATGTTGAATGATCGGTATCCTCGTCGCCGAGCGGGCCATAGCGCCAGCGTCGTTTGGCCCGCGAGGGTGGCGTAAATCTGATGTCGGGTTGGCACGCGACAGTTTTGACTCTTTTCCCGGAGATGTTCCCCGGTCCGCTGGGCGTGTCGCTCTTGGGCAAGGCGCTGACAAATAATCTCTGGTCGCTGGAGGTGCGCGACATCCGCGAGCACGGTCTGGGCAAGCATCGCACCGTGGACGACACCCCCGCCGGGGGCGGGCCTGGCATGGTGATGCGCGCCGATGTAGCCGCCGCCGCTATCGACGCCGTGGAGCGGGCAGGCCGGCCCCTGATCTATCTCTCGCCACGGGGCGCGCCGCTGATCCAGGCGCGCGTCAAGTCGCTGGCAGCGGGTCCGGGCGCGGTCCTGCTTTGCGGCCGGTTCGAGGGCCTGGACCAGCGGGTGATCGAAGCTCGCGCCATCGAGGAAATCTCCTTAGGTGACTTCGTGCTGGCGGGGGGCGAGATCGCGGCCATGGCCCTGATCGAGGCCACGGTCCGGCTGATCCCAGGCGTGCTGGGCGACCACACCTCTACGGAGGAGGAAAGCTTCGGCCAAGGGCTTCTGGAATATCCGCATTTCACCCGCCCCCAGGAGTTTGAAGGGCGCCCCCTCCCGGACATCCTAACCAGCGGAAATCACAAGGAAATCTCAAAGTGGCGGCGGGCCCAGGCCGAAGCCCTGACCAAAGCGCGGCGGCCCGATCTCTGGACCCTCTATGAAAAGAGCAAACGCTAGGCTATACGCCCCGCCTTCATACGCTTGGATAAGACGACGGAGACCTTCCCCATGAACCTTTTGCAGACGCTCGAAGCCGAGCAGATGAAGGCCGTCCGCGCCAAGCCGTTGCCCGCGTTCCGTCCGGGCGACACGCTGAAGGTCAACGTCAAGGTGGTGGACGTCACTTATGACGAGAAGACCAAGCAGAACAAAACCCGCGAACGCCTCCAGGCCTTCGAAGGCGTGTGCATCGCCCGCCAAGGCGCCGGCCTGAACGAGGCCTTTACTGTGCGCAAGATCTCCTATGGCGAAGGCGTGGAACGCGTCTTCCCGATCTATTCGCCGCTGGTGGATTCGGTTGTGGTGGTGCGCAAGGGCAAGGTCCGCCGCGCCAAGCTCTATTATCTGCGTGGCCGCACCGGCAAGTCGGCGCGCATCTCCGAACGCGCGGAGAATGCGGGTCCGGAAGCCGCCTGAGGCGCGAAAAGCCCGAAAATACGGGTTTTTCACAGCTTTGATGACAGAAAGTGCAAAAAGCTCCGATTTTTCGGGGCTTTTTTGCTATGCGCCCCTTGGCAAGGCCGGAAATACCGTAAAATTAGGGCCATCGTTGATTCGCTAAGAGGGACAATCCCATGGCAACCAAAGCCGCCGCAAAAGTCGAAACCGTTTCCACCCGCAATCTCGCCAGCCAGCTCGCCGAGAAGCATGAACTCTCGCAGAAGAGCGCCAATGCGATGCTGGAAGACACCATCGGTCTGATCACCAAGCATCTGAAGAAAGGCGCCCGTATTCGCCTCAATGGCCTGGGCATCCTCGTCGTGCGCAAGCGCGGTCCACGCATGGGCCGCAATCCCGCCACCGGCGAAGCGATCAAGATCAAGGCGTCCAAGAAGGTCGCGTTCCGCGCCTCCAAGGAATTGAAGGAAGCGATCTAAGCGCTTTCCTCGGAAACGAAGAAAAGGCCGGATGCCTCGCGCGTCCGGCCTTTTTCTTTGGCGTTTCTTGCCCTGGGTCCACGGGAAGAATTGTCTCCTTGCCGGATGACGCTCCAAAGGCTAGGTAGCGCCCGGTTTTTCAACTCCTCAGGCAAAGGACCTTCCCATGGCGCGCAAGAAAATCGCCCTGATCGGCGGCGGACAAATCGGCGGCACGCTGGCCCATCTCGTCGCGCTCAAGGAACTGGGCGATGTGGTGATGTTCGACATCGCCGAAGGCTTGCCGCAGGGCAAGAGCCTGGATTTGTCGCAGGCCGGTCCCATCGACGGCTTTAACGCCAAGCTCAAGGGCACCAACGATTATGCCGACATTGCAGGCGCCGACGTGGTGATCGTTACCGCCGGCGTGCCGCGCAAGCCCGGCATGAGCCGCGACGATCTTATTGGCATCAACCTGAAAGTGATGGCGGCGGTGGGCGAAGGCATCAAGGCCCATGCGCCGAATGCTTTCGTAATCTGCATCACCAATCCCCTGGACGCGATGGTGTGGGCGCTACGCCAATTTTCCGGCCTGCCGCATCACATGATCGTGGGCATGGCGGGCGTCTTGGACAGCGCCCGTTTCCGTCACTTCCTAGCCGATGAGCTGAATGTTTCGGTCGAAGATGTCTCCGCCTTCGTGCTGGGCGGCCATGGCGACACCATGGTGCCGATGCCGCGCTTCTCCACCGTGGCCGGCATCGCCTTGCCGGAACTGGTCAAGATGGGCTGGATCAAGCAGGAGCGGCTCGACCAGATCGTGCAGCGCACCCGCGATGGCGGCGCCGAGATCGTGGGCCTGTTGAAAACCGGCTCCGCCTATTACGCGCCCGCCACCGCCGGTGTGGCGATGGCGGAAAGCTATCTCAAGGATCAGAAGCGCATCCTGCCTTGCGCCACCTATGTCGATGGCGCGTACGGCATCAAGGATCTCTATGTCGGCCTTCCCGTCGTGATCGGCGAGAAGGGCGTGGAGCGGGTGGTGGAACTGGAACTCACCGCTGATGAAAAGGCCGGCTTGCACAAATCGGCCGATGCCGTGAAAGGCTTGATCGATGCCTGCAAGAAACTGGAACCGAAGTTGAGCTGAAAAAGCGAAGTTCCAACTTCCAATTCTTTTTCAGGGACCTATGTCAACGCCACCGGAGCGGGTACCGCCCGGTGGCTTTTTTGTCCGTTGCTGTTGACCGTCGATTGATACATTTTGAGACAAAATGACGACAAGCGGGGCTCCGGGGCACGTCCAGGGATGCGTAAGATGATGCGGATGGTCCGGTCAGGCCTGCCAGTGGCGGGCTTGCTATTCGCCTGGCTGATTGCCGTCCCGATGGGGTGGGCCCAGGCGCAAGAGGCGGCGGCTGCCCATCCGGCGGCGACGCTGACGATCCATGTCCTGAATGTCAGCGCCGGGGGAACGGTCCGGCTCGGCCTTTATGACCGGGCGGGCTACCCCGATGACCATTCCAAGCCCATTGCCGCGGCCGATGTGAAGGCGGTGGCGGGCGAAACCGTGATCGTGCTGCGCGATATTCCGCCCGGCGTCTATGCCATCGAGACCTATCAGGACATCAACGACAATGACCAGATGGACACGACCTGGCTGGGCCTGCCGCTGGAGCCTTACGGCTTCTCCCGCGATGTCCATCCGTTCCTGAGCAAGCCGTCTTTCTCCAAGGTCAAATTCACGCTGGCGGCGGGCGAGCAGAGCCAGACCTTGCACATGCAGAACGGCGTGTCGCTTATCGCTTCTAAATGACCCCCATCTGTCCGCCACGCGGGCAAGCCCGCTAGCGGACATCTTCCCCCGTCAGCGCTGCGCGCACGGGGGAAGAAATTCCCGGCCAAGACGCGCCAGTGCTTGGCATGCCCGTCGCGCAGGACCATTGAGCTTCGAGACAGCTGCAGTGCTGGTCTGCCATTGTTTCGGCGGCCGGTTTCAGGCAATGCGGGCGGCTGTGTCCGACATTCCGCCCATTTTCTATCGCCGCCGCGATCTTGGCCTGTTCGTGGCGTCCCGCTTCATCTCTACCTGCGCCATGCAGATCCAGTCGGTGGCCATTGGCTGGCAGATCTACGACATGGTGCGCACGCCGCTGGCGCTGGGCCTGGTCGGGCTTTGCCAATTCGCGCCCATGTTTCTTCTCATCCTGCCCGCAGGCGACATTTCGGATCGTTTCAACCAGCGCCGCGTCTATGGCCTGGCGGGCGCGGTGCAGGCCTTCTGTTCGGCGCTCTTTCTGCTGCTCACATTCCTGACGCCGCATCAGGTTCTACCCTTCTATCTGGTGCTGATCGTGTTCGGTGCCGCGCGCGGGTTTGCAGGCCCAGCGAGCCAGTCGCTCTTGCCTTTCCTGGTGGAGCAGGAGCGGCTGCCCCGCGCCATCTCCATCGGCTCTTCTTTCTTCACGGCGGCGGTGATCGCGGGGCCGGCGCTGGGCGGCTTTCTCTATGCGCTAGGCCCGGCGGCGGTTTATGGCCTCTGCATCCTGGGATTTGCGGTCTCCGCGGTCATCATTTCACGATTGGGCGGCCGACGCTTTGTGGCGGACGCGCCACCCGCAGGCGGCGTCGAGCGTGTCGCCGAAGGCGTGCGCTTTGTCCGCGACCGACCTGTGGTGTTGGGCGCGATTTCGCTGGACCTTTTTGCCGTGCTGTTGGGCGGCGCGACCGCGCTTCTGCCGGTCTATGCCCGTGACATCCTGCGTGTCGGCCCCGTCGGTCTGGGCTTTCTGAGGAGCGCGCCGGCCGCGGGCGCTTTTTCGGTCGCCTTTTTCCTCACTCGGCATCAGATCAAGGGAGCGGTGGGTGCCAAGATGTTCGCCTCGGTTGCGATCTTCGGCCTTGCCACCATTGTCTTCGGCCTTTCCACCTCGTTTCTGCTGTCGCTTGCTGCGCTCTTTGTTTTGGGGGCGAGCGACATGGTGAGCGTCAATATCCGTTCTTCGCTCATTCAATTGGCGACGCCGGATGCCATGCGGGGCCGCGTCTCCGCCGTCAATATGATGTTCGTGGGCGCATCCAACGAATTGGGCGAGTTCGAATCCGGTATGACGGCGGCTTTGTTCGGCACCGTTCCCGCGGTGGTCTTGGGCGGCATCGGCACGCTTCTGGTCGTGGCGGCCTGGGCGAAGCTTTTCCCGCCGTTGCGCGCCGTCGACCGCTTCAGTGACGTTGCCGTCTCATCTTAGATTGGTCGCACGGCCCCGGGCGCGGACGCGCCCATTTATTGATTGGCGCCTCCGGCGCCGCTCGGAAAAGTGGTGCCCACTTCTCCTGGCCGATGCTCCGCAATTAGAAATTATAAGAAAGCTGGAAGCGCCCGCCATCGGGGTAGATCTCCGCGCCATAGCGCAATCCGGGCGCCTTGTAACGGGTGGTGAAGATCTTGGAGAAGCCGAAGGCGAAACCGGCACTGGCAGCGACGTCGTACCAATGATGTTTCTTGGCGTCGATGCGGCTATAGCCGGTGAAAATCGCTGCCGCATAAGCCGGCACGCCATACTCCCAGCCATAACGGTCCCACAGATATTGCGCCGGCGCGAAGGCGAGTGCGGAGGTGTCGGAGGGGAAGGACTGGAAATCGCTTTTGTCGGGCCGTTGCTCGCGCACGATATTCTTGAGCGCATAGGCGGTGCCCACGGTGGCCAACGTGTCCACGGTGAGCTGGGCAAGGCCCGTGCGGTCGTCCTTGTAGAGGCTGATGCCGCCCGCGACCAAGGGCAGCGCGATAGCGACGCCGGTGCCGGCGCTCTCCATGCCGTTCGCCAGTGCGGGAACGCCGGAAAGGAGCAACAGCAAGGCGCTCAGGCAGGCCCGCATCCCGAAAAATCCTTGAAATATTTCAAGGGGTTTCTAGCCTCTCGGCGGGGATTCGCAAAATGTTTCAGATATGCAGTTGGGAATTTCTAGGGTTCCCAAGGAGAGCTGCACCTGAAATGCTGCCCGAAACTGGGAGGACTTGATGGCTTTTCTGTCCGGCTGGACACCGCGCGAGCGGCACGCGGTGGTGGCGGCTTATTTGGGCTGGGCGCTGGATGCCTTCGACTTCTTCGTTCTGGTTTTTGTCCTCAAGGACGTGGCTGCAACCTTTCAAGTTCCTATCTCCGGCGTAGCGTGGGCCTTGACCCTGACTTTGGCGTTTCGGCCGCTGGGCGCCTTCATCTTCGGACGTTTGGCCGACCGCTATGGCCGCCGCCCGGTGTTGATGGCCAACGTCGCTTTCTATTCCCTGTTCGGTTTCCTGACCGCCTTCGCGCCCAGCTTGGCGAGCTTCTACGTCATCCGCTCGTTATTTGGCATCGCGATGGGTGGGGTCTGGGGCATCGGCGCGTCGCTCGCCTTCGAGACCGTCAAAAGCGACAAGCGCGGCTTCGTGTCCGGCCTGCTACAATCCGGATATGCCACCGGTTATCTGGGCGCGTCGGTCATCTTCGGTCTGCTCTATGAGCTGATCGGCTGGCGCGGCCTTTTCATGCTCGGGCTGGTGCCGGCGGCGTTTTTGATCGGCTACATCTGGCTGGGGGTGACGGAATCGCCCGCGCATGCCCGGGGCAAGGGCGCCCAGGTGCGTCTGCCCTTGTTGGGGATGCAGGTAGCCGGCATCGTGATCGGCGGCTTTCTCACCTATCTGGTGGCGACCAGGCTACTTTTTCCCAATTTCGGCTGGTATGGCGTGGCGCTGATCCTGCCGGTGGCCGCTGTCATCGCCTATGCCGCTTCGCCCTATGTGCGCAAACATTGGCAGCTGTTGCTGTTCGCGGTGGTGATGATGACCGCGTTCAATTTCTTCAGCCATGGCACGCAGGACATCTATCCCACATTCCTGCAAAAGCAGCATGGCTTCGGCACCGTCACCGTGTCGGTCATCGCGATCCTTTACAACATCGCTGCGATCGTGGGCGGCATCGCCTTCGGCAGTCTGAGCCAGCGCATCGGCCGCAGGCGTGCCTCCATCATCGCGGCCTTGCTGGGCGTGCCGGTGGCATTTCTGTGGGCCTTTTCCGGCACCACCGTGCTTCTGGCCGTCGGCGCGATGCTGATGCAAATCTCGGTGCAAGGTGCGTGGGGCGTGGTGCCGGCGCATCTGAACGAGCTTTCACCGCCGGATTCGCGCGGCACGTTTCCCGGCACCGTCTATCAGCTGGGCAATCTGATCGCGTCCGTGAACGCCGTGCTGCAAACGACCGTGGCCGAACGCACGGGCGGCAATTACGCCATCGCGCTGGCATCCGTGGCGATTTGCGCCGCGCTGATGATCGCGCTCTGCATGAAGTTCGGGCCGGAAGCGAAGGACGTGGAAATGGCCTGAGTTTCTTAATTCAGGCTTTAACGAATACATCCACGCGGTCCGCCGGCCCCGTGTCGTCCGCGCCGCCCATGGCCCGGACATCGATACGGTCGGCGGACACGCCATTGTCGATCAGGACCTGGCGGATCGCCAAAGCGCGCTTGAGCGAGAGCCGCCTTGCGTCCGAACCTTTGTCGCCGCGATCGCCGCCATAGGCCTGAAGTTGCACCCGCGCGGCCGATGTGGTCATGGCGGCATTCAAATCGCCGGCCAGGAATTTGATCGCGCCCAAGGCGGATTCCGCGGGATCGGCGGCTTGCGGCGCGAACAGGATCACGCTGCGCTTGGAAAGCCCAGGCGTAGGCGCTTCCTTGGGCGTGGCGGGCTGACCGCTGGCGGGCGGGGGATTGGCGTGCGCCGTGCGCGTGGGCGCGGGTGCTTGCGCGGGCGCAGGCTGCAGATTGCCCAAAAGGCCCGCGGCGCCCTGGTCGAAGCCGCCAAAGCCCGGATTGTAGGCCGGTTGCGGTGCGGCCGACGCCACCGCCGTTTGCGGAGCTTTTGCGGCGGGTTTTTTCGGCTCCGGCTTGGGCTGCGCTTGCGGCTTCGACACGGGTTTGGGTGGCGGGCTGGGCGGTGACGCGGGTTCCGGCGCTCCTAGAGGCGCGACCTGCGCCACCGTGGTTTTGGGCGCTGCCTTGCGCGCCACGGCCACGTGTTTGCGCGGCATGTGGAGCTGGATCGCGCCCAAATCCCGGGGTGCCTCGCCGGGCTGCAGCGCCGGCTGGACCGTGCGCGTATACTGGCCGCCGGGATAGAGCAGCACGCCATTGCCGCCGCCCATGATGGGATTGACGGTCACTTCGTCGCCAGGATCCACCGTCTGACCAAAGGCCAGGCCGATGCCCGCGAGCCAGGCACACGTCAACAGTGCGGCACTTCTCAGACGCATGGAACTGGCCCAGACTTCGACAGATATTTACCTTAGCTCTAGCCTAGCCTCAATCTAACGCTTTGCAAGGATTGGGGGATTCTTTTGACCCCCATCTGTCTTCCTCAGGCAAGCCCTCGGAAGACATCTTCCCCCGTCATGGGCTTTGCCCAACGGGGGAAGAGATTCCGTGTTTTTCCCCTGGAGGTTTTCATGAAATCGCGTGCCGCTGTCGCTTATGGCCCGGGCCAGCCCCTGGCGATCGAAGAGGTCGATCTGGAGGGGCCCAAGGCGGGCGAGGTGCTGGTGGAGATCAAAGCCACAGGCGTCTGCCACACCGACGAGTTCACCCGTTCGGGCGCCGATCCGGAAGGCCTGTTCCCCGCCATCCTGGGACATGAAGGCGCGGGCATCGTGCGCGAGGCGGGTGCGGGCGTGACCAGCGTGAAGCCGGACGACCATGTCATTCCGCTCTACACGCCCGAATGCCGCCAGTGCAAAAGCTGCACCTCGCACAAGACCAATCTCTGCACCTCGATTCGGGCCACCCAGGGCAAGGGCTTGATGCCGGACGGCACCAGCCGCTTCTCCATCAGGGGCAAGCCCATCCATCATTATATGGGCTGCTCCACCTTCTCGAATTTCACTGTCTTGCCGGAAATCGCGCTGGCGAAAATCAGGAGCGATGCGCCTTTCGACAAGGCCTGTTACATCGGCTGCGGCGTCACCACCGGCGTGGGTGCGGTGATCAAGACCGCCAAGGTCGAGCCCGGCGCCAATGTGGTGGTGTTCGGGCTGGGCGGCATCGGCCTCAATGTGGTGCAGGGCGCGCGCATGGCGGGCGCGGGCATGATCGTGGGCGTGGATCTCAATCCCAAGCGCGAGGCGTTGGCGCGGCAATTCGGCCTCACCCATTTCGTCAATCCCAAAGAGGTGAAGGGCGATCTGGTCGCGCATCTGGTGGAGTTGACAGGTGGAGGGGCGGATTATTCCTTTGAATGTGTGGGCAGCGTCGATCTGATGCGCCAGGCGCTGGAATGCACCCATCGCGGCTGGGGTGTCAGCGTGATTATCGGCGTGGCGGGGTCGGGGCAGGAGATCAAGACGCGCCCCTTCCAATTGGTCACGGGGCGGGTGTGGAAAGGCACGGCCTTTGGCGGGGTGCGCGGGCGCACCGAGGTGCCTGGCATCGTGGATTGGTACATGGACAAGAAGATCGCCATCGATCCGCTCATCACGCACAAGCTGCCGCTGGAGCGTATCAACGAAGCGTTCGATTTGATGCATTCCGGCGAAAGCATCAGGACGGTGATCGAGTTTTGAGCGCTACTCATGCTGAAGCTGTCGAAGCATGAGGCTGCTCTTCACCCTTCGACAGGCTCAGGGTGAGGGAGGTTTTCCAATCTCCTCACCATGACCGGCCTTGAGCCGGTCATCCACCAGCGCAAGGTAAGCCGTTTGTCCTGGATGGCCGGCTCGGAGGCCGGCCATGGAGAGAAAGGGGCTTATGTCGGCTTGGCGTTCTTCAGCAGCTTCAGCAGCTGGGGATGCAGATGTTCGTTGGCGCAGACGACCGCGCCCTTGGTCAGCATCTGCTCGCCGCCCTGCATGTCAGTGATGACGCCGCCGGCTTCCTTCAGAAGCACAATGCCCGCCGCCATGTCCCAGGCTTGCAAGCCATGCTCCCAGAAGCCGTCGAAGCGGCCCGCCGCGACATAAGCCAGATCGAGCGAGGCCGCGCCCATGCGGCGGATGCCGGCGGTGACATTCATCACCGCGGCCGTCTCCGCCAGCGCGCCCGCATGACCTTCCTTGCCCATGAAGGGCAGGCCGGTCGCGATCACTGCCGGGCCCAATTCCTTGCGTGCCGCGACGCGCAAGCGCTTGTCGTTGAGATAGGCGCCATGGCCTTTTTCGGCGGTGAAAAGATCGTCGGTGACCGGATTATAGACCACACCGGACACCAGTTGGCCCTCCCGCTCCAGCGCGATGGAGATCGCGAATTGCGGGATGCCATGCATGAAGTTCAAGGTGCCGTCGATGGGATCGATGATGAAGCGGTGGGTTTTGTCCTTTCCCTCGACCACGCCACCTTCCTCGCCCAGAAAGCCATAGCCGGGACGCGCCTTGGTCAATTCCTCGATCAGGATGCGCTCGGTGCGCTTGTCGGCGGTGGTGACGAAATCGGCGGGGCCTTTCATCGAGATCTGGAGATTTTCCAGTTCGCCGAAATCGCGGATCAAGGGACGCCCGGCCTTGCGCGCGGCGGCGATCATCACATTCAAAGCGGGAGAGATATAAACCATCAGGATTCCGCCCGACGCACGTACGAGCCATCCTCTGTGTTGACCACAATTTTCTCACCGGCGCCGACGAAGGGCGGCACCTGGATCTTCAGGCCATTCTCCAGCACCGCGCTTTTGAAGGATGGCGCGGCGGTACCGCCTTTCAATACTGGATCGGCTTCCGCCACAATCACGGTGACCTGGTTCGGCAGCTGGATGGATAGCGGCCGGCCTTCATGCAGCCGCAGCATCACCTTCATGCCGTCGGACAGAAATTGTGCCTGGTCGCCGACAAAATCAGCGGCCAGCTCGATCTGCTCGTAACTTTCCATGTCCATGAAGGTCAGCATCTCGCCGCCCGCGAACAGGAACTGGAAATCCTTCTTGTCGAGATGAATTTCTTCCACCATCTCGGACGAGCGAAAACGCTCGTTCAGCTTGGTGCCGGTTTCGATATTCTTGAGTTCGACCTGGTTGTAGGCGCCGCCCTTGCCCGGCTTGACGGCTTGGGTCTTGACCGCGATCCACAGCGATCCTTGATGCTCGATCATCGCGCCCGGGCGGATTTCGTTACCGGCAATTTTCGACATGGCGGATAGGCCTTTTCGTGATCGGCCGCCGCTTGGAAGACGAAGCGGGACGCGGGGTTGAGGTCAGCAGGGTCAAAGAGCGCGCGGGTTCTAGCAGGCGAGGCACGCAACCTCAACTCAGCCTAAACGCCAATCAGAACAGATTGTTAAAGGCTTTAACGGCTGCTTCCGGCCCGTCGGGATACTCCCACACGCCTGCCGCCACGGCCAGGAAATCGGCACCGGCTTCGATCAGGGCGGGCGCGTTCTGAACGGTGATGCCGCCGATGGCGACACAGGGCACCACCGTGGTTTCGCTCCACGCTCGCAGCAACTCAGGATCGGCCTGGGTCTTGGGTTCCTTGGTCTTGGTGGGGAAGAAAGCGCCGAAGGCGACATAGTCGGCGCCGGCTTCCGCCGCTTCCATCGCCAGATGGCGGCTGTCATGACACGTGACGCCGACGATGCGGTCCGGTCCCATCAGCCTACGAGCGTCGGCATACGAAGCATCTTCCTGTCCGACATGAACCCCGTCGCAGCCCAGCTCGGTAGCGAGGTCAGGCCGGTCATTGAGAATGAACGCTGTGCCGGCTGCCTGCACGATGGGGCGCAGATGATCGGTGGCGCGGCGGATACCGTCGTCATCGACATGTTTGAGTCGCAGCTGAAAGCTGGCGACGTCGCCGCCGTCGAGAGCTTCGCGCAAGGGAATGACGAAATTCGCCGGTGACAGATGCGGCGGGGAGATTAAATACAAACGGCAGCTGCTCACGGATCCTCATGCTTCGACAAGCTCAGCATGAGGATAACCTCAATCCTCACCCTGAGCTTGTCGAAGGGTGAGGCTGAAACTAAAGGACTTAAGCCGCCTTCTTTTCATCGGCCTTGGACCACTTGCCCAGCGCGGCCTTGGAGTTCATCAAGGCGCGATGCGCGAAGGCCGCCTGGCCTGCGCCAAGATTCTCAACCTTGCCGGACCAAGCGGCCTGGGGTGCAGCCTGCAGCGCGCGGCCGTAAGAGAAAGTGACATTCCAGGGCAGGCCGCCGATACGGTTGATGGCGTCCAGATGCGCGGTCGCTTCTTCGTCCGACTGGCCGCCGGAGAGAAACGCGATGCCAGGCACCGCCGACGGCACGCAATCCTTCAGCACTTTGACGGTGGCTTTCGCCACGTCCTCGACCGAGTTCTGCTTGGGGCACTTCTTGCCCGGCACGATCATGTTGGGCTTCAAGACCATGCCTTCCAGCGGCACGTTGGCATAAAAAAGCTGCTGGAACACTTCCTTCAGCACCCAAGTGGTGACGCGTTCGCAAGTCTGAATGTCGTGATCGCCGTCCATCAGAACTTCCGGCTCCACGATGGGGACGATGCCGTTCTCTTGCGCCAGCGCGGCATAGCGGGCGAGCGCATGAGCATTGGCATTGATGCAATTGTAGCTGGGCATCTTGGCGCCGATATCGATCACCGCCCGCCATTTGGCAAAGCGCGCGCCCAGCTTGTGATAGTCCTGGAAGCGCTCGCGCAGGCCGTCCAGGCCTTCGGTCACCACTTCACCCGGCGAACCGGCCAGCGGCTTGGCACCCGCGTCCACTTTGATACCCGGCACGGAGCCGGCCGCTTCGATCAACTTGACCAGCGGCGTGCCGTCCTTCGCCTTCTGGCGGATGGTCTCGTCGAACAGGATGACGCCGGAGATATGATCCTTCATGGCGCCGGCGGTGCGAAACATCATCTCGCGATAGTCGCGGCGATTTTCTTCCGTGTTCTGTACCCCGATCTTGTCGAAGCGCTTCTGGATGGTGCCGGTGGATTCGTCCGCCGCCAGGATGCCCTTGCCGGGGGCCACCATCTTTTTCGCGATCGCGTTCAGTTCGCCGAGATTCATGGTCATCCTCTTGCTTTGGCCGTTTTCAATGCTTCCACGCCGGGCAGATCCTTGCCTTCCAGCCATTCCAGGAAGGCGCCGCCCGCGGTCGAGACATAGGAGAAATCGTCTTCGACGCCGGCATGGGCCAGCGCCGCCACCGTATCGCCACCACCCGCCACCGACAAAAGATTTCCAGCTTTGGTTGCTTCCGCCACGGCTTTGGCCGCCGCCACGGTTCCCGCGTCGAAAGGTTCCATCTCGAAGGCGCCAAAGGGGCCGTTCCACACCAGGGTCTTGGCGGTGATGAGCCGGTTCTTGAAGGACTGGATGCTGGCCGGGCCGACATCCAGCACCATCTCATCGGCGGCGATCTCGCTGGTCTTGACCGTGCGGTGGGCTGCGCCCGCCTTGAATTCCTTCGCCACCACCACGTCGCTGGGCAGCAGGAGCACGGCGCCGCTTTCCGTCGCCATGTGCACGACTTTGCGCGCAGTCTCCAGATGATCGGGCTCGTAAAGCGATTTGCCGATGGCCACACCCTCGGCGGCGAGGAATGTGTTGGCCATGGCGCCGCCGATCACCAGCACTTCCACGCGCGCGACCAGATTCTGCAACAGTTCGATCTTGGTGGAGACCTTGGCGCCCCCCACCACCGCCAGCAGCGGACGCTCGGGATCGCCCAGCGCCTTTTGCAGATGGCTCAGTTCCTGTTCCATCGAGCGGCCCGCCGCCGAGGGCAGCAGATAGGCCAGGCCCGTGGTGGTGGCGTGCGCCCGGTGCGCCGCCGAGAAGGCGTCGTTGACGAAGACGTCGCCCAAGGCCGCGATCTCTTTGGTGAAGTCGGAATCGTTCTTTTCCTCGCCGGCATGGAAGCGCGTGTTCTCCAACAGAAGCACGTCGCCATCTTTCAATGCATTCACGGCGGCTTCCGCCTTGGCGCCCACACAATCTTCGGCGAAAGCGACATTGCGGCCGATGGCTGCGCCCAAGGGCGCCACGAGCGGCTTCAGCGACATGGATGGCACGACTTTGCCCTTGGGCCGGTCGAAGTGAGACAGGATGATGATCTTGGCGCCCTTTTCCGCCAGTTCGCGGATGGTGGGGGCCTGGCGCTCGATGCGGGTGGCGTCGGTGACGACGCCGTCCTTCACCGGCACATTCAGGTCGGCGCGCACCAATACGCGCTTTCCCCTGACCGCAATATCATCGAGCGTGTTGTAGTCGGGCATGTTTGTTTGGTGCCGTCCAGAGGCGGTTAGAGAAGTTTGCCCATCGCAACCGCGGTGTCGCCCATGCGGTTGGAGAAGCCCCATTCATTGTCGTACCAGGTCATGATGGAGACGAAGTTTCCATCCATCACCTTGGTCTGGTCCAACGCGAAGCTGGACGAAGCCGGATTGTGGTTGAAATCGACCGAGACCAGCTTGTCATGCACCACATCCAGGATGCCCTTGAGCGGGCCGCTGGCGCTGGCGGCGATGATCGCTTTGTTGACTTCCTCCACGCTGGTGGCGCGCTTGGCCAGGAATTTCAGATCCACCAGCGAGACATTGGGCGTGGGCACGCGCACCGAGATGCCATCCAGCTTGCCTTTCAATTCCGGAAGAACCAGGCCGACGGCTTTGGCGGCGCCCGTCGAGGTGGGGATCATCGAGAGCGCCGCGGCGCGGGCGCGATAGAGATCCTTGTGCATCTGGTCCAGCGACGGCTGGTCGTTGGTATAGGAATGGATGGTCGTCATCATGCCCTTTTCGATGCCGACGGCGTCGTTCAACACTTTGGCCACCGGTACCAGGCAATTGGTGGTGCAGGAGGCGTTGGAGACGATGATGTGCTCCTTGGTCAGCGCCTGGTGATTGACGCCATAGACCACGGTGATGTCGGCCCCGTCGGCAGGCGCTGAGACCAGAACGCGCTTGGCGCCGGCTTCCAGATGCAGCGCCGCCTTGTCGCGCGCCGTGAAGATGCCGGTGCATTCCAGCGCGATGTCCACGCCCAGCTCCTTATGCGGCAGCTTGGCGGGCTCCTTGATGGCGGTGACTTTGATCTTGTGGCCGGCGGCGGTCATGACGTCGCCGTCTACCGTCACGGCGGCGGGAAAGCGGCCATGCACGCTGTCATAGCGCAGCAGATGCGCGTTGGTCTCGACCGGGCCAAGGTCGTTGACGGCCACGATCTCGATGTCGCGACGCCCGCTTTCCACGATCGCGCGCAGGACCAGCCGCCCGATGCGGCCGAAGCCGTTAATTGCAACACGCACCATTTGAAGCTCTCCCGCTATTTGCTCAGCGCCTTCTTGGCCGCCTCCACGACAGCCTCGGGCGTAATGTTGAAATGCCGGTAAACGTCTTTCGCTGGTCCGCTGGACCCGAAGGAATGCATGCCTATGAAAATGCCGTCGGCGCCGATGTAACGATCCCAGCCCTGGCGCACCGCCGCTTCGATGGCGATTTTCACGCCGTTGCCGAGCACGCTTTTACGATATTGCTCGCTCTGTTCCTCGAACAGGGCCCAGCAGGGCATGGAAACGATGCGCGATGTGATGCCGTCCTTGACGAGCATCTCGCGCGCCTGAACCGCAAGCCCCACTTCCGAGCCGGTGGCCAGCAGCGTGATCTTGGCACTGGCGTCGCCCATGAGTTCATAGGCGCCTTTGGCCGACAGATTTTCCGCGGTGTGTGCGGTGCGGACCGTGGGCACGTCCTGGCGCGAGAAGGCCAGCAGGCTGGGCCGCTTGGCGTGTTCCAGCGCGATTTGCCAGCACTCGGCCGTCTCCACGCCATCGGCCGGACGCATCACCATCAGATTGGGAATGGCGCGCAAAGCCGGCAGATGCTCCACCGGCTGGTGCGTGGGTCCGTCTTCGCCCACGCCAATGGAATCATGCGTCATCACGAAGATGGTGCGCGCGCCCATCAAGGCCGCCAGCCGGATCGAAGGGCGGCAATAATCCGAGAACACCATGAAGGTGCCGCCATAAGGAATGACGCCGCCATGCAGCGCCATGCCGTTCATCGCCGCCGCCATGCCATGCTCGCGGATGCCGTAATGAATGTAGCGGCCAGAGAAATCGCCCGGCTTCATCTCGGTGATATTCTTGGTCTTGGTGTTGTTGGAAGGCGTGAGGTCGGCCGAACCGCCGATGGTGATCGTGAGCTTGTCGTTGATGACTTCCAGCGCTTTTTCCGAATGTTTGCGGGTGCCGGCGGTGGGTTTCTCCGCGCTCATTTTTTCCTTGAGCGCGATCAGGCCCTGGCCGACTTCGGCCGGAATCGCGTCCGCCATGGCGGCATCGAATTCATGCGCTTTGGCATGCGCGTTCTTGCGCGTGCCCCAGGCTTCCCAAGTCGATTTGCCTTGGGCGCCGATGGCGCGCCACTGCCCCATCAGATCGTCCGGCACCACAAAAGGGGGATAATCCCAGCCCAGTTCTTTGCGCGCGCCCGCCACTTCTTCCGCGCCGGGCGCGTCGGAATGAGCCTTTTGCGTGCCCTGACGATTGGGCATGCCGAAGCCGATGATGGTCTTGCAGGCGATCATCACCGGCGCGGTGGCGGCCTGCGCGGCGCTGAGCGCGCGGAAGACATCCGCCGTGTCATGACCGTTGCAGCTGTCGGTCATCCAACCCGCCGCCTTGAAGCGCTCGATCATGTCGGTGGATTCCGACAGCGAGGTGGCGCCATCGATAGTGATGTTGTTGTGGTCCCAAAGCACGATCAGCTTGCCCAGCTTCAGATGCCCGGCCAGCGAGATGGCTTCGTGGGAAATGCCTTCTTCCAGATCGCCGTCGCTGGCGATCACATAGGTCTTATGGTCCACCAATTCCTTGCCGAAACGAGTGCTCAAATGCGCTTCGGCGATGGCCATGCCCACGGCATTGGCGATGCCTTGGCCCAAGGGGCCGGTGGTGGTCTCGATCCCCGGCGCATGGCCATATTCGGGATGACCGGCGGTGCGGCTCCCCACCTGGCGGAAATTCTTCAGCTGCTCGATGGTCATCTCCGGATAGCCGGTGAGATAGAGCAGGGAATAAAGCAGCATCGAGCCATGGCCGGCCGACAGCACGAAACGGTCCCGGTCGGGCCAATGCGGATTGGCCGGATCGAACTTCAAAAAGCGGGAAAAGAGCACCGTGGCGGCATCGGCCATGCCCATGGGCAGGCCCGGATGGCCGGACTTGGCCTTCTCCACCGCATCGATTGAAAGCATGCGGATGGCGTTGGCGAGACGGCGAATGTGGGCCTGCTCCGGCGGAGCGTCTGTGCTGGTCATGTGCGGTTCCCGGGAGGGTGACGTGGCCTTAGCGAGGGGGGTCGTCCGCCGTCAAGAGGCCCCTGTTCTTGAGTAACGCATATGGTTGACGCTCTTTCCCCAGAAACCCTTTTGGATATGGGACATTTTGGCTTTCCCTGAAACCATCCCCGCACTAAGGTCATCCGGCGACTCAAGCGACGACACGGGGATGAGCAGGCTGGAACTGGCTCAGAAGCGCCTCACCCAGGCGCTGGACCATCTGGAAAAAGCGGCGGAACTGGCGGCCAAGCGCGGCAAGGCCGGGGCCGAGGCGCAGGCGCGCGTGGGCGCGCTGGATGGCGAGCGCGAGCGGCTTCTGGCCCGGATCGCGGAGCTCGAAGAAGAGCTGGCGGTCCTTTCCAGCATGACCATGGAAGTCGAAGGCCGGCTGGATGGCGCCATTGGCGAAATCCGTGCGGCCCTTGCCCGGCAGTAGGAGGATCGTCCGATGCCGCTGGTCAATGTGATGGTGAACAGCAAAGCCTACACACGGAGCATCGGCCCGGAAAAGTGCGCAGCGGTTTTCCGTCAGGCCGTGCGACCAAAAAAGACTGAGGCCACGCAATGCCCCTAGTCAATGTGATGGTGAACAGCAAAGCCTACACAATAGCCTGCGATGATGGCGAGGAAGAGCATCTGCGCCAGCTCGCCGCCACCGTGGACGGCAAGGTGCGTGAGCTTTTGGGTTCCGTGGGCAATGTGGGGGACACGCGGCTTCTCTTGATGGCGGCGCTTTTGATCGCCGACGAGCATCATGGCGGGCGTGTCGAAGGCGATCATCACTCCGAGGCCCAGCTGCGCCACGAGCTGGAAGCGCGCCTCAAGGCGGCGGAAGCCCGGGCCCATGCCGCGATGGAACAGGTGGCGGCGGGAAATCATCTTAAAACCGATCTGGAAGCGCGTATCCAGGCGGCGGAAGACCAGGCCGCCGCGGCGATGGAACAGACCGCCACCCGGCTGGAGCGCATTGCCGCGAGCCTTGCCGCTGCTTAGACTATATGCGGACGGTCACTGCCTCGCGCGTCAGGTTAGCGATGCCCAGGGGCCTTAATGGTACTCACCGGGAGCTGTCCCTGACCGGGGCCGTGGCCTCGGACATATGGCGCCCACCTGCACTGCAGGCCCGTGAGGATCCAAACACCAACGGCGAATGCGGTGCCGTCCACCTTTGACAAATCCCAACTGCGCAAGTTGGCGCGGGCCAGACGAGCGGGCTTGCGTAGCGACGCCTTCGCGCCGCGGCTTGCCGCGCATGCGGATCGCCTGAATGTGCGGCCCGGCCTGATTGTCGCCGGCTATCATGCGCATCAGGACGAAGCCGATCCGTCTCTGTTGCTCCAAGCCTTGGCCGAGAGGGGCGCGCATGTGGCATTTCCCCGCGTGAAGGCAAAAGGCCAGGCGCTGGAATTCCATCTCGTTCCTTTTGGAGAAAATCTCCAGGCCGGCACCTTTGGCATCCACGAGCCGCTCGATCATTGGCCGCGCGCGGTTCCGGATATGGTGCTGGTGCCGCTCCTGGCATTCGACGCGCATGGTTACCGGCTGGGCTATGGCGGCGGCTATTACGACCGCACTTTTTCTGCTCTTCCCAAGGCGCGCGCCATCGGCATCGCCTATGCCGGCCAGCGCATGGACTTTCTGCCGCGTGGCGCGCATGACTATCCGCTCGACGCCATCCTCACTGAAAACGGCCTGACAGACTTTCCGCGATGAAAATCCTTTTTTTGGGCGACA
>Ga0134128_10000838_pt1 | contig 41843 bp, 43 predicted proteins | sample KB31754_FD_96462 | JGI IMG/M metagenome (GOLD analysis project Ga0134128, IMG submission 96462) | Terrestrial soil microbial communities with excess Nitrogen fertilizer from Kellogg Biological Station, Michigan, USA - KB3-175-4 | ecosystem: Environmental > Terrestrial > Soil > Unclassified ...
CCCGCAAACCGCGTAGCAAGGTTCTCACAGAGGAAATCGCGGCGCAGCCGGTATTCATGAAGCGCTTTCTTCATCAGCCGCTTCACGGTGCCATCTTCGAACAGATCGCAAAGCGCCAGCTCGAGGATCGGGTCCCCCTGCGCATCGACGATCTGCCGAAGCCGTGCCAGCTCGAGGATGAGATTAGGCGGTGCGATGATATAACCCGTACGCATAGCCGGCGAGATGGTCTTGCTCAGCGTGCCGATATACACTACCATGCCGCGCGTATCCGAACTCACAAGCGGCAAGATGGGGCTACTCAGATAATGATAGTCATAGTCGTAATCATCTTCGAGGATAACGAACCCGTGTTGTTCGGCTAACGCGAGCAGCCGGATGCGTCGCGGGGCACAAAGCGTCACCGTGGTCGGGTAATGATGATGCGAGGTGATATAGACGGCGTTGATCTTCCTACGCTTGCAGAGCAGCTCGATCGCATCTATGTCGATACCGCTTTCATCCACGGGCACACGGTGCAGCTCCATGCCGGCATCGAGAAAGGTCCTGTCCGCATAGTAGTAGTTGGTGTCGCCGACAACAACGGCATCGCCCGCATTGAAAAGCACCCGCGTGAGCAGATACAACCCCATGGTACTGCCACGGGTGATGAGGATATTCTCGAAGGTCGTCTGAAGCCCGCGCGTATCATTGAGATAGAGCGATAAAATATTCCGGAACCGCGTAACCCCGGACGTATCCACGTACGAGGTATATTTTAAATTCACCTTCTTCAGCAGCACACTCCGAAAGGCTTTGGCGATCTCGTTGACGGGGACTAATCGGGGATCGGGACCATCGTGAAATCCGGGAATATGCCTGTTCGGCGTCGCCGGATTTTTTATGACGGTATTTACCGGCAGTTCATAGCCCGTGGCCGCCGCGAAGGTATGGGGGCGCTGTTTGCCGTTGAGTTCACGGGGACTGATCTCGGGTAGCTTGGTGCTGGTAAACGAACCCTGCGAGGGCCGCAATTCGATCCATCCCTGGGCATCCAGCTCCTCATAGGCCCGGACGACGGTGATGCGATGGACTTCCAGCAACTCCGAAAGCTGCCTGGTTCCCGGCAACTTCACCCCCGGCCCCAGATGGCCTTTTTTTATTTCGAGGCTGATGGCGTTCGCGATCTGCAGATAGACGGGGCAACCGGCCTCCTTCTGTAAGGTGATGATGCTTTTCCAAGGTAACATGGCGGACTATTGAGTGGGGTGGTTTTGACTCTCTAAGATAGTCCATTTTGGGGAAAATGGGTTGTTAGGGAACTGTGAGATTTGGTTTGGCGCGGGTTTGATACATTTGGCTTATGAACCGTATACTGCTGGTGGAGGATGATCCGGAGATCACCAATTTGCTGAGTCTGCATTTTCAGGCGCCGGCGTTCGAGCTGGTGGCCTGTGACAGGGGGGCGCGGGCGCTGGAGCGGCTGGCGGGGGAGCCGTTTGACCTGATCATCCTGGACATCATGTTGCCGGATTCCAATGGGTTTGAGCTTTGCCGGCGGGTGCGGGCGGTGGATGGGAAGACGCCGATCCTGATGCTCAGTGCGCTTGGGGAAGAGCTGGACAAGGTGCGGGCGTTGGAGTTGGGGGCGGATGATTATTTGACGAAGCCTTTTGGGGTGGCGGAGCTGATGGCGAGGGTGCGGGCGCTTTTGCGGCGTGTGGGGGCGCCGACGGCCGCGGGGGGTGCGGGGCGTGGGCCGGCGGCCGTCGGCGCGGAGTTGGGCGGGGAAAGGGGGAATGTCGTTTTTCGCGAGTTAACGGTCGATAAAGAGAAAAAGAAGGTGACGATGCGGGGGCGCCGGCTGGAGCTGACGCCGAAAGAATTCGATCTGTTATGGCTGCTTGCGACGCATCCGGGCAAGACGTTTAGCCGGCATGAGCTGCTGGAGATGATCTGGGGTTTTGCCTTTGAGGAATACGAGCATACGGTGACGTCGCATATCAACCGCTTGCGGATCAAGATCGAGCCGAACTTGAATAAACCCGAATACATACTCACCACCTGGGGAGCCGGATACCGGTTTGCTGAATGACTTCATCCTTTACCATCTTTCGGCGGATCTATGTCGTGATCTTTTTGTTGATCGCCCTGCTTGTGGTGATCTTCACGGGCATCACCTATATGGCCACCACCAATTTCTATGAGATGAGCACCCAGCTCCTCAACAAAGACGTGGCGGCGCATATCGCGAAATTCACCTCGCCCTATGGCCGGGAGGGTTTTGACCGGCAGAAGGCCGATAGCGTTTTTTATGAAGCGATGGTGATCAGTCCGTCCGCTGAAGTGTATTTTCTCGACACCACCGGCGAGGTGATCTATTTCCACGGTGATTCGTCTGCCATCAAGAGCCACCATATTTCGCTCGACCATATCCGCCGCTATCTTGCCGTCGGCGGGACGCAGCACATCAACGGCCCTGATCCCCGCGACCCGGCGCATCCCAAGATCTTTTCCGCCGCCGCGGTAGAAGGCGATTCCGGCAGGCTGGGCTATATCTATGTGATCCTGGGCAGCGCGCAGTATCGCAGTGTCACGCAGATGCTTTACAATAGCGAGGTGACGCCGGCGGTGCTGGTCACCGTGGCGGCGATCCTTACCATTTCGTTGCTTATCACGCTGTTTTATCTTCAGCGGATGCGGTTGCGGTTCGACGAGCTCGTGGATGTCATGGGCAAGCGGTTTCGGGAGGGGGATTTCATGGTCAACTTGTCGCATGATCTGCGGACGCCGCTGGCTATTGCCCGCGGCTATTCGGAGACGTTGCTTTTGAAGAAAGGCGATCTGAGTCTGGCACAGGAGAAGGAATACCTGGAGTTGGTGGCCGGAAAGATCAAGCAGGTGGAGGGTGTCGTGAATCAGCTTTTCGAGCTGGCGAAGCTGGAGTCGCCGAATTTTGTGCCGCACCGGGAACCTTTTGTGTTTGGGGAGATGATGGGTGAGGTGCTGCGCGCCGTAGGCGCGCAGGATAGGATCGAACAGCGGGGTGTCGAGGATGGCTCGTGGATCGAGGCGGATGTGGCGATGATGGAGCGCGTGGTGCAGAATCTTCTCGTGAATGCGTTGGCGTATACGCCAGACGGCGGGCGGATCGGTCTGTCGCTGGCGCGGGTGGGGAATGAGCTGGTTTTTTCCATCGAGAACGATGGGCCGGCTTTGCCTGAGGAGCTGCTGGCCTGGCTCAATAGGCCCGATGCGGTGCGGCCGTCACGGCCGGCGGTAGGGCTGACCATTGTGCGGAAGGTTTTATTGGTGCATGGGTATGTGTTTCATGCTGAGTCGGTGGCGGGGCGGAATAGGTTTGAGGTGAGGATGGGGGTTTATCGTAGTTGATCTTTTCTGTATACTCTTGTGATGTTTCTGTGACAACTTCCTTGTCGGGCTGCGGTTACTTTGGGAAAAATTTAGCATTATGAACACACGTTTACTTCTTGCCGTCGCGGGCATGGCGCTCGCGGCGGGTATGTCGTCCTGTTCCAAGCAGCAAGGCGGCGTCGGCGCGGCCGAACAGAATAAGATCGTCTATGTCCTCAGCAACGACTATCACGACAATGCGAATGCGGTGCTCGCTTATATGCGTCATGGGGATGGCACGCTGACGCCGCTGCCGGGGAGTCCATTCTTCACGCATGGGTCGGGCGTTGGCAATCCTTCGGAAGCTTTGGGGCCCGACGACACCGATGATCCGCTGGTGATCAGTCCGGACGGGCGTTATCTCCTTGCCGTCAATGGCGGCAGCAATACCGTTGCCGTGTTTGCGATCGGGAAGGATGGATCGCTGTCGATGGTGTCTGGAAGCCCTTTTGGGTCGGGCGGACAGACGCCTTGCAGCATCGCTATCAATGGCGTCGATGTGTATGTCGCCAACAAGAGCATGGACCCGCTGCACACCATTACGCGGCTACCCAACTACGTTAGCTTCACGATCGACGGCCGGGGCAGGCTGGAGCAGGTCCCCGGCGGCAAGGTCGAAGTGCCTGCGGGTTCTGCGCCGTCGCAGGTGCTGGTGTCTAACGATCATGCACATGTGTTTGCTACCGATTTTCTCGCTTTTATGCTGCCGACGGAAGAGCCGGTGGGGACGCTGGTGTCTTTTGGGCTTTCCGGTGGTGGCGGGTTGAAGCTGGCGCCGGGTAGTCCGTATGTGCTGCCTTCTGGCGATGGCGGGGCCTTGGGACTGGCGGAACATCCTTATCAGCCCGTGCTTTATGTAGGTTTCCCGGTGGCGGCTTCGGTGGGCGTTTATTCGGTCGATGCCGTTACGGGCGCATTGAGCCTGACGGGGACGGTATCCGCCGGTGCTGCGGCGTGCTGGCTGCGGACCAATACGAAGGGAACGCGGTTGTATGTGCTGAATTCGGGTGAGAACTCCGTGGGGGTTTATGACATTACTGCTGCTGCTTCGCCTGTTTTTTTGAGTAAGCTGGTGTTGAAGGATTCGGGTCCTGCGGGCGCTGCGGGGGATTTCGCGTTGAACTTCTCGCCTGAGGGCAATATCCTTTATGTTGTCGACCAGGATATCAAGCCTTCCGCCGGCGGAGACTACAACCTCTTGCATTCACTGGATGTGGCGGCGGATGGGTCGCTGACGGAGCCGGGTGAGCCGCTTGCTTTGCCGGTCGCGGCGGATGTGCGGCCGCTGGGGGTGGCGACGCGCTAAATCGACTTACTGCCGCTGAACGGAGCGTCGCAACGGCTGCTAGATCAGGGTCCGGCTGCCGGCTCCATCCTACCTCACAGCCATCACTATGCGGAATTTGTTGTGATAGATCACATGGCCATTGGGTTGGACATAGGGCTGGGCGGCTTCTTTTATGGTTTCGTGAACCTTCGCATAACCGGAATGATCGATGGCGCGGGTAGCGGGACCGGCGGAGAGAAGGCCGTAGAGGGCGGTCTGCATATCGGGATAGTCCCAGATCGTGGGGTAGTCGTTGGTCGCCGTTATTTTGAACCCAGTGGTTTCGAGGAGCCCTTCGAGTTTTTTGCCTTCAGAGAGCGCGAAGGGACCGGGGGCGCCTGGTGGCGGAGGAGGGAGTAACCGGCCGATGGCGGCGAGATAGGTAGCGGCTTCGCAGTCTTCTTTATAGCCCCAGATCATGGTGACGAAGCGGCCGCCGGGTTTCAGGACGCGGTGGGCTTCCTTGAGGGCGTTGGGGATGTTGGCGGCGTATTGGAATGAGTTGAAGCCTGTGACGATATCGAAGGTGGCGTCTTTGAAAGGGAGGGCTTCCATGTCACCTTCCGTGAAGTTTGCTTCGGGTAGGCGTTTGCGGGCTTCTGCGAGGAAGGGGGCGGTGGCGTCGAAGCCGGTGATATTCTTCGTCTGTGCGGCGGCGAGACTCAGGAAGAAGCCGGTGCCGCAGCCGATGTCGAGGAGGGTATCGGTGGGTTTCAGTTGCAACTGGCCGAGTACGTAATCGTATGGCTTTTCGCTGGTGACTTCCTGGATAGTAGCCCAGTGTGCGGGGTTGCGTCCCCACAGTGCGGCCTGGATGGCTTGAGAACCCATTGCTTTCTTATTTGCTTGAAGATAAGCGTTTATGCCTGCGAGGAAGTGAGAAAATCTACGAACGACACTTTTTGAGGTACAGACCGCCTGCCTAGAATAATGCGGTGGGGAGACCGTCGAGGCTTATGCGGTTCTTTTCCTGGCGGTATTGTGTAAGCCCTTCGGGGCCTTTGTTCGCGGCCCATTTGTAGTGATGGTCGCGTTCGCCGAGGTATTCGTAGAGCGGGACCGAGAAGCCGCAGGAGGTCTGCACCTTATCGATAGTCGCCGTGATGATCTGCCTGGTCGTGGGATGGATGTCGGTGAAGAGGGCGATGAGGTCGGGCCATTGCTCGTCGGTAGGCAGGACGGTGCGGCCGTGGCCGTATAGCCGGAGGATGTTGGGCGGCCCGTCGTAGGCGCAAAACATAAAGGTGATGCGGCCATTTCCAGGCTGTAGCAAGTGGGCGGAGGTCTCGTTGCCGCTGCCGGTGTAGTCGAGATAGGCGACGTGGTTGGCGTCGAGGATGCGGAAGACGTCGCCGCCTTTGGGCGAGAGATTGACATGACCTTCGGATTCGAGGGGGGCGGAGGCTACGAAGAACATCTTTTGGTGTTCGATGAACTGCTCGTGAGCCGGCTGGATAGCGTCGAAGAACTTTGCCATAGGAGGTGAATTTTGGACCTCGGAGACTCGCGGGCGGAGGAGCGGGGCGATCTGCGAGGCCGACGCAAAGGTAATTGGATTTCCTGTAAATTGCGGCCATGCAAACGGCATATGTAATCGACTCAGTACGAACGCCAATTGGGAAATATGGCGGGGGCCTTGCTTCCATCCGCCCGGACGACCTGCTTGCCCATGTGATCAAGGTGCTTTTAGAGCGTAATCCCGGCATCGACCCGGCGGCCATCGAAGATGTGATTGCCGGCGACGCCAATCAGGCCGGAGAAGACAACCGCAACGTGGCGCGGATGGCGGCCCTGCTCGCCGGACTGCCGGTATCGGTGGCGGGTAACACGGTAAACCGTCTTTGTGCCTCGGGGCTTCAAGCCATCATGGATGCGGCGCGGGCCATCGCTTGTGACGAAGGGGAACTATATATCGCGGGTGGCGTGGAAAGTATGACGCGGGCGCCATTTGTGATGGGGAAGGCTCATCATGCATTCAGCCGTCAGAGCGAGATCTTCGACTCGACGATCGGCTGGCGTTTTGTCAATAAAAAAATGGCCGAGCTCTATCACCCTTACTCCATGGGCGAAACGGCGGAGAACGTGGCCCGGCAATGGAAGGTTTCACGCGAAGACCAGGACCGTTTTGGGCTCGCTTCGCAGGAGAAATACTATGCGGCGCTTGCGGCGGGTCGTTGGACCGACGAGATCGCGCCGGTGCTGGTGCTGGGGGGTAAACAGGAACAGGTGTTCTTTGAACGCGACGAGCAGCCGCGGGTTACTTCTATGGAGAAGCTGGCGGCACTGCGGCCGGCTTTTGTCAAGGATGGTTCGGTGACGGCGGGGAATTCCGCGGGTATCAACGACGGCGCCGCGGCTATGTTGCTGGCGAGTGAATCCGCCGTGAAGCGTTTTGGGTTGCGGCCCCGGGCGCGTATTGTGAGCATGGCGGTGGCTGGTGTCGATCCTTCGATCATGGGCGTGGGGCCTATTCCTGCGACACAAAAGGCGTTGCGGCGGGCGGGGCTGGCCGTGGGTGATCTGGGGCTGATCGAGCTGAATGAAGCCTTTGCCGTGCAGGCGTTGGTGTGTATGAAGGAGCTGGGGCTCGATCCTTCTATCGTGAACGTCAACGGTGGGTCAATAGCGATTGGGCATCCTTTGGGGTGTAGCGGGGCGCGTATTTCGACGACTTTGTTGCATGAGATGGGACGGCGGAGCGGTTCGATGTATGGGCTCGCCACGATGTGTGTGGGCGTTGGCCAGGGGGCTGCGATTGTCTATGAAAAATTGTAAATTGTCGCATGGAATTTCGAACACGGATCGTAGTCCGGAAGCGTAACAAGCGGGCTTATATTGCTTATACCGGACTGGTCATTGCTGCCTCTTCGTTATTGCTGGTCTTTATCCCGAATATGGAGGACTATATCCCTTATGTCTTTGGGGTGGGTATTGCCGTGGTGATCATCGGGGCCGTGATCGCGCGGGGTGATGTCCGCAACTACGGTCTTTCGCCGGATGAATTGATCGTGTCCCATGCGGGCATCACCCTGGGCCCGATGCATTATCCTTTGACGATGATCACGGAGATGGATTTCAATGTCGAGGCCTTTAACGGGCTTTATGTAAACGATGGGGCGATGGTGTCCGGGAGTAAATCGGATGGGATGACCAACGACCTTTCGTTTCGGGCCGGAGGTTCGAAGATCAAATGTGGGTTCTATCTCGACAGCCAGCAGCATGTGCAGCAACTAGGGTTGGTGTTCCATGAGTTCTATACCCGGCATATCCCTTTTGTGGAGCGGAACCGGTCGCGGCGGACCTATCTGTTTCAGTTTTTGCAGGGGCGGGAGCTGGAGGAGTTTAAGGCGAGATATGGGTATAAATGAATAATCCGTAAATTCCGGATAGTGGCGATTTTGATGAATACAGCTAACTGTTAATTCGCATAATTTGATGTATATCCAATTTTGGACCAGGCTAGTAGAACAGCCGAAGGATTTTAGACTAAGGATTTCCTATGCCGGAGGTATACTATTCCTGGTCTGCTTTTTCCTTATTTCGATCTTGGAAAAGATGGGCAAAGCCGAAAATTGGGCCGCTGCGGGGGCGATACTAGGAGTGGTCCTGGCATTCATCGGTTGGATGTTGCGGGGATTTAAGACGCCACGACCGAGGATAACCGAAATTGAAATTCTAATTAGCAGCGACGAGATCCGGGTGGGCGATCAATGTTTTCGCGTTGCCGAGGTAGGATATTTAGACTTTTTAGTGAACAGCTATCAGGGAATGAGGGGGCCGAAATTCAGGTGGCGGCGAATAGTGCTCAAGGGAACTGATAATAAACTAATGTTCTCTGCTGATGGCAAACAACATTCTTTTAGGTTCTATCTGGAGGATGAGATGGCTATGCGGAGGCTTGGGATGTTGTTTAGAGAGTTTTATGGCCGGGGATTGCCTTTCAGGGAGAGAAACCGCGGTGGGCGGACGTTTTTGTTCGAGCAGGTGATGGACAGACGGGCCTTCGAGCGGGCGAAGCAGCGCGAAGGGTATTTGTAATCAGATGGAGTTTCAAGCTGATAGTCGGAGCTAACAAGAGTCCCTGGGCGCAACTCAAGGTGGCCTAGGATGACCTCGTGATCAATTTGTCGGAGATCCGTATTGGCGCGGCGTAATATCGGACGGCGGATGGGCGAAGCGAAATGAGGGATATGAATAAATTGATACCTAGGGGCGATTTTCGGATATTCTGATGTTTGTATATACAAATGATGTTTAAGGGGAGTCTTTGCAAATAGGGCCTTTCGGGGGTATTGATAATCAATAGAATAGGAAATTGACTTTTGCGGTAACACCAAGAATGTTGATTTGTATATACAAAGGATTGAACGATGAATAATTTTGATGGAGTTTCAAACTAAAATAATCGAAGGAAACAAGAACCCCAGGGCCCGGGTGGTCTGGGCAGGCGCCGTGCTGATCTTCCTCAGCATGGTATTAATGTGCATGAACGCATCTGTGCGTTACGGATTTTGGCTTTTTGGGGCGGGAGTCGTGGTGCTTATCGTGGGATTAATGGGAGCGAAGGGTGATGTGGACCTTATGGAGGTGTCTGAGACAAACCTGGTTATGGACTGCGAACAGATACGCGTCGGCGAAATGGTTTATCCGTTGTCGCAGGTTGCAGACATCGTATTCCAGATAGAGGGCTATGACGGGATGATCGATGAGCAGGCGTATGCCTCGACGCGTGTGGCTGGGAGCCCAGGTATGGGGATTTTAAACGGCATGAATAACTACCTGGATTTCAAGTTCGGGGACGAGAAGGTCGAATGGCAATTTTACCTGAGTGATCCTGCGAGTGTTCAGCAACTGGGGGAATTGTTCAAGGAACTTTATTCAAAGGGTATTCCGTTCCGGGAATGCAGCCAGGTCAGCAAACGGACTTTTCTTTTTGCGCCGGTGTCGGAGAGGCAGTGGGAGGATCTAATGACACAGAACGGATATAGCTATGGGCAAGGTGAAAGAACATTCGGGTAAATGGCAGGTGCAAAATACTTATGGGCCGAATTATGATGAACGGCTTCGGGGGACGTCGGCGTCGTTCGCGCTCGATATTGCGGTGGATCGCAAGGGGCAGTTTGTTGGGTCATGCCTCGAGCCGGAGCGGCCGGGAGTTGGGATCATCACGGGGCGGGTTTTCAGGGTAACTGGAAAATTTTCAATACAGTGATGCGGAAGAATGGGGAGGCGGATGTTTGGATAGCTGAAGGGACTTGGAGCATGGGGAGGGGGTGAGGTATCGTTCGTCGTCAAGCACGAATCCTTTGATGATGAATTCGCGGAGGGTTTTAGTGGACCAAATTCGGAAGCGTGTGGCCTCAATCGAGTTAACGCGGTAGCCGACGGCTATGATAGCGTCGAGGTTGTAGAATTTGGTTAAGTATTTTTTGCCATCGTTGGCAGTTATCCGGAAATTCCGGATAACTGAACTTTCATCCAACTCTTTGATTGTGAATATATTGGTTAAATGTTCACTTACGGTTCGGACATCCACGCCGAAAAGATCTCCCATTTTCTTCTGAGAAAGCCAAAAGGTTTCTTCCTCATAGAAGACCTCTATGTGGGAGCCTCCTTCCGGCGCTGTGTATAGTAATATTTCGAATGTTTGCATATAGCTGGCTTGCACCTTCAAATGTAGCCAAAAGGCGAGGTCACGAAAAATGAAAATGGGCTGGAGGAGAGGCTCGTTAAAGCCCGCAGTAGTAGTCGTAGCCGCGTTCGAACCAGTAGTCGCGGGGGCGGTCGTTGCTGAAGAAGATCTTGCCGATGCACTTCAGGTTTTTTACACCATACTTTATGGGAATGATCAGGCGGAGTGGGGCGCCGTGCCGGGTGGGCAGAGGCTGGCCGCTCATTTCGTAGGCGAGGATGGTTTGGGGGTGGAGCATGCTGGGGGTGTCGACACCTATATAGTAGTGGTCGTCGGGCGTGGTGAGACCGACGTATCCTTGTTGGGTCTCGCTTGTAAGGTTATAGTGCTGCACGAAATCGCTGAAGCGAACGCCGCCCCACCACGAGACCTGGCTCCAGCCTTCGATGCATTTGAATTCAAAGGCGAAGTCGGTTTTGGGAAGGGCTTTGAGGTCGTCCATGGTGATGGCCAGGGTTTCGCCGCTCGCCCTGGTGACCTGCAACCGCCATGTCGCGGGATCGGCGCCGAGGCCGATGCCACTGTTGTAGCGAACATTCTTTGCGGCCTGCTCGCGGGGAAATGTCTTTGCGAGATGGTTTGGTGAAAGGGTGTGTTTGAATATTTTGTCGTCGACGTTGAGGACCTTGCGCAACGGCGTCTGCACGCCATCGCTTTGCACGGCGTCTTTGATCCAGAACCAGGATTTCCAGGCCGCGGCGCCCAATAGCGCGAATGCGGAGAAGCTGACGAAGGTGCGGCGCGTGATCTGCTGCTCCGGCGTGAGGTCGTCGCTATAGCCGGCGGCTTTGGTGAGGGTACGCCAGAGGGTGGGGGATGCGGGGGCGTGCCCTGGGCTTGCGGGGGGTGTTGGCGCCGGTGCGGGCTGGGACTCGCTGCTCGCGGCGGGCGCCGGCTGGCCTTCGGGGTTTGCGGGGGCTGCGCTCGCGGGGGGCGTGGACTGCGGTTCGCTGCTCGCATGGTGTTCGGGGGCCGGCGACTCGGACGAGGGGTGAGCCGGCGTGGGGTCGGGCTGGGGCTCGGGGTTTGCGGACTCGGGGGACGGGTGAGCCGGATTGGGATCGGGCTGATGGTGCGTGGCATGGCTGTGGCCGTGTCCCGGGGGATCGGGCTGGTTGAGGGGAGTATCGTTGGGGGTCTCGTTTGGTGGCGGGGGGTTAGTCATGGGTTTTGTTTTTGGTTTCGCTGAGGACTTCGAAGCCGGTGACCATCGCCTGGAAATTGTTCCAGCCCGCGAGGATGACCTGCAGGACATGGACAAGAAAGAAGAGACAATAGATCAGCGTTAGAACGAAATGCAGCACGCGGGCGTTGCCGTACCCGCCGAAAATGGTCGTGAGCCATTGGAACTGGATCGGCTTGTAGATAGCGAGGCCGGTGAGCACGGAGCCGAGGCCCATCACGATGATACCGGTGTAGGCGAGCTTTTGGGCCGCGTTGAATTTTTCTTGCGATGGCACTGTTTTGCTCAGATGCAGATCGTGGAGCAAGACCTGCCAGGCTTCTTTAAACGAGCGGCGGTTGGGAAAAAGATAACGCCACTCACCGGAGAAGAGGGTGTATAAGACATAGGCGAAGCCGTTAATAAAGAAGATCCACATGAACAAAAAATGGAACGCCATTCCCTCCGCCAGCCGGCGCGAGAGGTTCAGTCCTTTGTAAAAGCTTTCGGGGAAGAAGGAGAAATAGATCGTTCGGCCCAGGTGGATCTTATAGACATCATTCGCCCAATAGATCAGCAACCCGCTCCAGATCATGACGAACAACACCGGGAAATTGATCCAATGCATCCAGCGGATGGCAAGCGGGTGTTTGGGGACTAGCTTTTTCCCATTTGCCGGGAGGAAATGGGCGGATGCAGCCGGCAGATCGGGGGCCGCCGTTTGGAGATCGGGTTGTGACATTGGCGAAAATTACAATAAATGCTTGTTTTTATGTCCTTCAATATATCACAGATATATAACAATTCCAAGCCTGCCGACAGACCTGTCATATGTTTAAAAAGTTATCTTAAAATTGCCCGCCTCAATCTATTCCGGAACCGGACAATGAGCGCCATCGAACTCACGGGATGAGTTCGAACCCCAAAGTAATCCTATATTTGCGCGCTAATCGAATAATATATGAAAAACTCTTTGGCAATCAGTAGCCTGATAATCGGCGCCTTTATTTTTCCGCAATGCAAAAGCGGGTTGGTTACCATGTCCAACAGCTGTTATGATTTCATCAACCAGGGTCAGGCCCAGAACAAAAGCGGCAATTATACCGCTGCGCTTGACGATTTCAACAAAGTCCTGCAGAAATGCGATGCTTACGATGCCAAGGAGAAGGGCTACGCCGGAAAAGCGGCAGCCCTCAACGGCCTCCAGCAGTATTCGGATGCCCTGGACGCGGCTAAGAAGGGTCTTGCCATGAATAGGACCAGCCTCGACAATTTGTTTGAAAAAGCCAACGCCGAAATAGGGTTGGGCAACTACAGCGACGCCAGAACGGATCTCAACGTCATTTCGCAGCTTACGGGGAAGAACAGGAATGTCCCGCAGCGTGCTACGCTCTATTCGAAGATGGCCGAGATCGATACACGACAGCAGCATTACGATCAGGCCTTGCAAGATATGCAGCAAGCGATTGCCATGGATGGTTCGAACCTGAAATTTTACATGCAAGTGGGGGATATCCATGTGGCCGCGGGGAATTATACTGCAGCCATCGGCAGCTACGCCGAGGCTATCGCAAAAGGGAAGAACGACGCTGAAGCCTGGAAAGCCAAGACGACCACGATCATCAAGCTATACCAAAGCAAATACAATGCGACCGATGCCGGCGTGCTGGCACGGAAGATCAGCGCGGCCGACCGGCAAAACCTTTGTAGCAATATCAGCTTGGCTAAACAGGCCGGCCTGCAGGATATGGGCATCGACCTGGTTCAAGCATCCATTTGTAAATGATCTAACCTTTCAAAATTTACCAACGCATGAAAAAGAACTTCGTAGTTGTGCCGGCATTGCTGGCGATTCTGCTCGTCGATTGTAAAACATTGAATAACACTCAAAAAGGAACGGCCGCGGGAGTGGCGGTAGGCGCCACCGCGGGGGCTCTGATCGGTCATGGGAAAAGTTCTGTCCTGGATGCACTTATTGGCGGAGCTATCGGCGGCGGAGCCGGCTATCTCATAGGCCGTCATATGGACAAACAAGCTGAGGAGATCAAGCAAGCCGTGCCTGATGCCCAGGTCACAAGGGTAGGTGAAGGGATCAATATGACCTTTAATTCCGGCCTGCTGTTCAAGATCAACTCCAGTGTCCTCAGCGAGGAAGCTAAAGTCAATCTCGAAAAACTTGCCGGCATTTTTGTCAAATATCCTCAGACGACTATTCTCATTGAGGGTCATACCGATAATACCGGCACACCGGAATACAATATGGAACTGTCCCGGAAAAGGGCCTATTCGGTAGGCGATTTTCTGACCGCCAAAGGAGTTTCTGCCAGCCGGATGAATATGAAATGGTATGGCGAGACTCAACCGAAATACCCCAATGACAACGATGCCGACCGGGCGCTCAACCGTCGCGTGGAAGTGGGCATCATGGCTAACGATCAGATGAAGCAGGATGCCCAGCAGGGGAAGCTCAATTAAGACACCTGGATCGGCAAGCGGCCGTAACTGTTTACGGACCTTCGACAGGTGAGACCGTTGTCGCGGCGTTATCGCGCGCTGCCTTGTCCGTTGCCGGAGCCGGATTTGCCGCTAAGGGCGCCGACCATGTTCATCAGGGTGGTCAGGGAATTTTTGCTTTTATCGGTGAAGTTGAGCTGGATCCTGGTTTCCATGGCGTCGCCGCGGATGGCGCCTACGGAGACCTGCAGGGTCTGCAGGTTGCGCAAGGCATCGAGCAGGGCCTTATTCTTGGCAGGGGCGTCGGGGGTATTGAGGGTGGGCGCCAGCAGGTCGTCCGCCAATGCATGGAAGTCGAGGATGATATTTACCGCATTGGTGCGGGTATCGGCTTCGGGCAACAGTTTCCCAACGGGGTCGACGTCCCTTCCGGGGGTAAAGAATTCGTTTACCTGCCGGCGTTTACCGAAGACGGCCAGGTCGTTTTGTATGAGATAATAGGGGAAAGGATTTTTCGAATGAGCGGTATCGGTGGTCGCCGTGTCCGCGTCTGGCGTGGTTGCATCTTTGAGCTTGACCGTGGACGCGACCTTTTCGAAGGCGGTCTTGCTGGTGATGGAGGCGACGAGGTACATCGGGGGCGGTGGCATTTTGGGTTTACCCGTAGAGTCCATGGTCGCGGGTTTGTCGGGGTTACAGACGAGGAGCATGAAATCGCCCTTGAGGGCATGTAGGATATCCCAAATGTGGATGCCTTTGCTTGTTGCCATGGTATCGATCTCACCGATCATAGGCATCTTCCTTACCGAGTCTTCCATGGCGCCCATATCAACGTGGGCGCTGACAACGCCTATGAGCTGGTGCGGCGGGACGATCGCCAGGAGTTCGGGGCTGAGGCCCTGGCCGAGGGCGCGTTGGGTAGCGGCGATCTGCGCCGGGCTAATGAATTTAAGCGTGCTGTAGCTGATGTTGCCGTTGTCGAAGCGGATGGTAGCGATCGACTCCGTCTTGCCTTTACCCTGGCCGGCCATCTGTGACAGCATGTCAAGCTGGGCCATGCCGGGCGCTATTTTCCCGAGTTTGCTGGCGAGTCCGGCCAGCTGGTTTTTGTGGCTCCAGATATGGACGTCGCCATCGTCCGAGAAGGCGGTCGTGAAATGCTCGTCGGTGAGAAATGGGATGTTGGTGAAACCCAGGAGGGCGGCGGCTGCGCGATGCGCGGTCTTAGCGTGTATCGCTGCCGGCGTTTGCGGTGTACCGGCGGGGTGTGCAGGAGGTGCCTCGATGATCAGGACTGCCAATTTATCGGTCCAGCCTTCTATCTCATGAGGGTTGACAACGGCTATGCGTTTACCCAGCGGGTGCAGATAATGGATCGGCGCGCCGGCACCTTCTTTTGCATTGGTACGGACGAAGGAGGCGAATTTCGCCGAGTCCGTTAAAGGAATAAGAAAAGTCGTGTATTTGACGCTGTCCTGCTGGTTGGAATTTGTTTGGGTGATCAGCACGTGCGCATGTAAATCTATTCCAGCGGTAAGCAGATGCTGCACTTCGGAGAAGGATTTGTTTTTGGCTTTGCTGCCTACGAGATTGATGACGGTGGGAAGGTCGATCTTGGAGCTTAGGGTGCCGAGATTGATGTCGATCACCTGGTCGGCATCGGCCGGAATATGGCGGAGGAGGTCATTTGTTGGCGTTTGGGCCTGGGCGGCGAGTGCGCCGGCCAGGAGAAACAGGCATAGGATGTTTTTCATACCGAAAAGATAGAGCTTTCCAGCAATTCTTCAAAGCTCTTCGCCGATTGTTCACCGGTGCGGAGGTCTTTGAGCTTGACTTGACGGGCCATGAGCTCGGAGCTGCCGAGGATAACGACGTAGGGTATCTCTTTTTTCTCGGCGTATTTGAACTGTTTGTCGAATTTGGCCTGTTCGTGATAGAGTTCGGCGGGGATGCCTTTGGCCCTGAGCTGTTGCAGCAGTCCGAAGGCGGTGCGGGATTCGGCCTCACCCAGATTGAAGAACAGGACTTTTGTGCCGGTGTGGATGGTCTCGGGGAAGGCATTCAGTGCGGCCATGACTTCATAGATGCGGTCGACGCCGAAGGAGATGCCCACGCCGGGGATGCCGGGGACGCCGAAGGTGCCGGTGAGGTCGTCATAGCGGCCGCCGCCGCCGATGCTGCCCATTTCGACGCCGATGGCTTTGACTTCGAAGATGGTGCCGGTGTAATAGTTGAGGCCGCGGGCCAGGGTGGGGTCGATGACGAGGCGAGTCGGGACCGAGCGATGGGTGAAGACGCTGTCGCCGGCAGGGCCGGTCGGGTATGCGGTGAATGGGCGGGACTCGGCGTCGGTGGAGAGGGGCGACGGGTAATCGAGGATGAATTCGAGGTCGCTGAGGCCTTTGAGGGCGGTTTCGTTGCCGGTGAAGAGGGTTTTGAGGGCGGCGAGGATTTGGGTGTTATCGCCGGTGATCTTGAGATATTGTTCTATGGCGGCGATCTGGGTGTCGTCGAGGCCGCGTTCGGTGAGTTCGGCCTTGACCTTGTCGATGCCGATCTTGTCGAGCTTGTCGATGGCGGTGGTGATGTCGACCATCTTTTCCGGGCCGCCGCAGAATTCGGCGAGGCCGGCGAGGATCTTGCGGTTGTTGACGCGGATCTCGACGGAGATGCCTAGTTTTTGAAAGACGGTGGCGTAGATGGCGGCCAGTTCGACCTCGTTGACCAGGGAATAGCTGCCTACGACGTCGGCGTCGCATTGGTAGAATTCGCGGAAGCGGCCTTTTGCGGGCCGGTCGGCCCGCCATACGGGTTGCATCTGGTAGCGGCGGAAGGGGAAGGTGAGGGCGCCGTGGTTCATCGCCACGTAGCGGGCGAAGGGGATGGTGAGGTCATAGCGGAGGGCGCGTTCCGTGAGGTTGGAGTCGTTCTTGCCGCGCAGGACGTTTTCGAAGGCCTCGCGGGACTTCTCGATGTTTTTGGGGTCGTTGAGGCCGTTGTTGAGGACTTTAAAGATCAGTTTGTTGCCTTCCTCACCATATTTGCCCATGAGGGTGTCCAGCAGTTCCATGGCGGGGGTCTCCAGGGGCTGGTAGCCATAGGTTTCGAAGACGGTACGGATGGTATCGAAGATATGCCGCCGTTTGCGGACGGTGACGGGGTCGAAGTCGCGGGTGCCCTGGACGAGGGCGGGTTTATTTTTGCTCATGAGATTTTTGGGGGGTGAAGCCTGAGGTTTGACCTTGGGTCGAGCCGCCGGCGCCGGGCTGACCATATTTGGCAATGATTCGATTCGCGGCAACGTCGATCATTTTATAGACCTCGTGGTAGCCGGGCTCGGGGCCATACCAGGGGTCGGGGACGTCCTGGTCTTTGCCGGGATGGACCTCGTTCATCAGGAGGTCGACTTTGTTCGGGTCGAACTTTTTGCCGGCGATGCGGCGCATGTCGTCAATGACGTCGCCGGCCATGGCATATATTTTTTCAAAGTGTTGGAAATCATCCGCGGTGAAGCGGCGGGCTCTTTGGGTGCTGATGTCCACGCCATTGAGGCGCGCCACCTTTTGGGAGAGGTGGTGGGGGGCTTCGCCGGTGTGGTAGCCGTTGGTGCCGGCGCTGTCGATCTCCCAGTGGAGGCCGGCCCGGCGCGCTTTTTCGCGGAGGATGCCTTCCGCCAGGGGGCTGCGGCAGATGTTACCGAGACAAACCATTAGGACCTTCATAGGGCGCAAAGGTAAGGAATGAGGGCGACGAAGGCGCAGGGGCGCCGGAGATCGAGCGTGGGGGAGCGATGAGGCTTGTAGGGGATGTAGCGGACCGGTGGGGTCTGCGGAGGCGAGCAAAGGGCGGGTTGGGCTTGTGGGCGGTGAGCCTGGGGCCGCGTGCGGTGAGCCCGGTGCCGCGTGCGGTGAGCCTGGGGCCGCGTGGGGTGAGCCTGGTGCTAATTCGCGAAGGTGATGGGGATATTGGCGAAGCTGCCGGAGGTGATGACGTAGAGGCCGGTGGGGCCGTAGAGGCTTGCGGTGAAGCCGCCGGTGGCTAATTTGTCGAAGAGGCAAAAAGTGACCGAGAGGAACGAGCTGTCCGGTCCGTCATAGGTGGCACCCGCGTCGTGGACGTTGACATTGAAGCTGTCGGTTGTTGCCTGGCTTGAGCGGTAGCCGAAGGACAGGAGCTTTTCGCAGGGCAATTTGCGGGAGGTGTCTTTGCCGGGAAACGTAAGGCTGACGGCAACGTTTGCTGAATGGAGTGTGATGGTCCAGCGGGTGCGGGCCGCGCCGTCCGAGACATCATGCGTCTGGGTTAGGCTGAGCTGGCCGGGTCCGTAGAAATTCCATGGTTGAACGGAGGAGCCGTTGATCGAGCGGTCAAAATATGCGGCGGCGGCGTTGGCGGGCGCGTCCTTTTTACATCCGCCCAATAGGAGAAGGGCGGAAAGCAGAGGCAAGAGCTTTCGCATGGGGAATGGTTTGTGGTTCTATAGCATTACTGCAAACCTTTTGCCGTGGGCGACGGGTGGCCATGGGCGTGGGGGCCGTGGGTGGAGGTGAGGGCCGGGATCAGTTGGCATAGGTGATCGGGACGTCGGTGAAGCTGCCCTCGGTGATGATATAGGTGCCGGTGGGCCCATAGAGGCTGCCGGTGAATTCGGCGGTGGCTTTTTTGTCGAAGAGACTGAAGGTGATAGTGAATGCGCCGCTGTCTGAGGCGCTGAAGGCGCTGCCGCCGTATAATACGCTAAGCTCGAACTGTTGTGAAGTGGGTGTCTTACTGCTATACGTGAAGAAGAGGGGTTGTCCGATGGGCATGGTGTTGGAGGAATCGGTGCTGGGGATCGTGAGGTTAAAGGCGTTGTTGTTGAGGGTCGAATGGAAGGAAAATGTCCAGCGGGAGATCTTGGTGGCGCCGCCTGTAAAGTAGGATTGGTCGCAGGTCATTTGGTCTATGGGGCCGGTGAAGTCGACGGGAAGGGTCGGAGAGCCGTTGATGCTGCCGAGAAAGGAGGCGGCGAACCATGCCTGTGTGTTCTTTTTGCATGCGTCGCCGGCCAGCAGCAGGATGCAGAGGAAGGGGAGGAGCTTTCTCATGGAAGGTCGTTTTGGCTGAATGGAATTTACGAATTTTTATGGAAAGGGGGGAATCGCTGCATCTTATTCATGAGAATCGGTGCGTTTTTAAGGTTAATTCCCTAAATTGCCCGACCAACACAACGGTAATTAATGGAAAACGAGGCTCCGGAAAGGCGAAAGATGGAGGAACGGCGGAGGAAGGCTTATTCATTGCGGCGGGCCATATTGGACTATGGCATGGGGGTGATCATCACAGGGATTGGAATTGTACTGTTGTTAGCTCCCGTGTTGCACCTGGAGCTGTCGATCGACGGCACCGCACGCTACATCTTCGCCGGGTTGTTCCTGGTTTACGGTGTTTTCCGCATCTACCGGGGTTCAAGAAAAAATTACTTTGATTAATGATCGGTAAAGGATTTCTGATTGGAATTAGCATCGGCATGGTGTTGAGCGGTTGCGGAACCAAAAGCAAGACGCCGCAGGAGACCCCGACTTCGGGAACGATCCACATAAGTGTCGACGAGTCCTATAAACCCGTGATCGACAGCCAGATCAAGGTATTCAATTCTACATGGCCCGATGCGCATATCGTGGTCGATTACCGGCCGGAGGCGCAATGTTTACGGGACCTGACCACCGATTCCACCCGTATGGTGCTGGTGACCCGCGGGCTGACTCCGGAAGAGGAAAATTTCTATAACGACAGTTTTCATTTGAAGCCAACCTTCGGGGTATTGGCTTATGATGCTATTGCGGTGATCGTGAACCCGGCGAATAAGGATTCGATGTTCGACATGAAGGACCTGGTGAATATCTTGAATGGCACCGATACCCGGTTCCAGCCGGTAATGGATGGGTCGAGTGCGACGAGCACGGTGCGGTTTGCGATCGACAGTATCCTGAAAGGAAACCCTTTGGGAAAGAACGTGATGGCGGCCCGTGGGAGTGAGGATGTGGTGAATTATGTGGCGAATAATCCCCGCGCGGTGGGGTTTGTCGGCGCATTGTGGGTGGGGGACCGGGATGATCCGGCCGATACGAGTTTTTTAAAGAAGATCACGGTGGCAGCGGTGCAGTGTAAGAATTGTGTCGCGGGGAAATATGTAAAGCCATGGCAGGCAAATATTGCCTGGGGGCGGTATCCACTGGTGCGGAGTTTGTATTATATATTGAAAGAGAATTGGAGCGGGATTGGGAACAACTTTGTAAATTTTCTGCAATATGAACGCGGGCAGCTTATCTTTAGCAAGGCCTATATGTGGCCGGCGGGGATGCATTTTGAGATAAGGGACGCGGAGCTTAGTAAATAATGCATATTTTTATACACTTCTAAACAACGATTAAGTAATGAACAAGATGCGATTCAGCTTACTGGTAGCGGGCGTTGCATGTCTTTGCAATGTGGCGCTGGCGCAATCGGTGGATCAGGGGAAGCAATTTCTGTACTATCATCGCTACAAGAGCGCGAATGATGTTTTTGACAAGATACTGGCTTCTAATCCCAACAACATTGATGCTATCTATTGGAAAGGACAGACCCTGCTGGATATGAAGGATTCTGTGGGTGCGCAGGATCTCTATTCCAAGGCTTTGCAAACGAACGGTAATGCTCCCCTGCTGCTGGCCGGGATGGGTGGTGTGGAACTTCGGTTCGGCAAGACCGCGGATGCGAAACAACGTTTCGAGACGGCGATCAGTCTGAGCAAGGGTAAGGATATCAATGTCCTGAATGCCGTTGCCGACAACAATATCGACGCCCCTGCCGGGGATGCGCAATATGCCATCGAGAAGTTGACGCAAGCCACACAGGTAAAACATTTCAACAACGCGGAGACCTATGTGCTGATGGGTGATGCCTACCGGAAACTGGTCGATGGCGGCAACGCCGTTCAGAGCTATCAGAAGGCTTTGACCCTCGATCCCAAGGATGCGGAGGCCAAGTATAAGATCGGCAAGATCTATGAGACCCAGAACAATCCCGAGTTCTATCTGCCGGCCTATACGGATGCCATCCAGCTCGACCCGAACTATGCACCGGCGTATTATGCGCTCTATACCCATTATTTCAACCATGGGGATGTAGACAAGGCAACGGATTACCTAAACAAATATATCGCTGTAGCGGACGCGAGCCCGCAGAACGAGTATGACCGGACGGCGCTTTTGTTCCTGCAGAAGAAGTATGACGATGCTATAGCCGCTTCCAAGGACGCTATAGCCAAACAGGGCGACAAGGCCGATCCGCATTATTATTTGTTGGCCGCGTATTCGTATGATGCCAAGGGTGATAGCGTCGATGCGAAGGACTATCTTACACAATATTTTGCCAAGCAGAAGCCTGCCGACGTGATTGCCATGGACTACAAATTCATGGGTAAGATCCAGAGCGAGTTCCCGAGCGATAGCGCGGCGTCCATCGCCAGCTATCAGAAGGCGATCGAAATGGATACCGTACTGGCCAACAAGCTGCAGATCATCAAGGATGCGCAGGCCAATGCCAAGGCGAAGGGCCAAAAAGCCGCCTATGCGTATTGGATGGGGGTTGGTTATCCCTTTATCAAGGCACCGACGGAGAACGATCTGTACTACTGGGGTTATGCCAACTATTCGGCGGGTCTTTTCAAGACCGCGGATAGCATTTTCTGTGGGATCTACGAGTCGAAATTCCCCAATGAGTTCTTTGGTTATTACTGGTGTATGAAATCGAAGGTGGCCGAGGACGATAGCGTAGGCTCCCAGGGGTTGGCGGTAGATGCTTATATCAGGCTGGCGCAGGTGTGTACGACGTTGGATTCCACGGCTCATGCGGCGGGTAGCCCCGATTCCGTAAAGTACAAGAAGTACATCATCGACTCGTACTCCCAGCTGGCCGGATATTATAATAACATTAAAAAAGACCGGGATAATGCCCTGCTGTATCTGCATAAGATCCTGGAGATCGACCCGAACAATGCCGATGTGAAGAAGTTCATCGACATCCTGGAAAAGGCGGCCCAGCGGCAGAAGGCGCGTGCGGAAGCTGCGCAGAAGAAAGAGACGAGAACGAAATAGAACGCACTATATTGCTTTGATAACGAGCGGCCCGGATAATACCCCGGGCCGCTTATATTTTAGCCCCGGAGCCGCGGCCTGCGGCTCGCCCGAAGGATAACCGAGCGAAGCGAAGGTTACGAACGAGGCTCAAGCGAGGAACGAAGCTTGGCCGAAGTTCATAATTGGGTTGTTGGAAATGCCCGATATTTTTTTAAACGGCGCATTTCCAACATAAATGTTGGAAATTCGGCGACCTGGCTTATTTTTGCTTCCTGTTAATGATAACGTATGGACATCATTCTACTACAGGCCAATACCCTTGCAACCGATTCTAGTTTAAATAATTCCTCTAGTTATTTCCCAATCGGTGTCCAATTTCTATTCGCACTTGGCTTCGTCGGGCTGGTTTTAGGGGTGACCCATCTTCTGGGACCCAAGCGGAAGACGGCCGAAAAACTCCAGAACTTTGAGAGTGGTATCGAGGGGGTGGGTAATGCCCGTCATCCGATGGCCATTAAATACTTTCTGGTAGCCATCTTATTCGTTTTGTTCGATGTGGAGGTGATCTTCTTCTACCCCTATGCGGTGAATTTCCGTGGGCTTGGGTGGCATGGTTTTGTCGAAGTTTTGCTTTTTGTGGGATTCTTTTTGGTTGGTTTTATTTATATCATCAAGAAATGTGCTTTGCACTGGGAGGAATAAAATTATGGCACGTCCGGTTAGATTTAATGTTCATCCGATAAAGGCTGATATTAAAAATAGTATAACAGTCGCCGATATGCCTGAGGGGTATATGGGCGAGGGTTTTTTTACTACGTCGTTGAGCAAGGTCGTGGGGTTGGGTCGTAAGAATTCCCTTTGGCCGATGCCGTTTGCTACGTCGTGTTGCGGGATCGAGTTTATGGCTACGATGGCCAGCCATTATGATCTGGCTCGTTTTGGTGCCGAGCGGCTGGGTTTCAGCCCGCGGCAGTGTGATCTGCTGATGGTTATGGGCACGATTGCCAAGAAGATGGGGCCGGTGGTCAAGCAGGTATACCTGCAGATGGCCGAGCCGCGTTGGGTGATGGCGGTGGGTGCCTGCGCCAGCAGCGGGGGTATCTTCGATACTTATTCCGTCCTGCAGGGTATCGACCAGGTGGTTCCGGTGGATGTGTATGTACCCGGCTGTCCGCCGCGGCCCGAGGCGATCCTCGACGGGTTTATGCGTATCCAGGACCTGGTAGGGCAGGAGAGCATCCGCAGGCGGAATAGCGAGCAGTACAAGGGATTGATGCAGAGTTACGGGATACAATAAAATATATAGAGGTGGCATTAACCAACGAAACAATCAAGGAGCGGCTAATCGCTAAGTTTGGAGACCAGCTTTCTCATTTCGAGGAGCCTTATGGGCTGCTGACCTTCGAGGCGCCGAAAGAGCTCAATTTAAAAGTCCTGCAGCACCTTTTCGATGACGAAGAGCTGCGGTTCCAATTCCTGACCGATCTGACGGCGGTGCATTATCCGGATCAGGCGGGGCGGGAGCTGGCGGTGGTTTATCTCCTTCATAATTTGACCGATAATATCCGGTTGCGTTTCAAGGTGTATACCGGCAGTGCGCAGCCCGATGTCTTTACCGCCACACAACTGTATTCTGCTGCCAATTGGATGGAGCGGGAGACCTATGACTTTTTTGGGATCAATTTCGTGGGACATCCGAATTTGAAGCGTATCCTGAATGTCGACGAGATGGATTATTTCCCGCTGCGTAAGGAGTACCCGCTGGAAGATCAGACCCGTATCGACAAAGATGATGCCATGTTCGGCCGTGGGCCGCTGCCTGCTGCCGCCAATCGGGGGACGATCGAGACGCCGCGGCACGAGCGTGAGGCGAGGGTGCCGGCGAGTGCGACACCGGGAGTTCCCGAACCAAAGCAGGATTGGCCAAATACTTAGGGTCTGGCGAAACCGGGCCGCCGAAACCGCCCCACAGAACTACTACTGATGAAAGGAGCGTCGCAAGGATGCTGAGGAGAGAGACGGACGCCGACACCATAAAAAACTGAATTCACATGAGCTCAGAGCAACACATAAAGCTACCGGAAGGCAGCATTGAAAAGACGACGACCACGCTGAACCTGGGTCCTACGCATCCGGCCACGCACGGGGTGTTTCAGAATATCCTCGAGCTGGATGGCGAGCGGATCGTTTCCGCCGAGCAGACGGTGGGTTATATCCATCGGGCATTCGAGAAGCTCGCCGAGCGGCGTCCGTTATATCAGATCACAACACTAACAGACCGGCTGAACTATTGTTCGTCGCCGATCAATAATATGGGTTGGCATATCACCTGCGAGAAGCTGCTCGGGGTCAAGACGCCGAAACGGGTTGACTATCTCCGGGTGATCATCATGGAGCTGTCGCGCATCTCCGACCACCTGATCTGTAATTCGGTGGTGGGTGTCGACTCCGGCGCCTTTACGGGCTTTCTCTATGTGATGCAATACCGCGAGCTGATCTATGAGATCTATGAGGAGATCTGCGGTTCGCGTTTGACCACCAATATGGGCCGGATCGGCGGGTTCGAGCGCAATTTTACCAATGCGGCCTGGGAGAAGCTCGAGAAATTCCTGGCCGAGTATCCGCCGGTGTTGAAAGAATTCGAGAACCTGTTCACCCGGAACCGCATCTTTATGGAGCGGACGATCGGGGCGGGACCTATTTCTGCTGAACGCGCGTTGAACTACGGGTTTACCGGACCTAACCTTCGGGCGGCGGGTGTCGATTATGACGTTCGTGTACATACGCCGTATTCTTCTTACGAAGATTTTGATTTCGAAATACCCGTGGGTTCAACCGGTGACTGTTATGACCGGTTCCTGGTACGGGAGGGTGAGATGTGGCAGTCTTTGCGCATCATCGAGCAGGCCTACCGGAAGATCCAGGATATGACGGGTGCCGAGTCGGAGGTTTATCATGCTGATGCGCCTGCTTATTATCTGCCGGCGAAGAAAGACGTTTATACCAAGATGGAAGCGCTGATCTGGCACTTCAAGATCGTGATGGGTGAGACGGAAATTCCGCCGGGTGAGGTTTATCAATCGGTTGAGGGCGGGAATGGTGAGGTTGGGTATTATTTGATCTCTGATGGTGGGCGGACGCCTTACCGGTTGCATTTCCGGCGGCCTTGTTTTATTTATTATCAGGCTTATTCGGAGTTAACGAAGGGGGCGATGTTGAGTGATGCGATTATTGTGATGAGTTCGCTTAATTTGATTGCGGGGGAGATGGATGCCTGACCGACCGGAGGGAGGTCGCGTAGCGAAGCGGAGCAGACATTGGCCCTGCGGAGGTTCCCGAGCGAAGCGAAGGGAACGAGCGAGACGGGCGTGGCGAAGCAGCCCGGCGAAGCTCTAAGATGGCCGATGCCGAGCCGGGGAGCGGAAAAAAATGGAACTTAGAAATTTTTTGATATGGTGAAGTTCACAGACGAGAAATTAAAGAAGGTCGACGAGATTGTTGCGCGGTATCCCGATGGGAAGCAGAAGAGTGCTTTGTTGCCTGTTTTGCATCTGGCGCAGGATGAGTTTGGGGGCTGGCTGAGTGTGGATGTCATGGATTATGTGGCGTCGCTTTTGAAGCTGGAGCCCATCGAGGTGTATGAGGTGGCGACGTTCTATTCGATGTATAATCTGAAGCCGGTGGGCCGGTATATTTTCGAGGTGTGTCAGACTGGTCCGTGTATGATCATGGGTAGCGACAATATCATCGACTATATCAAGAGGAAGCTGGGCATTGGAGTTGGCGAGACTACGCCTGATGGGTTGTTTACCTTGAAGACGGTGGAATGTCTGGGTGCTTGTGGGTATGCGCCGATGATGCAGCTCGGGAAATTTTTCCGGGAGCATCTGACGCCGGAGAAGGTGGATGCGATCATCGAGGAGTGCCGGCAGACTGCGGCAACGAACAACTAGGCGGCCGAACCCACGCATGGGCGGGAAAAATAGTCGTGATTATGACCAAAAAGAATTTCAGGCTAGTGACGTTTAGTTTGCTCTTTGCGGGGCTGGCGATTATGATAGCCAGCTTGTTTGTAAATAATGAATCGACGAAAACGATCCTGCTGGGGCTGACCGCGACATTCTATATGGCGGCGGCGTTGCAGATCGTGATCTATAAAAAAAGGCCGAAGGCGTTCGGCGATAAGACCGGACCCGGCGGAGACGGGTCGTCTGCAAGGACAGACATAAATTAAAAACAATGGGTAGAAAATTATTACTTGATAAAGCCAATGTTCCGGGGATCCGGGGGTATGAGGTGTATCGCCGTGAGGGTGGGTATGCTGCGGCGGAGAAGGCCCTGAAGAACATGACGCCCGACCAGGTGACGGATGAGGTGAAGAAGAGCGGATTGCGTGGTCGTGGGGGTGCGGGTTTCCCTACCGGTATGAAATGGAGCTTTCTGGCCAAGCCGGAAGGCGTTCCGCGTCATCTCGTTTGCAATGCGGATGAGAGTGAGCCGGGGACCTTCAAGGACCGCTATCTGATGGAGTTCCTGCCGCACTTGCTGATCGAGGGGCTTCTTGTTTCATCGTATGCGCTGGGCTCGAAGGCCACGTATATCTATATCCGCGGGGAGTATGCCTGGATACCCGATATCCTGGAGCAGGCCATCGCGGAGGCCAAGGCCAATGGCTGGCTGGGCAAGAATATCCTCGGGACGGGTTTCGATTGTGAGATCTATGTCCATCGCGGCGCCGGCGCCTATATCTGTGGGGAAGAGACGGCGTTGATCGAGTCGCTGGAGGGCAAACGCGGTAACCCGCGCATCAAGCCGCCGTTCCCGGCTGTGAAGGGTGTCTGGGATCGCCCGACGGTGGTGAACAATGTCGAGACGCTGGCGGCGGTGGTGCCGATCCTGAATATCGGCGGCGAAGAGTACGCTAAGATCGGTGTTGGGAAGAGCACGGGGACGAAGCTGATCTCGGCCTGTGGCAATATCAACAAGCCGGGAGTGTTCGAGATCGATATGACGATCTCGGTCGAAGAGTTTATTTATTCCGATGAATATTGTGGCGGGATCGCTAATGGGAAACGGCTGAAGGCCTGTATCCCGGGTGGCTCATCTGTGCCCATCCTGCCCGCGAACTTGTTGCTTAAGACGGTGAAGGGTGAGACGCGGAAGATGAACTATGAGTCGCTGTCCGACGGCGGGTTCCCCAAGGGCTCGATGATGGGTTCGGGTGGATTTATCGTGTTGGACGAAGACCAGTGTGTCGTCAAGCATACGCTGACGCTGGCCCGGTTCTACCGGCATGAGAGCTGTGGACAGTGTTCGCCTTGCAGGGAGGGGACGGGCTGGATGGAGAAGATCCTTAAGAACATCGAGACGGGCAAGGGTAAGAAGAGCGATATCGATCTGCTGTGGGATATTCAGCGGAAGATAGAGGGGAATACTATCTGTCCGCTGGGTGATGCGGCTGCCTGGCCGGTGGCTGCGGCGATCCGGCATTTCCGTGATGAGTTTGAATGGCATGTGGATAATCCGCAGGAGTGTCTCGTACGAAATTATGGGCTGGCTCATTATGCTGATCCGCTGGAGGCTCCGGCGGCTACGGCTTAAAATCTATTACTATGGCTGACGAAAAGAAATTGCTAAAGGTTACGATCGATAATATCACGGTGGAAGTGGAGCCGGGGACCAGCATTTTGCAGGCGGCCCGGAGGATTGGCGGGGATGTGGCGCCGCCGGCGATGTGTTATTATAGCAAGCTGAAAGGCAGTGGCGGGAAATGCCGGACCTGTCTCGTGGAGGTTGCGGCGGGTTCTACGGCCGATCCGCGGCCGATGCCGAAGCTGGTGGCCTCCTGCCGGACCAATGTCATGGACGGCATGGTGGTCAAGAACATCACCAGCGAGAAGGTGATCGACGCGCGTAATGGCGTGGTAGAGATGCTCTTGATCAATCACCCGCTCGATTGCCCGATCTGCGACCAGGCCGGTGAATGTCATCTCCAGGATCTGTCCTATGAGAATGGCAAGCCGGGGACGCGGTATGAGTTTTCGCGCCGGACTTTTGAAAAACATGATCTGGGTCCGTATATCCAGCTGCATATGACGCGGTGTATCCTTTGCTACCGTTGTGTCTTCACGGCGGATCAGCTGACGGAGAAGCGCGTGCATGGGGTACTCGATCGCGGTGATCATTCCGAGATCGCGACCTTTATCCAGCAATCGCTGGACAATGATTTTATCGGCAATATCATCGATGTGTGCCCGGTGGGGGCGTTGACGGATAAGACCTTTCGGTTCAAGAATCGCGTTTGGTTTTTGAAGCCGGTGGATGCGCATCGGGATTGTAAGAATCCCAAGTGCAGCGGGAAGGTCAATCTTTGGTATCGCGGGGCAGAGGTGTTCCGGGTAACGGCGCGCAAGGACGAGTGGGGCGAGGTGACCTCGTGGATCTGTAATGAATGCCGGTTCGAGAAGAAGGATACGGCTGACTGGACGATCGAGGGGCCGACGAAGGTGAGCAGGCACTCCGTGATCTCGCAGGGCCATTATGTAGGTGTCGAACGGCCGCAGGAGGTGTTGTATGATGTGCTGGATGGGCGGAAGCCGAAGCTGTTGATGGATATCCACTCCATAAGTGAGGTGAACAGACCGGAGATCGATCTTTCGAAAATTCAGGGGCCGGCACATTCGACGAATTTTGAGCCGCATGAGCCGCGGGGGACGACGGGTGTCGAGGCGGGGAATCCATGGGACTCGGACAAGCAGGGCGTACCCGATAAATATTAGACTCCTAAATAAACCAATGATGCATTTTGACTGGGTTTTATTGATCGAAAAATGTGTGCTGATCCTGATCATCATCAGCGTCTCGCTTTTGGTCGCGATGTATGAGACGTTGGCGGAGCGCAAGGTGGCCGCCTGGATGCAGGACCGGCGTGGTCCGAGCCGGGCGGGTCCCTATGGCATCTTTCAGCCACTGGCCGATGGGATGAAGCTCTTTGCGAAAGAGGAGATCATTCCGACGAGCTCGAGCCGGCTGCTTTTCGTGCTGGGACCAGGGCTGGCGATGCTGACGGCGATGATGACGAGCGCCGTGGTGCCGTGGAGCTCCCATTTTGTGATCAGGGGCCATGTGGTCAATATGCAGATCGCGGATGTCAATATCGGTATCTTGTACATCTTTGGCGTCGTGAGCATGGGGGTGTATGGCATCATGATCGGTGGCTGGGCGTCTAACAATAAGTTCTCGCTTTTGGCGGCGATTCGCGGGGCCTCGCAGATCATCTCTTATGAGCTGGCGATGGGTATCAGCATCATCGCTTTGCTGATGGTTTCCGGTACGCTGAGTCTGCGGGACATTGTCGAGCAGCAGCAGCGGGGGCATTATTATATCCTGGTGCAGCCGTTGGGCTTTTTAATCTTTTTGATCTGTGCCTTTGCGGAGTGTAACAGGACCCCGTTTGACCTTAGCGAGGCGGAGAACGAGCTTAACTTTGGGTATCACCAGGAGTATTCTTCGATGAAGCTGGGTTTCTATCTTTTTGCGGAGTATGTGAATATGTTCATCTCGGGCGCGGTGATGGCGACCTTGTATTTCGGGGGCTATGATATCCCTTTCCTCAATGACGCGGCGTGGGGTGCGCATCATGGACAGAATTGGCTGGCGATCTTTCAGGTGGTCGTGTTCTTTTTGAAGATCGCGTGCTTTATCTTCTTCTTTATGTGGGTGCGGTGGACGATCCCGAGATTTCGGTATGACCAGCTGATGAAATTGGGGTGGAATGTGCTGATACCGCTGGCGCTTTTCAATATGGTGGCGACGGGGTTCATTGTGTTGCTTCATCAGAATCATTGGCACTTCTAACGGCCGGAGGCGCGGGCCGAAGTTCTGATGGGAGGCCACTGGTGGCCGATTTGGTGGATTGGGGCGAGAAAAATACTTTTGCGAACGTTTAATATAATATTATGCAAGCATTAACCAGCAGGGCCAAGGCGGTCGAGCGGAAGCCGATGACGATGTGGGAGAAGATGTATCTGCCGGCGATTGCCAAGGGTATGTCGATCACGTTCGGGCATATGTTCAAGAAGAGACCGACCGTGAACTATCCGGAGAAGACGCGGCCATTCAGCCCGGTTTTCCGGGGGTTGCATGTGTTGAACCGGGATGAGGAGGGGCGTGAGCGTTGCACGGCTTGCGGGCTTTGCGCGGTGGCATGTCCTGCCGAGGCGATCACCATGGAGGCGGCCGAAAGGATGCCTGGTGAGGAGAAGCTTTACCGGGAGGAGAAGTATGCGGCTAAGTATGAGATCAATATGCTCCGGTGTATCTTCTGCGGGCTTTGTGAAGAGGCTTGTCCGAAGGATGCTATTTACCTTTCCGAAACCTTTGCCCCGTCGAACTATACGCGGAAGGGGTTTATCTATGGGAAGGAGGAGCTGTTGATCCCTGATCCGGTGACGCAGCCGGAAGAGTATGCTAAAGCGAGGGGGCAGCATCACTAGGGAGGCTCGCGGCGGCCGGGCTTTGGCGGACGGCATTGACGGGTGGATAATGAGAAATAAACAATTTAACAATACTGCTCAATGGGTATTACGCAAGTTCTATTCTGGTTTTTAAGCATCATGGCGATACTCGCCGCTATCCTGGTGGTGATCAGCAAGAATCCCGTGCACAGTGTGCTGTGGCTGATCGTTGTTTTTGTGGCTATCTCGGGCCACTATATCCTGCTCGATGCGCAGTTCCTCGCCATCGTGAACCTGATCGTGTACGCGGGAGCGATCATGGTCCTTTTCCTCTTCGTTTTTATGTTGATGAACCTGAACGCCGAGACGGAGCCTCAGAAGAACCGCTGGTTGAAGATCGCGGGTGTCGTGACGGGTGGAGCGTTGTTGTTAGTGTTGGTAGCCGCGTTGAAGAAGGCGGATTTGAAAGCGCAGATCGCCGAGATGAACAAAGGCGATATCGGGTTGATCCATAACCTTGGCGTTACGCTTTTCCATGATTATGTTGTTCCGTTCGAGATAAGCTCTGTGCTGTTTTTGAGTGCGATGGTGGGGGTTGTGGTGATTGGGCGTAACGAGCGCGAGCAGAAGGACATGTGGCCGCATGGGAATAATTACGGAGCCTGAACGCCCGGTAGGGCGTTCGCGGAGCAGACATGGTTGGTGAGCGCGCGGCGCGATTAAAAATTTACTATGCCTATAAACTACTATATTTTCTTAGCGGTGGCGTTGTTTTGTGTCGGGGTGGCCGGGGTGTTGACGCGCCGGAATGCGATTATCATCTTTATGTGTATCGAGCTGATGCTGAATGCGGTGAACTTGCTGCTTGTGGCGTTCTCGAAGATGCATCATCACGCTCTTGGGGCCAGCGTGCCGACGGCGGGGATCGACGGACAGCTCTTTGTATTCTTTATCATGGTCGTCGCGGCGGCAGAGGTGAGTGTGGGATTGGCCGTGATTGTGATGATGTATAGAAACACGCACTCGATAGATGTTAACTTTTTGAATCGGTTGAAGCACTAAAATCAATATGACACAACTCGTTTGGCTGGTCCCTGTTTTGCCCCTTGTAGGTTTCCTGATCAATGGTTTGTTCAGGAAATCGCTTCCTAAATCGCTCGTCGGGATCATCGGCAGCGGTACCGTGCTGATATCCTTTATATTGAGCGTCGTGATCTTTGGTGACGTGCGGCACGAAGGTTTTCAGCCTACGGTAGTCGATCTCTGGGATTTCATCTCGGTGGATAAACTGCATATCTCCCTGGCCTTTCAGGTGGATCAGCTTTCTGCCTTGTTCCTGCTGATCATCACAGGTGTAGGCTTTCTGATCCATCTCTATTCGACTTCCTATATGCACGAGGAAGAGGGACCGCATTATGCGCGGTTTTTCTCGTATTTGAACCTTTTCGTCTTTTCGATGCTGGTGCTGGTGCTGGGGGCGAACTTTCTGATCCTTTTTATTGGTTGGGAGGGTGTGGGGCTTTGTTCCTACCTGCTGATCGGCTACTGGTTCAAGAATCTCGACTATGGCTATGCCGCTCGTAAAGCCTTTATTATGAACCGGATCGGGGACGTCGGTTTCCTGATCGCGATCTTCATGATGATCGCCAAGTTTGGGTCGGTTGATTTTGCCGAGGTCTTTGGCAAGGCTGGCAGCGTGAGCACGGGGGTGATTACCGCGATCACCTTATTGCTTTTTGTGGGTGCGACGGGTAAGTCGGCGCAGATCCCGCTCTACACGTGGTTGCCCGATGCCATGGCGGGTCCCACCCCGGTGAGCGCCCTGATCCATGCCGCGACGATGGTGACCGCGGGCATCTATATGATCGCGCGTTCGCACGTCCTTTATGACCTGGCGCCGGTTACGATGAATGTGGTGGCGGTGATCGGTGCGGCCACGGCCTTCCTGGCGGCGACCATTGCCTTGAAACAAAACGATATCAAGAAAGTGCTGGCGTATTCGACCGTGAGCCAGCTCGGCTATATGTTCCTCGGTCTTGGCGTCGGGGCCTATGATGGGGCTGTATTCCATGTGATGACGCATGCCTTCTTCAAGGCGCTGCTGTTCCTTGGGGCGGGTTCGGTGATCCACGCCATGGGCGGGGAGCAGGACATGCGGAAGATGGGCGGCCTGAAGAAATGGATGCCGGCGACGCATATTACGTTTTTGATCGCGTGTCTGGCCATTTCGGGGATACCGCCGTTTTCGGGCTTTTTCTCGAAGGATGAGATCCTGGCGGCGGCGTATGGGAAGAATCCAATCTATTATGTCGTCGGCGTGTTTACGGCGTTCCTGACGGCTTTTTATATGTTCCGGCTGTATGCTACGACGTTCCTTGGCGGGTTCCGCGGGACGCATGAGCAGGAGCACCACTTGCATGAGAGCCCGGCGGCCATAACCATTCCGTTGTGGGTGCTGGCCATACTGGCGGCGGTGGCCGGGTTTGTGGGGATTCCCGCGGTATTTGCGCCGAATGCGCATTGGCTTGGGACCTATCTGTCACCGGTGTTGGGTGAGAATGCGCATGGGATCGAGCTGGAGAAGGGAACGGAGGGTATGCTGATGGTGGTATCCGTGGTGCTCGCGGTGATAGGGGTTGTTTCGGCGTGGATGCGGTTCAGCAGGAAGCCTGAGCTTGGTGAGCCGACCGGCGTCGGGAAATTCCTGGCCAATAAATGGTATGTCGACGAGCTCTATACTGCGGTCATCGTCAAGCCGCTGGATCTGCTGGCGCAGTTCCTGACCTTTTTCGATAAGAACATCATCGACGGCATCGTGAACGGAGTAGGGCGTTTGGTACAGTATGGAAGCCGGCAGTTGCGGTTGTTGCAGAGTGGCCTGGTCGGGGGCTATGTGCTCCTGATGGTCATTGGCATCCTGGTTTTATTCTTAGTTGAATTGTTTACAAAGCATTGATATGGTAGCTGTATTACTTATACTTATTCCGCTGGTGACCGGGTTGGCCGGCTTCTTTTTCAAAAGCGAGGGGCTGGCGAAGGGCTGGGCGCTGCTTTCGTCGCTGGCAACGCTGGTGGTCGTTCTGATAGGGCTTGGGATGGCCAGGGACAGCGCTGCCTTGCATTTTGACTGTGCCTGGCTGCCTGAGCTCGGGAGCCGGTTCTCCGTGGCGCTGGACGGGCTGAGCCTGATCCTGACCTTGCTGACGGCGATCGTTTTCCCGCTGATCTTTATCTCTACCTGGCGGGACAAATACAGCAAACCCTGGAATTTCTATGCGCTGATGTTGCTTTCACAGGCCGGGTTGCTCGGGGTGTTTGTGGCTACGGATGCGTTGCTTTTCTATTTCTTTTGGGAGCTGGCGCTTATTCCCGTGTATTTCCTGGCCTCGCAATGGGGCGGGGAACGCCGGATACAGGCTACGTTCAAGTTCTTTGTCTATACGTTTGTGGGATCGCTGCTGATGTTGATCGGGATCATTTGGATCTATAGTCATACACCGGATCACAGTTTCTCGATCAAGAGCTTTTATGCGATGCATAACAAGATCTCGGGCAAGGACCAGACCTGGATCTTTTGGTTGATGTTCCTGGCATTTGCGATCAAGATGCCCATTTGGCCCCTTCATACCTGGCAGCCCGATGCTTATGAGCAGTCTCCGACGGCTGTAACGATGGTGTTGAGTGCGGTGATGGTGAAGATGGGGGTATTCGGGTTGATCCGCTGGCTGGCGCCCGTGGTCCCCGTGGGTTTCTGGGCCTGGGGTGACACCGTCTCGACGTGTTGTATCATCGGAATGATCTATGCGTCGCTGGTGGCCATCAAGCAGGACGATCTGAAACGTTTGGTTGCCTATAGTTCTATTGCGCATATGGGGTTGATGGCGCTGGCGGTGTTTGCCACCGACGCCAACGGCATGCAGGGGGTGATGATCCAGATGTTCAATCACGGGATCAATATCCTCGGGATGTGGATAGTCGTCGATCTGATCGAGCGGCAGTTCGGTACGCGGAAGATCAGTGAACTGGGCGGGCTGGCTTCGAAAGCTCCGGGGTTGGCGATCCTGCTCATGATCGTGGCGTTGGCGAATATCGCGTTGCCGTTGACGAATGGGTTTGTCGGCGAGTTCCTGCTCTTCAGCGGGGTCTTTAGCTCGGCGGCGACGCACTACAATGTGGTGTTTACGTGTGTGGCTTTATTGTCGGTGATCCTTGCGGCTGTGTATACACTGAATATGATCGGGAAGGTGTTCTTTGGGAATACGAATGCGTTGACTTCGCGGGGGGTGGATATTAAATTCAATGAGAAGATGGTGTTGGCGGCGATCGTGGTGATCATTGTATTTGTGGGGGTGTATCCGAAGCCGGTGTTGGAATTGACGAAGGAGACGGCCAATTTTCTCTTGACTTCGATGAATTATAAACCATAGATGAACGGAGCGTCGCAACGATGCCCCACCGGGGCGGTGACGCTGGCAACATAAACATAATATGAATTCAATAATACTTTCGGCAGTTTGGGGAATCGTCATGATGTTCAGCGGGATCTTTACCAAGAGTAAGACCGCGATCCGCAATACGGCGGTCCTGGGGCTGGCCTTGCTGGTCATCGTGAACTATGCCGACATGGCGGGTTATCATGTGGAGATCGACACGCACAAGATGCTTTTCTTCGATACGTTCGGATTGTTGGGTAACGCCATCGCTTTCGTGAGCACGCTTTTGCTGGTGTTGTTGAGCGGGCGGGATATGGAGAAGATCGGCAATAACCTGGCGGAGTATTTTGCGCTTATCTTCTTTGTACTTTGCGGGGTGGCGATCGTGACTACTTTCAACACCTTACTGATGTTGTTCCTGGGGATCGAGATCATCTCTATTCCACTCTATATTCTCACGGGTTCGGACAAGCGGAATCTGAAGAGCAATGAGGCCGCGTTGAAGTATTTCCTCATGGGTTCGTTCTCGACGGGGCTGATGTTGCTCGGGATCGCGTTCCTTTACGGCGCCAGCACTACGGGGACCTTTTTTATCGACGATATCTGGAACCAGCGGCCGCAGGTTGCGCCGGTCTTTATGGCGGGGCTGTTGCTGTTGCTGGTCTCGATGGCCTTCAAGGTTTCGGCGGCACCTTTTCATTTCTGGACGCCTGACGTGTATGACGGGGCGCCGACGGTATTTACCTCTTTCATGGCGACGATCGTGAAGGTGTCGATCTTTGTGGGTTTTATCCGGCTGTTCGACGAGGCTTTTGGCAGCGCGCAGCAGACCTGGCAGATCTTTGTGGCGCTGATTGCGGCAGCGACCCTGTTTGTCGGTAATATCACCGCAGTCTTCCAGCAGAGTGTCAAGCGGATGCTGGCCTATTCGTCGATTGCGCAGGCGGGGTTCATGTTGCTGGCGTTGCTGGCGTTGAACGGGATCGCCAAAGAGGGGATCATCTTATATGCGGCGGCTTATAGTCTGGCGACGATCGGCATCTTCGCCATCCTGATCCGGATGAAGGATTATACCTTCGAGGGTTTTAACGGGCTGGCGCGGAAACAGCCGGTGCTGGCGGCTACGTGTACCATCTTTTTGCTTTCACTGGCCGGTATCCCTTTGACGGGCGGCTTTTTTGCGAAATACTATATGCTCACTTCGGTGATTGCTTCCGGACATTATCTGTGGCTGGTCGTGTTTGCGGTCCTTTGTGCTGCGGTCAGCGTCTACTACTATTTCCGGGTGATCCAGGCCATGTATTTCAAGGATGGCGAGGGGACGACGGAGCGGGAGCCTTCTTCAGGCTTCAAGGGGCTGCTGGTCGTGCTGGCGGCGCTCGTGATCCTGCTGGGGGTGTTTCCGCAGGCGCTGTTGAATCAGCTTTCGCATTTTATTTATACTTGGTAAGACAGAGGTGGACATTTTCCTGCATTTTGCTTAATTTGGTTGCCTGATGCGGGTAACCGACACGCTATCGCTGGCTTACAGGACGGTGCGGAGCAATCCGACGCGGACCGGGATTACGGTGGCTATTATCGCCTTTGGGATCATGGCGTTAGTGGGCATCAATACGGCTATCGATGCCATGAAGCAGAAGTTCACCGAGAGCTTTAGTGCCATGGGGGCCAATGGGTTTACCATCCACAACAAGAAGTGGTTCCAATTCAACAATGGGGGGGTGAAGAGCCAGCGCAAGGGCTTGAAAGAAAGGAAGTCCAATGCAAATGCGCCGATCACCAAACTGCAGGCGGAGACCTTCAAGGACCGGTATGTCTATCCTGCGGCGGTGTCTTTGGGGTATACCGGGGCGACGGATGCGGTGGTCTCGCTGGGTGACCATAAGACGAATCCCAATGTCCGGGTGCTGGGGGGAGATGAGAATTATGTGGATCTGAATGGATATAGTCTGGCGGCCGGTAGGAATCTGAATTTGCTGGATGTCCAGAGCGGGCGAAACGTGGCCATTATCGGGAGTACCCTGGCGGGGCGGTTCTTTGGAAAGAATCCGGAGATGGCAATCGATAAGGTCGTCAACATTAACAATCTCCCTTTCAGGGTGGTGGGGGTTCTGGAATCGAAGGGATCGACGCTGGGGATGAACAATGACAATGTGGTGATCACTTCCTATAATAATGTGCGGCGGTTCTTCAATGCCAATCCGAATGCTTCCTTCAATATCCAGGTGAAGGTGGCGGATGTCAAGCTGATCGATGGGGCGATCGACCAGGCGGAGGGGGTATTCCGGCCGATTCGGGGGATGGAGGTGACGGAGGCCGACAATTTCAATATCGACAAGAGTGACAGTATCGTTCAGATCTTATTGCGTAACCTGAGTGTGATCACGATAGCCGCGCTGGCGATTGGGATCATTACGCTGCTTGGGGCGGCGGTTGGGTTGATGAATATCATGTTGGTGGCGGTTACCGAGCGCACCAAGGAGATCGGGTTGGTGAAGGCGATCGGCGGGCGGCGGCGGAATATCCGGCATCAGTTCCTGCTGGAGAGTGTGCTGATCAGCCTGATCGGGGCGGGTTTTGGGATCGTGCTGGGGGTGTTGGTGGGGAATCTGTTCTCGATGTTTTTGTCGACGGGGTTTGTGGTGCCCTGGGCCTGGGTGCTTGCGGGGGCCTTGCTTTGTAGTGGGGTGGGGTTGTTGGCGGGGTTGTATCCGGCGAGGAAGGCGGGGCGGTTGAATCCGATAGAGGCGTTGAGGTATGAATAGGAGGGCGCTGCCTGGGGCTCGCCGGGGCTCGGGGGTTCGCGTTTGCGATGGGACTTCGGGGTTCGCGGTGCTCGGGGGCTCGGGTGTCGTTGATCGCGATCAAGGTGTTGAACGAATTTGTACGAACGTGTACGGAGGGGCTCAATAACAAAGATTTAAATTAGTTCGACCCGGTGCGGCGCATTCATAAAAACACGTACATTGCAAATCCCGTGCGTTCGAGCGTAATAGACCCGTAGAGGCATTTACAGTCGTCGCGGGATACGGGCGATGCAGATTGGGATTGAACTTTATAAAAAATCCTTATCTTGTGTCACTCCTGAAACTTCTGGAAAACGCTCCGGTGGAGCGGGGCGAAGTTCAACGGACATTAGCGCTTTTGCGGGAATGCGCTAAATTCCTGGGTTGGTTATTCCCGCAAATATTTCATCCAATTTTATCTATCGAAAGGCTTTTTTTATTAGAATTGTAGATCGTTGGAGCCGCCGAACGGCGGCTCGTCCGAAGGACATCGTTAATTTTTCTATTACATACTTCAATTTTTTTAAAAACACTAAAAACAAACGATCATGGCTGAAACAAAACCGACTGCAGCGACAGCAGCAAAGAGCACCTCTTCCGTTCAACCTAAGAAAAAGGGTAATTCGATCTCCTGGGTCGCCCCGTTGGTATGTATTATCGCTGGTTATCTGATCTGGAGGTTCATTATCGGTGCGGATGCAAACTTTACTAAACCCGACCTCTCCGGTGGATTCTGGCCCAAACAGGAAGGTGCGAAGAGTGGTTTCTCCCGGATGTACAATGGGGGTATCATTGTGCCGATCCTGATCGGAGCTCTTTTGACTGTGATCACTTTCGTTATCGAGCGTTTCCTGACCATCTCCAAGGCTACGGGGAACGGCAATATCGCTGAGTTTATCCGCAAAGTACAATATCACCTGGCTAACAAGAACGTGGATGCCGCTATCGCCGAGTGCGACAAGCAGAAGGGTTCTGTAGGTAACGTGATGAAAGCCGGCTTGCGCAAATACAAAGAGATGATTGCGTCCGAGCTTGACACGGAGCAAAAGGTGCTTGCCATCCAGAAAGAGGTAGAAGAGGCCACTGCGCTCGAACTGCCGATGCTGGAAAAGAATCTGGTGTTCTTGTCGACGATCGCTTCGGTTGCAACCCTGATGGGTCTGCTTGGAACGGTTATCGGGATGATCACGGCCTTCGCTGCTCTTGGTGAAGCTGGTGGTGGTGAAGCTGCACAGCGTCTTTCCGTAGGTATCTCCGAGGCCCTTTACAACACGGCTCTTGGTATCGGTACTTCGGCTTTCTCGATCATCATGTACAACATCTTCACTACGAAGATCGACGGTATCACTTATGGCATTGACGAAAGTGGTTTCACGCTGACGCAGAGCTTTGCTTCTCTCTACAAGTAAGGGGAGGTGAGGCCGGCCGCCGGAATCGTTAAAATTTGGCGGCGTCTATGGAATGTGGAAACATTTGCATCTTATCCAGGTAATAGGAAAGGATGCGGAAAACCGGGGCCGTTTTACGGCGGCTCGCAAGAACCGCGGTCAACGGTTCGTCCACGGGACAGACATTAGCGAATTGCCGGGATTTCGCTAAATTTCTGAAAAGCGAAATCCAGGCACAACAAAATTAATTTACTATGCCAAGAGCGAAAATACCGCGTAAGAGCACCAACATCGACATGACTGCCATGTGTGATGTGGCCTTCTTGCTGTTGTCCTTCTTTATTCTGGCTACCAAGTTCAAGCCTGCGGAGGCGTTGAGCGTCGTGACACCGAGTAGTGTGTCGTCGAAGATAGCTCCGGAGAAGAATGTGGTGATGATCACCATGGACAAGGAGGGGAAGGTTTATTTCAGCGTGAGCGACGCCAATACGAGCGAGAAAAAGGATATCATGGATGCGATAAGCACCTCCAAGAATCTGGGGCTCACCGATGCAGAGAAAAAAGCCTTTATTAATAATCCGAGCTCCTATGTCGGAGTTCCCTTTGCTCAATTGAAGTCTTATCTGGATGTTCCTGAGGATCAGATCAAGAATGTGAAGCAACCGGGGATCCCCGCGCAGGATAGCACGAACAACGAGCTGCGGGATTGGATTGCTGCTGCCGTTGCTGCTTTCCAGGGTGAGAAGATGAATATCCTGGTAAAGGGCGATGATGCTGCTAAGTATCCGAGCTTCCAGGGGGTCATTTGGGCTTTGAAGAAAAACGACCAGCTGAAATTCCAGCTTGTCGTGAATCCGATGGCTCCGCCTCCGGGTAGTGTTCTGGACAAGGAGCAGCAGACTACTGGCAGCAGGAGTTCGGAACAGTAGTGTTTTTGGCGGCCGCTGGGCGGTTCGTCTTTGAAGTGTGTAAAATGCTAAGGTTCAATTGATTATTAGTTTGAGGCAGCACACATGAGAAATTTTGAGCCGGTTCGGCCGGCTTGCCCGAAGGGCAGATATTAGACAGAAGCCGTCACAGGCGGCTTGCCCGAAGGGCAGATATTAGACAGAAGCCGTCACAGGCGGCTTGCCCGAAGGGCAGACATAAGACAGAAGCCGTCACAGGCGGCTTGCCCGAAGGGCAGACATAAGATTTATTTGTAACTTTAAAAAAAGCTATTACCATGGCAGAAATGGATACCAGTAGCGGCGGTGGTCATAAAAAGGGCCCCGGCGTGAAAAAAAGTAAGAAGCTCTCCACCCGGGTGGATCTGACGCCCATGGTGGATCTTGGATTTCTGTTGATCACGTTCTTTATCTTCACCACGACGATGAGTCAGCCGACAGCAATGCGGTTGTTCCTGCCGAAGGATGTAGATAAGCCGGATGAGCAGAATAAACTGAAAGAATCGGCGGCATTGACCGTGATGCCTTCCAAGGACGATAAAGTGTATTACTATGAGGGTCTCGATCCTTCCAAGATCCAGGCTTCGGATTTCAAGCATATCCGGGATGAGATCCTGGACAAGAAATCGAGGACCGATCCGAAGGATTTCATGGTGATCATCAAGCCGACCAAGGATGCTACCTATAAGAATACGGTGGATATCCTGGACGAGATGACCATCGATGGGGTAAAACGCTATGCCCTTGTGGATATTACGCCTGACGAGTACAAGTTCGTGACGGCAACTGAAACCGCCAACGGGGTAAAATAATCCTAAAAATGATGTGGAAACCTATGGGGGTTGCATCTTAAAGGCAGACCACGGGCTGCCGGCCGAAGGCCAATCATTAGCGGATTGGTTCAAAAGGCCGAAATTTCCTGGTCGGGCTTTTGAACCATAATTTAACAAATTATCTAAAATGGAAGTCAACAAAATACTCAACGCCGACATCCTCGATATCATCTTTGAGGGGAAGAACAAGGAGTACGGCGCTTATGAGTTGCGCAAGACCTACAACAAGCGGATCGTCAAGGCGATCATTGGGACTGCCATCATCATCGCATTGCTTTTCATTGGATATTTCCTGTCCAATATGAACAGCAACACGAAGAAAGCGCCGATGGTGGTCGAGGACGTGCAACTCGAAGACGTAAAAGAAGAAAAGAAAAATGAGCCCCCGCCTCCTCCGCCGCCCAAGGTGGAGCCCCCCAAGGTGGAAATGGCCAAATTCACCCCGCCTAAGATCGTAAAAGATCAGGAGGTAAAGGAAGAAGAGAAGCCACCGGAACAAGAGAAGCTGGAGGACACGAAGATCGGTACGGTGAACCAGGAAGGTACCAAGGACGACGGGATCACGGCCCCTCCGGTGAGCGATGCCGGTAAGGGTGTGGTTGAAGCGCCCAAGAAGGATGATGAAGACTATGACAAGACCTTTACGAAGGTGGAGATCGAGTCCGAGTTCCCCGGTGGTGCCGCGGCGTGGTTACGTTATCTGAACAAGAACCTGCGTTATCCTGACGACGCGGTGAACAATGAGATCCAGGGTACCGTCGTGGTACAGTTCATCGTGGACAAGGAGGGTAATGTGAGTGATGTGCAGGCGATCAGTGGTCCGGACCAGGGCGGTCTTCGGGATGAAGCCGTCAGGGTTATCAAGAAGAG
>Ga0134128_10000839_pt1 | contig 41837 bp, 37 predicted proteins | sample KB31754_FD_96462 | JGI IMG/M metagenome (GOLD analysis project Ga0134128, IMG submission 96462) | Terrestrial soil microbial communities with excess Nitrogen fertilizer from Kellogg Biological Station, Michigan, USA - KB3-175-4 | ecosystem: Environmental > Terrestrial > Soil > Unclassified ...
GACCGGGCCGAAGGCGTCGAGCGCCACGATCATGCCGGCCAGCGCCAGCATGGTGGTGGTCGCAATCGCGATACCGAACAGACCCGCAAGGCTGTAGGTGACGAGGATGCCGGCGATGATGACGATCGCGGGCATTGCGGTCGCGGAGACGGCGATGCCGTAAAGGCCCGCGAGCATGAAGCTCCCCCAGATGGCGGCGCAGATCGCAATCACCGGCAGAGCGGTCGACTTCATCGATACGCCGAGGCCCGCGATGATGTTCGTTGCATGGCCCGTCTGAGAGGCGGCGGCGACCTTGCGCACGGGGCTGTACTCGGTCGCCGTGTAGTACTCCGTGATGATGATCAGCGCCGCGGTGAGCCCGAGCCCGACGAGCGCGCTGCCGAAGAGCGGCCAGACGTGCGCGGGCATCAGGGCGCGTGTGATGAAGTAGAACGCAATCGCCGCGAGCACTCCCGAAACCGTGATGCCCTTGTAGAGGGCGGCCATGATCTTGCCGCTCGCGCCCACACGCACGAAGAACGTGCCGATGACCGAGGCGACGATGGATGCGGCGCCTAGGGCGAGCGGATAGACGACGGCGGAGGCGCCTGCGTCCTTCATGACGAGGCCGCCGAGCAGCATCGTCGCGACGACGGTGACCGCGTACGTCTCGAACAGGTCCGCCGCCATGCCGGCACAGTCGCCCACATTGTCGCCGACGTTGTCGGCGATCACGGCCGGATTGCGCGGGTCGTCCTCGGGGATGCCGGCCTCGACCTTGCCGACGAGGTCGGCGCCAACGTCCGCGCCCTTGGTGAAGATGCCGCCGCCGAGCCGCGCGAAAATGGAGATGAGCGAGCCGCCGAAGGCGAGCCCGACCAGCGCGTGCAGCGCCCGATCCTGGCCTAGATGCGGCAGGATCGCGGTGTAATACGCCGAGACACCGAGCAGGCCGAGTCCGACGACGAGCATGCCGGTGATCGAGCCGCCGCGGAAGGCGACGGAGAGTGCGGCATTCAGTCCTTTGGTTGCGGCCTCCGCGGTGCGTACGTTCGCGCGTACCGAGATGTTCATGCCGATGTAACCGGCTGCGCCCGAGAGGGTTGCCCCGATCGCGAAGCCGATCGCCGTCCACCACTCGATACCGAAGCCGAGGAGCAGGAACAGCACGATTCCCACGATGAAGATCGTCGTGTACTGACGATTGAGATAGGCCTTCGCGCCCATTTGGACCGCGTGGGCGATCTCCTGCATCCGGGCGTTGCCCGCAGGCAGGCGCAGGATCGACATCGTCGAGACCACGCCGTACAGCACAGCGAAAATACCGGCCGCAATCGCGAGCCACAGCCAGCTACTGGCGTCCATCGGGAGCTCCTCGGTCGGGTCAATACATTTTAGTTTTCGAGGCGGCGGCGAGCGCCGCGGCCCGGCGCCTCAAAAGGCGGCGGACTATACCACACGGGCGGCCCGCGCTCGTCAGGCCCGAGGCCAGTGCCTCAGACCTGAAACGGCGTCGCGAGCTTCTTGCGCACCGCGACCGCCTTCAATGTGACGTATGCGGGCAGCCCGTCGCGGTAGGGCGGATAGTCCTCACCGGCGATGAGCGGCTGCAGATACCGGCGGCAGGGCTCGGTGATTCCGAAGCCATCCTCCGCGATGAACTCGCGCGGGACCTTCTTCTCGCGGTTCGCGACTTCGCTCAAGGGCACGTGACCGACGGTCCAGCGGTACGGTCGCGAGGACTTGCGCACGATGACGGGCATCACCGCGTTCACGCCCTCGAGCGCGAGCTCTACGGCGGCCTTGCCGACCGCATACGCCTGCTCCACGTCGACCTTCGAGGCGATGTGGCGAGCCGCGCGCTGCAGATAGTCCGCGACCGCCCAATGATGCTTGTATCCGTGGGCCTGGCGGATCATGTCGGCGACGACCGGCGCGACGCCGCCGAGCTGCGTGTGGCCGAAGGCATCTTTGGTGCCGGCCTCCGCGAGGAAACGGCCGTCGGCGTAGGCCGCTCCCTCGGAGACTACGACCACGCAGTAGCCGAACTCGCTCACGCACTGCTTCACCTTCTCGAGGAAGCGCTGCTGGTCGAAGGCGATCTCGGGGAACAAGATGATATGAGGCGGTTCCCCGCGCCGGCGGCCCGCGAGACCGCCCGCTGCGGCGATCCAACCGGCGTGCCGCCCCATCACCTCGAGGACGAAAACCTTCGTCGACGTGCGTGCCATCGAGGCCACGTCGAGGCCTGCCTCGCGCGTCGAGACGGCGACGTACTTTGCGACGGAGCCGAAACCCGGGCAGCAGTCGGTGTGGGGCAGATCGTTGTCCACGGTCTTCGGCACACCGACGCACGTGATGGGATACCCGAGCTCGCTTCCGAGCTGCGAGACTTTGAGCGCCGTGTCCATTGAGTCGTTGCCGCCGTTGTAGAAGAAGTATCCGATGTCGTGCGCCCGGAACACCTCGATGAGCCGCTCGTACTCGGCACGGTTTTGATCGAGGCCCTTCAACTTGAAGCGAGCGGAGCCGAAGGCTCCCGCCGGCGTGTACCGCAAGCCCCGGATCGTCTCGCGGCTCTCCCGGCCCACATCGATGAGATCCTCGGTGAGCGCCCCGACGATCCCGTCACGGCCGGCGTAGACCTTGCCGATCCGGCCGGCATTGCGCATCGCCGTCTCGATCACGCCACAGGCCGAGGCATTGATGACTGCCGAAACACCGCCCGATTGGGCGTAGAACGCGTTGCGCCGTGCGCGCGGGGCGGCGCGTCGTTTGGCGGGCTTGTGCGAGCGGGTGCGGCTGGGCATGGCGCGGCTTTTCTAACGAGGGGACTCAATGGCCGGGGCCGCACAGAATAGCCAAAATCCGCCTGATTGGCCCCCCGGAGCGTTCATTGACCTCCCGGCGCGCCGCCGGTAACGTGGCGAGCCCTCGTCCCGAGGGTTCGGTCTTCGGTTCAGTTCATGCGGATCATCCTGTTAGGGGCCCCGGGGTCCGGCAAGGGCACCCAGTCCCAGCGTCTCATCGAGCGCCATCCCATTCCGCAGGTCTCGACCGGTGATCTGCTGCGCTCCGCCGTCGCGAAGGGCAGTGCGCTCGGATTGAAAGCGAAGGCGGCCATGGATGCCGGCCAGCTCGTGTCCGATGAGATTGTCCTTGCGATGATCCGCGAGCGCCTCGCCGAGCCCGATGCCGCGCGCGGGTTCATCCTCGATGGCTTTCCGCGCAATCTCGCTCAGGCGCGCGAGCTCGATCGGCTGCTTGCCGAGATCGGCCAACCGCTCGATGCGGTGATCGTGATGGAGGCCGATCGGGCCGAGCTCGCCCGCCGCATCGCCGGCAGGCGGACGTGCCGGCGCTGCGGTCGCGTTTTCAACGTGTTGACCTCACCACCCGCTCCGGGAGAGACATGTCCCGCGACCGGCGGGCCGCACGATTTGTATCAGCGCCCCGACGACAACGAGGCGACCGTCGCCGAGCGGCTGCGGGTATATGAGGAAAAGACACGCCCCCTCATCGATTTCTATGCGCAGCGCGGCATCCTGCAAAAGGTGTCCGCGCAGGGGGATGTCGATGAGGTGACGGCGCGGGTCGAGGCCGCGCTCAAAGAGGTGGCACGAGCTTCGTAGGCGCGCTAAGCCCCGCGCCCGGCCAGGTTCGCGACGACTCGAACGAGCTCCTCGGGCTCGACCGGCTTTGCAAGGTGCATTTGGAATCCGGCGTCGTGGGCGCGCACGGCGTCCTCGGGCCGAGCAAACGCGGTGAGCGCCGCGGCAGGCAGCCGGTCTGGACCTACGGTGCGGCGGACGGAGCGGATGAGCTCATAGCCGTCGCGTCCCGGCATGGCGAGATCGGAGATCAGCACGTCGGCCGGGAATCCGTCGAGGATCGTGAGCGCGGCGTCGGCGGAATTCGCGGTGAGCACGAGCGCCCGGTAGGCGCCGAGCACTCGCCTGGTGAGCTCGAGCGTATCCGCCTCGTCGTCCACGACGAGCACGCGCACGCCCTGCAGATCGAGTGGGCTCTGCTCACGCACGCGGTGACCGCTGTGTCCGTTCTGTTCGCGCGGCGCCACTCGCGGAAGCACGACGTGGAACGTCGCCCCGCGACCCTCTCCGGCACTCGTGGCCCATACGCGACCGCCGTGCAGCTCCACGATCTGCTTGGCGATCGCGAGCCCCAGGCCGAGACCGGGATACTCGCGGCGGCTCGAGGGATCGTTCTGGCGGAACGGATCGAACACGAACGGCAGCCGCTCCGGCGCGAGCCCGATGCCGGTGTCCTCGATCAGCACTTCCCAGTTGCCGTCGTTGCGCGCGAGCGTCGCCGTGACCGTGCCGCCTCGCGGCGTGAACTTGATGGCGTTGCTCAGCATGTTCCACACCACCTGCTGCAGCCGGTGTGGATCGCCGAAGACCAGACATGCTCCGTCGGCGAGCGACTTCTTGAGGCCCACGCCCTTCGCATCTGCAGTGCTCTGCAGCTTCTCGAGCGCGGCCTCGATGATCTCCCCGATGTCGGTCTCTTCCGCATCGAGGCGGATCTTCCCGCTCACCATTCCGGAGAGGTCGAGCAGATCGTCCACGAGCTGCGCGAGCGTGCGTACGTTGCGCGCGATGGTCTCGCCGCCGCGGCGCACCTCCTCGTGGCCGAGCCGTCCGGTCTCCATGAGGCGCGACCAGCCGAGTATCGCGTTGAGCGGCGCGCGCAATTCGTGGCCGAGAGTGGAGAGGAATTCATCCTTCATCCGGCTCGCGTGCTCGGCGCCTTCGCGCCGCGCGCGCTCCTCGGTCAGGCGCTGTTCCAGATCGCGTTGCAGCTCGATCGGGTTGGAAGACATCGCGTACCTCGTGACGTCGATGCGCTTGGGGTCAAAGCGCGGCGAGCAGCCGCTCGCCCAGGGCCGCGCGCCGCCATCCGACAAGGAGAGGTCCGTCCCGCCGCCCCTCCGCCAATCGCTCCAGGTCGCGCCGTGTCGCGAGCACCTCGGGGCTCAGCGACAGTTCCGCTGCAGCCGCCCGGTGAATGGCGCTCAGCCTCTCGAGCAGAGCTGCCTTGGCGCGATCCGGCCGGCCACGGAGATTGACGGTTGGAAGCTCATCCGGCAAGTCCGCCGCGCGAACTCGAGCGAGTATTTCGGTGCCGCAGTGCTTGACAACTCCCGGCGGCACGCCCGGCATGGCCGCAAGCTCCCCGAGCGAGCGTGGCGCCGCGAGCACGATTTCCCTGAGCGCTGCATCGTCGAGAATCCATCCGCGCGGCCGGTTGCGCTCGATCGCGCGCCGTTCGCGCCAGGCTGCGAGCTCGCGCGCGAGCCGCGCGCGAGCGGCATCGAGTCCACGCATTCCCTTCAGTCGCAACCACGCCTGCTCGGGCTCGACCTGGTATGCCGCGGGATCGGCGAGCGCGGCGAGTTCCTCTGCGAGCCAGCCGCTGCGCCCGAGTCGCTCGAGCTCGGCGGTCAGCTGCTCGGCAAGCGGCAGCAAATAGCGAACATCGTCGAGCGCATACGAGATGAGCTCCGGCGCGAGCGGGCGCGCCGACCAGTCGGCGCGCGTGTGCGCCTTCTCGAGCTCGATGCCGAGCCGCCGGCGCACGAGCTCGGCGTAGCCGATCTGCGCCGGCAGTCCGACGAGAGCTGCGGCGATCTGGGTGTCGAACACCGGATGCACGAGACCCACTGCGGGCATCAACACCTCGATGTCCTGGCGCGAGGCGTGCATCACTTTGAGGGTGCCTCGCGCATGGGCGAGCGGAGCGAGTGCACCGACATCCCCGAGCGCGACTGGATCGACGCAGACGGCGCTCTCGCCATCGGTGATCTGTACCAGACAGAGCTCCGCTCGGTACGTTCGCTCGCGGAGGAATTCCGTGTCGAGCGCTACGGCGCGCGCGCCCTCGAGCCGTGCGGCGAGCGCGCCGAGGTCGGCGTGATCCGTGATGAGCGTCTGCAATCTCGAAATACCGGGGGCTCGAAGTTGTACGATCGGCACATTATGCGAGCGGCGAAGCCGACTCGAAAGAGTTGACGCGATCTCTTCGCGCGGAACGGGCACTCATGCACATCCACATTCTCGGAGTCTGCGGCACTTTCATGGGCGGCATCGCGGCGATCGCGAAGTCGGCCGGCCACCGCGTCACCGGATCGGACCGCAACGTCTACCCGCCGATGAGCACGCAACTCGCGGCGCTCGGCATCGACGTCGTGGAGGGCTTCGACCCGGCGCAGCTCGATCCCGCACCCGACATCGTCGTCGTCGGCAATGTGATGACGCGCGGCACGCCGGTCATCGAGGTGCTGCTCGATCAGGGCATCGCGTACGCATCGGGTCCGGAGTGGCTCGCGCGCGAGGTGCTCGCCGGCCGCTGGGTGCTCGCAGTCGCCGGCACGCACGGAAAGACGACGACCACCTCGCTTCTCGCATGGATTCTCGAGCACGCGGGGCTCGAGCCCGGCTTTCTGATCGGCGGCGTTCCGGAGAACTTCGGCGCGAGCGCGCGGCTCGGGCGGCCGCCGTTTTTCGTGATCGAGGCGGATGAGTACGACACGGCGTTCTTCGACAAGCGAGCCAAGTTCGTGCATTACCGCCCGCGCACGGCGGTGCTCAACAATCTCGAGTTCGACCACGCGGATATCTATCCCGACGTGGCCTCGATCGAGCGGCAGTTCCATCACCTCGTACGTACCGTGCCGGGCAGTGGCCGCATCGTCTGGAACGCGGCTGACGCGCGTCTCTCCGAAACGCTCGCGCTCGGCTGCTGGACGCCGCTCGAAGGCTTTGCGCGCGCCGGCGCGACCGGTGCGCGCTGGACCGCGCGGGCGCTACAGGGCGCCGAGGATTTCTCCTGCTTCGAGGTGCTGGAGCAGGACCGATCGTGCGGCGTCGTCAAGTGGCCGCTCATGGGCGCGCACAACGTGGACAATGCGCTCGCTGCGATCGCCGCCGCACATCACGCGGGTGTCCCAGCGCCGCAGGCGGTCGCCGCGCTCGGCGAGTTCCGCGGCATCGCACGACGCATGCAGCTCAAGGCGGAGATTGCCGGTATTCGTGTCTATGACGATTTCGCCCACCATCCGACGGCGATCGAGACGACGCTCGATGGATTGCGCCGCCGTGCGGGCGCGGCGCGCATCGTCGCGGTGCTCGAGCCGCGCTCGAACACGATGCGCATGGGCGTGCACCGCTCGGCCCTTGCGCCAGCGCTCGCGCGCGCCGATGAGGTGTGGGTGTACGCGCCGGCCGATCTCGGTTGGGACGCTGGCGAGGTGGTGGGCGCGCTCGGCACGCGCGGCAAGCTCGCCGCGGATATCGAGGGACTCGCGACGGAGCTCGCAAAGTCCTTGCGTCCGGGCGACAACGTGCTGATCATGAGCAACGGCGGCTTCGGCGGCTTGCACGGCAAGCTGATCGCAGCTCTCGAGCAGCGCTTCACGAACCGACGCTGAGCCATCACGAACCGGCGATGAGTCATGCGCAGCAGCACGAAGTCGCCGCAGACGGAGGGTGGCCCGGCGAGCGCGTGCGATGCGGAGATCCCGCTCTTTCCACTCAATGCCGTGCTCTTTCCCGGCGGCCCGCTCCCGCTTCGAATCTTCGAGCCGCGCTACGTCGATATGGTGCGCCGCTGCATGCGCGAGGACTCGGTGTTCGGCGTGGTGCTGATCGCTGCGGGCGCCGAAGCGGGAGGACCGATCGAGAGCACGGCGCCCGTCGGCACGAGCGCCAGGATCATCGATTTCTTCCCACTCCCTGACGGACTGCTCGGCATCTATTGTCTCGGCGCCAGGAAGTTCCGCCTCCTCAAGCGGCGCCAGCAGAGCGACGGACTCAATATCGGCGAGGTCATGTGGCTGCCGGAGGAGCCCGCCGTCGACTTGCCCGCCGAGTACGAGCGGCTGAGCCGGCTGATGAGCAAGATGCTCCCGGAGCTCGGCGAGCTCTACGAAGCGGTCGAGCAGCGGCTCGACGATGCCTCGTGGGTCGGGTACCGCCTCGCGGAGATCCTGCCCGTGAGCTTGAGCGACAAGCAGGACTGGCTCGAGCTCGACGATCCGCTCGAGCGCCTCGCGCTCATCGATCCGCTCATCCGCCGGGATGCCTGAGGCGCGATGCGTGAGTTGATGCCTGAGGTGCGAGGCGGCTCAGCCCGCGGCACGCGCGACGGGGCCGCGGCTCGACTCGCGCCGTGAGTAGCGCGAGTAGAACGCGTACAGGACGAGACCGAGGACGATCGTCCAGCCGAGGACCAGCCAGCCGACGACGCCGTCGAAGCGGCTCAGGAGGAATGCAAGCGGATTCGCCCGGTTCGCGACGGAAGTCTCCCGCACGAAGGTGATCACCCACACCCACGAGGCATGCAGCCCCATGCAGGCGCCGATGTGTCCGGTCTCCGCGCGCACCATGGCGAGCACCACACCGACCGCGAACAGACTCAAATAGGCGTCGGCGATCCCGAGGGGGTGGGCGAATTCGCCGAAGGAAGCGCCGAGCAGCTTGAGCCCGCTCCCCCAGCCGGGCGCGGCGTCCACGCTGTGCGAGTGGCCGACGAAATGCGTCGCGGCATACACCAGCGCCGTCAAGATCGCGGCGACCTTCGGGCCAGACTCGCGCGCGATGCCGCTGAACATCGCCCCGCGCAGAAACGTCTCCTCGATGAGCGCGACAGCGAAGCCGCGCGCGAGTCCCACGGCTGCGATGGCGAGGAGGGACGCGGCGCCGATCGTGACGCCCGGCTTCCAGTCGCGCAGGCCGAGGGCGACCATGACCGCGACCACGAGCGCCATCATCGGCGCGCCGAGTGCGAAGCCCACACCCAGATCGCGCAGGAATACCCGCGGGCGCACGCCATAGCCGAGGCTCGCTCGGTCCGCGAGCTTGAGCCTGCGCGCAACGAGAACGAAGCCGAGGGCAAGCGCGAGCATCCCCACGCGGTCAGCGACCCGGTGGAACGGAAATCCGAAGTAGGGGTAGAGCGCCGCCCAGAGCGGATAGGTAAGCGCCGCAATCGCCGCGACGGCTGCGGCGAGGAGCGCGATGAACCAAATGAATGCTTTCACGGAGAGATGGCTGTCAAACCGCGCTATTGCACCAGATTCACGGCTCGTCTGCCGCCCCGAGTGGGGCGAACATGCACGGACGGCTTTGCGAAGCGCGGAGCACCGACGATGGCCTCACCCGATGCACGGCAGATTCTGCAGTCCCTCGTGCAGGGATTAGACCCGGTGAGCGGCGCCGGGCTGCCCGCCGGGTCGGTGGTGCAGCGGCCGGAGGTGCTCGGCGCTTTACTCGAGGCGATCTCCGCGCTCGAGGCGACCGGCGAGCGCACCCGGCGACGCGCACAGCTGCCGCAGAACGTCGGCCGGCCGTGGCGTGAAGAGGAGGAGGCGCAGCTCGAGGCTGCGTTCCGTGCCGGTGAGGCGCTCACGCTCATCGCCGCGCGGCACTGCCGCACCATCGCCGCGATCGAGGCGCGGCTCGAGCGAGTGGGGCTCATCACGGCGGAGCAGCGTACGACACGCAACCGGTACGTCACCCGAGGTTGAGCAGAGCGCGCCACCGCTCGGTGACGGCCGCGAGACGGAAGCGCGGGTCGACCGTGACACGGGGCCGCGCGCTGTGCCAGGCGCGGACTCGCTCCACGTAGGGCTCGAAGAGGCCGCGCCGTTCGGCCCGGAAAACAAGCATCGGCCGCAGCGGGCCGGGCAGGAGCCGCGCCGTCCGCTCGTAGCGTCGCAAGGCCCCTGCGACCGGCAGCAGTTGCCGGGCATCGCCGAGCACCTCGGCCGCGGCGCCGCAGTCGTGCGTGAGCACCGGTGTACCGACGGCGTTCGCCTCCGCAAACACGAGTCCGAAGGTCTCGGGCAGAACGAAGTTCGGATAGAACACGCAGAGCGCGCTGCGCGCCTCCTCGAGTGCGCGTTCGTGCGGCAGCGCGCCGAGCCATTCGACACCGCTCGTCGCGGCCCTCCGGTCTGCAAGTCTCGCCACGCCTGCGGCGCGCAAGCTCTTGTATCCGGGACTGGCGATGCACAATCGCATGTCGGGCAGTGCGCGGCGGATCGCCGCGAAGGCATCGAGCGCAAACCCGAGCCCTTTGTTGGGAGAGGAGAGAAAGACCAACTTTTCCCGATCGACGTCCGCACCGTTCGGCGCGAGGGCATCGTCGATCGGGTTGTAGATCGTGATCGCATGCACCTGCCCCGCGACGCCGGCCCGCTCGAGAACCGCCTCTGCCTGCTTGCGCTGGAAATCGGACACGCAAATGAGTGTGGTGCGAAGATCGGCGAGGGTGCGCGCTGCCGCGGCGAGTCGCCGGCCTCGCTTCGAGCCGGGCCGCACTAGGTCGTGCAGCCACAGGTATGGGCGGGCGCCTGCGAAGCGCGCGCACAGCGGCCGGACCCTGCGCGGATCGCGCAGTACGATCAGATGCTCGACGCGCGGGTCATCCACGGCCGGGAGATAGCGGCCTTCGCGCTCCCCGCGGTTGTGCTGCATCACTTGCGCATCGAGGGCCTCGGCGATGCGAACGACAGTCGCTTCGGTGCCTCCGAGCGCTGCCTGCTCGAGCGTGCGCCGGCTGTACGGTACGGGACAGCCGGGATCGAAGAACAGCACGGGGCTCATTCGTGTCGGCCGGAAGTATATATTGCGCAGCGCCGGATAAACGGCGAGGTTTCGGAAGACGCGCGTGCCACCCGCGAAGGCTCCAGGGCTTTCCGCAGCCATCATCACGTACAACGAAGCCGACCGCATCCAGGCGTGCCTGCGCTCCGTCGCATTCTGTGATGAGATCGTAGTCGTCGACTCGCACTCGAGCGACGGCACGCAAGAGCTCGCCGCGGCGCTCGGCGCCCGCATCATCGAGCGGGACTTCCCGGGATTTCGCTCGCAGAAGGATTTCGCCGTCGCGAGCTGCAGCAATGACTGGGTGCTTTGCCTCGATGCCGACGAGCGCGTGAGCGAGGAGCTGCGCAAAGAGATCGAGCGGCTGCGCGAAGGCGGCTTCGCCGGGCATGCCGGCTGGTCGATTCCGCGCATTACGGAGTATTTCGGCCGCTTCCTGCGTCACGGCAATGCCTATCCCGACCGTCTCGTACGCCTCTACGACCGGCGCCGGGGCGGCTGGGTGGGACGAGAGATCCACGAGAACACGCGCATCGAGGGACGTGCCGGACGTTTGAAGGGGCATCTGCTGCACTACTCGTACCGCAGCCTCACGGATCACGAGCAGCGGATGCAGCGCTACGCGCAGTTGATGGCAGAGTCGATGCACGCGAGCGGTCGCCGCGGGAGCCTCGCGGGTGCGCTCTTCCATTCAGGCTGGCGCTTCGTGCGCGGCTATCTCTTGCGGCTCGGTTTTCTCGATGGGTGGCGCGGTCTCGTCTTCGCGCTAGTCGAGGCGCAGTACGTGCGGCAGAAATACGTGAAGCTTTACCTGCTGGGTCGAGGACTTCCGAGCTGATCCGAAGGCGTGTGCCTATTTCGCGAGCACCGGGGTGACGGTGAGCCCGTCGCGGCGGGCGAGCTCGAGCAGTCCGCCGGGGCCGACGAGGTGCAGCGCACCGACGATGACGAGGTAGTCGTGGTCGCCCTTGAGGAATCCCTCGATCTCGGGGAGCCACCGGGCGTTGCGATCGGTGACCAGCGCGCGGTAGAGCTCCGGAAAAGTCCCATACTCGCTCGAGAGCATGTCTGCGAGCTTGCGCGTGTCTCCGGCCCGCCAGGCGGCGAGCAGATCGTCCGTGTCGCTCTCGGCGTCGTGCATCTCATCGACCGTGAGCTCGAGGAACCGGCTCTGTTCGCTCGGCGTGAGATGCTCGAGCTGCCCGAGCTCCTCATCGAGTGTCTCGAGGCCGCCCATCTCCTTGCCGTCGTGCTGGGCCCGGCGCTCGATCTGACGCTCGACGCCCTGATCCGGATCGTAGCCGAGCTTCAAGTACTCGAGGTCGGTGAGCGTGAGCGCGACCACCCAAGGCGCGAGTCTTTGCAGCGCCTCGATCGGCAGTCCGAGCCGTCCCGCCTCCGTCGCCGTGCGCTGATAGAGCTGCTCGCCAACGGCATCGCGCAGCGTCGTACTCTCGGGAAGCAGGCCGTGCTGAAGCATCCAGGCCTGCATCGTGTCGGTATCGATGCGGCTCAGGTCGAGCTCCATGACGATCGTGTGTGCTGCGCCGTAGGCGCGATCGAAGGCGGGCGGAAGCGTCGATTGATCGGATTTGAGCAGGTGCACCGATTCGGCGAGATACACCGTGTTGTGCGCTCCCTGCACCGCCCAGACCGGGCTCTGGCCCCAGGCCCTCAGGCTGCAGAGCAGGCAGATCGCGGCGAGCGTGCAGCGCATGAGTCGACCCACACCACTTCGCTCCGCAGCGTGCCGTCGGGCCGCAGCTCGAGCGTTCGGTAAGCAGCCGGCCGCGCATCGACGGCGAACTCCTCCGCGTGCGGCAGGAATTGCGCGCACGTCGACGGCGTGCCGAGCAGCCGCACGCGTCCGCGCAGTCCCTCGAAGCTCTGATGGACGTGGCCGAAGAGCACGGCCCGAACGTTCCGGTGCGCATCGATGATGCCGAACAGATCGTCGGCGTTCGCGAGCCCGACACGGTCGAGCCAGCGGCTCGACATGGCGACAGGATGATGGTGCAGACAGACGAGCACCGGCCGCTCGCGCGCATGCGCGAGGGAGGCGTCGAGCTCGGCCAGCGCAGAGTCGCTCAAATGTCCTCCGGCGGAGCCCTCCACCGTGCTGTCGAGTAGCACGATGCGCCAGAGGCCGATATCGACGTAGCCTCCGAGCGTGAACGGCGCATCGGTGAGCTCGCGGCGCATCGCCTCCCGGATGTCGTGATTGCCCGGCAGGCAATGCACCGGCACGCCGAGCTCACCGAAGGCTCGGCGGAAGAGCGCATAGCCGCCTGCATCTTCCTGCACCAGGTCGCCGGTCGCGAGAATCGCATCGGGCGGCCAATCGCGCGCGCGCGCATGCTCGATCGCGCCGATGAGTGCCGGGTACGTGGCAACGCCGCGCAGCCGACCCGCCTCATCGCCGTAGAGATGGGGATCCGTGAACTGGACGAGACGCACGAGGCTCATCGGCGGATCGTAGCAGAGGCGCACCCGGCTTCGAGTGAACTCGATCATGGGGCTCGAGCGGCGCGGCGGATGGCGGCGGAGAGTTTGATGCAGTCCACGGTAAGAGAAGCACATAATGTAAGGCATAGCGGCCGGTGCTCTCCGGGCGCCTCACGATGGTGGATGTATGTCTCTTCGAGCCCTGTCTCTACCGCCCGACATTTACCAGTACGTGCTCGAGCACTCTGCGCGCGAGCCGGAGGTGCTCGCCCGGCTGCGCGCCGAAACGGCGCATTTGCCGGGTGCGGAGATGCAGGTGAGCCCCGACCAGGGGCAGTTCATGGCGCTGCTCGTGAAGCTCACGGGTGCGCGGCGCGTCATCGAGCTCGGGACGTACACCGGGTATTCGAGTCTCGCGATGGCGCTCGCGCTGCCTCGGGAGGGACGACTCATCACCTGCGATGTGAGCGAGGAGTGGACGAGTGTCGCGCGGCGCTTTTGGCGCGAGGCGGGGGTCGATGCAATCATCGAGCTGAAGCTGCAGCCCGCGATGAAATCGCTCGAGGAGATCGAGAGAACCGAGGGGCAGCAGCGCTTCGATTTCGCTTTCCTCGATGCGGACAAGCCGGGGTACGTGGAGTACTACGAGCGTCTGCTGCGGCTCGTGCGCCCGGGCGGTCTCATCGCGGTGGACAACACGCTCGTCGTCGCGGGCTCTTACGTTCCGCGCCTCGAGAGCGCGATAGGCCGCGCGCTGCGCGCATTCAACGACCACGTCCACCACGACGAGCGGGTGGACCTCTCGCTCGTGCCGATCGGCGAGGGGCTGACGCTGCTCAGAGTGCGGTGAACCGCGTAGAATGCCCGCCTCCTCATGAGCACCTCACCGACCGATCGCCGCGCGCTCGCGAACTGCATCCGCGCGCTCGCCATGGATGCCGTCCAACAGGCGAATGCCGGCCATCCCGGGGCCCCGATGGGCATGGCGGATATCGCCGAGGTGCTGTGGCGGGATTATCTCAAGCACAATCCGGGCAACCCGCTCTGGCCGGACCGCGACCGGTTCGTCCTGTCGAACGGCCACGCCTGCATGCTGCTCTATGCGGTGCTGTATCTCACCGGCTATCCGCTCTCGATCGATGACATCAAGCGCTTCCGCCAGCTCGGCGCGGTGACCGCGGGCCATCCCGAGCATCATCCCTCGCTTGGGATCGAGACCACGACGGGGCCTCTCGGCCAGGGCATCGGCAATGCGGTCGGCTTCGCGCTCGCGGAGAATATCCTCGCCGCGCAATTCAATCGCCCCGGATTGCCGATCGTCGATCACTACACCTATTTCTTCTGCGGCGACGGCGATCTGATGGAGGGCATCTCGCACGAAGCCTGCTCGCTTGCGGGCGCTCTCGGGCTGCGCAAGCTCATCGGTTTCTACGACGACAATGGCATCTCGATCGATGGCAAGGTCGAGGGCTGGTTTCGCGACGACACGCCGAAGCGCTTCGAGGCCTACGGCTGGCACGTCGTGCCCGGGGTCGACGGCAACGACGCTGCCGCGGTCGATGCGGCGATTCGCGAGGCGCGCGCCGTTGCGGATCGGCCGACACTCATCTGCTGCCGCACGGTGATCGCCTGGGGCGCGCCGACGAAGCACGGCACCAAGGCGGCCCACGGCGAGCCGCTCGGCACCGAGGAGGTCGCCGCGACGCGGAAGGCGATCGGCTGGCCGTATCCGCCTTTCGAGATTCCGGCAGAGCTCAAAGGACAATGGGACCGGCGCGAGCAGGGCGCCGCGGCCGAGGCGCGCTGGCGCGAGCTCTTCGCGCGTTATCGCAAGGAGTATCCGGACCTCGCGGCGGAGTTCGAGCGCCGTGTGCGCGGCGATCTGCCGCGCGGATGGAGCGATGCAGCCCGGCATGCAGTGGAGGCAGCGCGCGGCGAGACACAGCCGAAGGCGACTCGCCAGTCCTCGCAGGCCGCGCTCAATGCGATCGGGCCCGCCCTCCCTGAGTTCATCGGCGGCTCCGCGGATCTCACCGGCTCAAACAACACGCAGTACAAGGCCTCGCGCCAGATCACCGAGGAGGATTTCTCGGGAAACTACATTCACTACGGCGTGCGCGAGTTCGGCATGACCGCGGTGATGAACGGGCTTGCGCTGCATGGCGGTTTCGTGCCCTACGGAGGCACGTTCCTCGTCTTCTCCGATTACGCGCGCAACGCCGTGCGGCTCGCCGCGCTCATGCAGACGCATGTGGTGCTCGTGTACACGCACGATTCCATCGGCCTCGGCGAGGACGGCCCGACGCACCAGCCGATCGAGCATCTCGCAGCGCTCCGCGCCATGCCGGGCCTCACGCTCTGGCGCCCGTGCGATTCGCTCGAGACTGCCGTCGCCTGGGTCGCAGCCATCGAGCAGCGCGCGGGACCGACGGCGCTCGTGCTCACGCGCCAGCCGCTTCCGCAGCAGCCGCACGCAACCGGCGAGATCGAGGCCATTCGCCGCGGCGGCTACGTGTTGATCGAATGTCAGGGCACCCCGGAGTGCCTCGTCATTGCGACAGGGTCGGAGATCGCAATCGCCGCCGAGGCGGTGCGCGCGGTCAATGCCGCGGGCAGGCGCGTCCGGCTCGTCTCGATGCCCTCCACAGAGCGGTTCGATGCGCAGGACGCGGAGTACCGCGAGCGCGTGCTGCCGCGTGCGGTCACGCGGCGGCTGGCGGTCGAGGCGGGTGCGCATCAATCCTGGTGCTGCTATGTCGGGCGGGAGGGTCGCGTGCTCGGCATCGATCGTTTCGGCGCGTCCGGGAAGGCCGCGGCGCTCTTTCAGTATTTCGGCTTCACGGCCGAGAACGTCAGGCGGAACATCGAAGAACTCCTCGGAGCTTAAGGATCACTCGGCATGGCAATCAAGGTAGGGATCAACGGGTACGGGCGCATCGGTCGCAATATCCTGCGGGCGCTGTACGAATCGAAGCGGACGGGAGAGCTCGAGATCATCGCCATCAACGACCTCGGCGATGCGGCGACGAACGCGCACCTCACGCAGTACGACACCGCGCACGGCCGCTTTCCCGGCGAGGTGCGGGTCGAGGGCGACTCGATGATCGTGAACGGCAATCGCGTTCGCGTCCTCGCCGAGCGCGATCCCGCGAGGCTCCCCTGGGGCGAGCTCGGTGTTCAATTCGTGCTCGAGTGCACCGGACTTTTCACATCGAAGGCGAAGGCTTCGGCGCACCTGAAGGGCGGCGCGAAAAAAGTCATCATCTCGGCGCCGGGCGAGAAGGATGTCGATGCGACGATCGTCTACGGCGTGAACCACGGCGTGCTCAAGTCCTCGCAAACGGTGATCTCGAACGCCTCCTGCACGACCAATTGCCTGGCGCCCGTCGCGAAAGTGCTCAACGACAAGATCGGAATCGTTGCCGGAGTGATGACGACGATCCACGCGTACACGAACGACCAGGTGCTCACCGACGTCTATCACAAGGACCTGCGGCGCGCGCGCTCGGCGACGATGTCGCAGATTCCGACGAAGACGGGTGCCGCCGCGGCGGTCGGTCTCGTGCTGCCGGAGCTGAATGGGCGGCTGGACGGGTTTGCGATCCGCGTCCCGACGATCAATGTCTCGCTCGTCGATCTGTCCTTCAACGCAAAGCGCGAGACCTCAATCGATGAGGTGAATCGGGCGATGCGGGATGCATCGCAGGCCCTCAAAGGCATCCTCGCGTACAACGACAAGCCGCTCGTCTCGGTCGATTTCAACCACGATGCGCACTCGGCCGTGTTCGACGCCACGCTCACGAAAGTCGTTGGCGGCACGCTCGTGAAGGCGTGCGCGTGGTACGACAACGAGTGGGGCTTCTCCAACCGCATGCTCGACACGACCGTCGCCTGGTCGAGGGCCGAGTAGCGTTTCCGGCGCCGCAGGCGCCGTTGCCCGGGCGGAATCGCGCGAGCGTCGATCGATGCTTTGCGGTCCCGAGTTGAGTCGGCCGAAGACCAGAGCGTTTCATGAAAATTTTGCGGATGACCGACATCGACCTGCGCGGCAAGCGGGTGCTGATCCGCGAGGACCTGAACGTGCCGGTGCAGGACGGCGCGGTGACGAGCGATGCACGCATCCGCGCAGCGCTTCCGACGTTGAAGCTCGCATTGGAGTCGGGCGCCCGCGTGTTCGTGCTCTCGCATCTCGGCAGGCCCGAGGAGGGCGTGTACGACGAAGCGCTCTCCCTCGCGCCCGTCGCCGCGCGGCTCTCCGAGCTGCTCGGCAGGCCGGTGCCGCTCAAGAAGGACTGGCTGGAGGGCGTCGACTGCACGCCCGGCGAGGCGGTGCTCTGCGAGAACGTCCGTTTCAACAAGGGTGAAAAGAAGGACGATGAGGCGCTCGCCCGGCGCATGGCGGCACTGTGCGACGTGTTCGTGATGGACGCGTTCGCGACGGCACACCGCGCGGAGGCGAGCACGCACGGCGTCGCGCGCTTCGCACCGCAGGCCTGTGCCGGACCGCTGCTCGTCGGGGAGCTCGAGGCGCTCGAGCGCGCACTCGACAATCCGGCCCGGCCGCTCGTCGCGATCGTCGCCGGATCGAAGGTATCGACGAAGCTCACGGTGCTCGAGGCGCTGCTCGCGAAGGTCGACCGGCTGCTCGTCGGAGGCGGCATCGCCAACACCTTCCTTGCGGCGACGGGTATCGAGGTGGGCAAGTCGCTCCAGGAGCCCGATATGCTCGACATTGCGCGCAAGCTCATGGCGCAGGCGCGGGACCGCGGCGCGGAGATTCCCCTGCCGAGCGATGTGGTCGTCGCGAAGGAGCTGGCGGCGACGGCGCATGCGGACATTCGCTCGATCCACGAAGTCCGGTCGGACGAGCGCATTCTCGACATCGGCCCGGACACGGCCGAGCGCTGGGGCCGCACTCTCGAGTCCGCGGGTACCGTCATCTGGAACGGGCCGGTCGGGGTCTTCGAGTACGACCAGTTCGGCGAGGGTACTCGCGCCATCGCGGATGCGATCGCGCGCAGCAAGGCCTTCTCGCTCGCCGGCGGCGGCGACACGCTCGCGGCTATCGAGAAATACGGCGTCGAGGACAGCATCTCCTACATCTCCACCGGCGGTGGCGCCTTCCTCGAATTCGTGGAAGGCCGCAAGCTCCCCGCCGTCGCCATTCTGGAGGCTCGCGCAGCGCGCTGACATGGACACCTCGAGACGGACGAAAATCGTAGCGACGGCCGGACCCGCCACCGACGAGCCCGGCGTGCTTCTCGACATGATCCAGGCCGGCGTGAACGTCGTGCGGCTCAATGCCTCGCACGGGACGCGAGACGATCTCGGACGGCGTTTGAAGCTCGTGCGCGAGGCCACCGAGCGCGCGGGCGTGAGCGTCGGGGTGCTGCTCGATCTCGGCGGCCCCAAGATCCGCATCGAGGGCTTTCAGGGCGGTCGCGTGCAGCTCGCCGAAGGCCAGCCGTTCACGCTCGATACGGCGATGGACCCTAAGTCGGGCACGGTCCGCGAAGTCGGCGTCGCCTACAAGAACCTGCCGCGGGACGTCGCCGCGGGAGACACTCTGCTGCTCGCCGACGGTCAGATCGTCCTCGACGTGGAGAAGGTCGCGGGCACGCGCATCGATTGCCGCGTGCGGGTAGGCGGGGAGCTTTCGGATCGCAAGGGATTGAACCGCCAGGGAGGCGGTATTTCCGCACCAGCGCTTTCGGAGAAGGACCGCGACGACATCCGCTTCGCCGCCGACCAACGGGTCGATTACGTCGCAGTCTCCTTCGCCCGCGAGGCCGCCGACGTCGAGCAGGCGCGCTCGCTGCTGCGCGCTGCAGGCGGGGAGGCGCACATCGTCGCGAAGATCGAGCGGCACGAGGCGATCGCCAACCTCTCGGGCATCATCGGTACGGCCGATGTGATCATGGTCGCCCGCGGCGACCTCGCGGTGGAGATGGGCTACGCCGAGCTCACCGGTTTGCAAAAGACCATCATTCATCAATCGCGGGCGAAGAACCGCGTCGTCATTACGGCGACGCAGATGATGGAGTCTATGATTCTGAGTCCCGTGCCGACCCGGGCGGAGGTGAGTGACGTCGCAAACGCGGTGATGGACGGCACGGATGCGGTGATGCTCTCGGCGGAGTCCGCGACGGGCCGCTATCCTGTCAAGGCCGTGCAGGCGATGGCACAGGTGATCGGCGGCGCGGAGAAGTACATGCTCGCGCACAGCCGCACGCGCCACCGGGTCGACGGCTCCTTCCAGGGCACGGAAGAGGCGATCGCGATGGCCGTCATGTACACGGCAAACCATATGAAGGTGCGCGCCATTGTCGCCCTCACCGAATCGGGCGCGACGCCGCTTTGGATGTCGCGCATTCGCTCTGATATTCCGATCTACGCCTTCACGCGCCAGCAGACGACTCGCGGGCGCGTCACGCTCTATCGCGGCGTGTATCCGGTGACTTACGACGTGACGACCGTGACGACCGCCGGGAGCATGGAGGCGCTCTACCGCTCGATTTTCGCGCGGCTGTTGGAGCTCTCGCTCGTCAAGCACGGCGATCTCGTGATCCTCACGAAGGGCGAGCTCTCCGGGGTGCAGGGCGGCACGAACTCCATGCAGATCCTGAAGGTCATTTGAAGCGCGGCGCGGGCGCGGGCCCAGGCGGGCTCGGCCGCCGGGCGCTGCGCTGGGGCCTCGCTGCGATCGGGATTCTGTGCGGCGCCGCGGCTCTCGTGTTCCTCGCGGGCTATCTGCTGCTGCGTGCTTCCTTGCCGCGGCTCGATGGACGGCTCGTGGAGTCCGGGTTCGCCGCACCCGTGTCGATAGAGCGCGACGCAATCGGCGAAGTCACGATCACGGCGGCGAATCGGGACGATCTCGCCTTCGGCACGGGATTCGCGCACGCACAGGATCGGTTCTTCCAGATGGATCTTGCACGGCGGCTCGCCGCGGGCGAGCTGAGCGAGCTCGTCGGGCGCGCCGCCCTCGAGCAGGACCTGCGCACGCGCGTGTTCCGCTTTCGCGCCGTTGCGCGTCGCGCGTTTGCGGAGGGGACCCCCGAGCAGCGCGCGCTTCTCGAGGCGTACACGCGCGGCGTGAACGCCGGGATCGCGAGCCTCGCGAGCCACCGCACCGCGGCTCGCCCGTGGGAGTACTGGCTGCTGCGCACCCGCCCGGCGCCTTGGCGGCCGGAGGATTCCCTGCTCGTGGCGTATGCGATGTGGTGGCAGCTGCAGTCGGACGGCTTTGAAAGAGAGCGCGGAAGGCGCGCGATGGACGCCGGCATCGGCGGCCCGGTCTGCGCCGGCGGGTGGAAATGTGCGCTCGCGTTCTTGTATCCCGCGCGCACGGCGTGGGACGCACCGAATGTCGCGGACGAGGCGGCGCTGCGCGCGGAGGACGCGCGCGATCAGGTGCCGCCGGTGATTCCTGGACCGGAGGAAGTCGATTTGCGCGGTCGGCCCACGGCGTCTCGGGAGCCGTTTGAATCGTCGGAGCCGCCGGGGCCGCGGGCGCCGTTGCAACCGGGTGAGCCGCGGACGGAATCGGCCCATATCGGCAGCAACGGCTGGGCGGTCGCCGGGCGCTTCACGGCGAACGGAGCGGCGCTCATCGCTAGCGACATGCATCTGCCGCTTGCGCTGCCCCCGACGTGGTATCGGGTGCGGTTGCGCAGCGGGCCGCTCGAGCTCAACGGCCTCACGCTCCCCGGTGCGCCGCCGCTGATTGCGGGATCCAACGGCCATGTCGCCTGGGCATTCACGAACTCCAACGGGAAATGGCTGGACATGCGCCCCCTCACATGCCGGTCGGTGAACGACACGCAGCTGCGCACGCCGAAAGGAGACATCCCGCTCTCGACCGTCGTCGAGCGCATCCACGTGCGCGGCGCCGCGGACGTTCTGCTGCCGGTGCGGTCCATCGATCAGGGGGCGCGAGCCGGCCTCGAAGCCGATGTGCTCGGGTCGGGGCCGGCGCTGCTGCTCGCTGTCGATCCGGCGGCGCACCGCTGCTGGATCGGGAGCTGGGTCGCCGAGTCACCGGCCGCGACCAACATGAACCTGCTCGAGCTCGAGCGCGCGAAATCGGTGAAAGAGGTGCTCGCTCTCGCCCCCGAGATCGGCATTCCGGAGCAGAACCTCATCGTCGGCGACAGCGCGGGACACATCGGATGGACCATCGCGGGGCGTATACCCGCTCGGCGCATCGCCGGTTCGGCGCGAGGCGACGACGCATCGCTCTGGCTGACGGGCGATGAGGCGCCACGACTTTATGACCCAGCGATCGGACGCGTTTGGACGGCGAATGCGCGACCTACCGACGACTCCACCGCGCTGGCCAAGCTCGGCGCAGAGGATGCGACCGTCGGGGTCCAGTACGTTCTCGGCGCGCGGGCGCATCAAATCCGCGATGCGCTGCTCGCTATCGATCGGCCGGTGAATTCGCAGGACATGCTGCGCATCCAACTCGACGATCGCGCCGTCTTTCTCACGCGCTGGCGGGACCTCGTGCTGCGGCTCCTCGACGAGAAGGCGCTTGCCGGCCAGCCCGCGCGCGCGGAGGTGCGCCGGCTCCTCGCGGTGTGGGACGCGCGCGCCGATGTGGATTCGGTCGGCTATCGATTCGTACGGGCATTTCACGATCGGACCGAGACTGCAGTCTGGGCGATGGTCGTGCGCTCGCTTTGGATCGGGACCGAAGCGCCGGATGACGATGCACCCCCGGTGCCGCTGCAATTCGAGCGTGCTCTTTGGGCGCTCGTCACTCGCCAGCCGATCAACTGGCTCGGCGCGGAATTTCCGAGCTGGCGTGCGTTTCTGCTCGAGCAGTTCGACGGCACCGCCGCAGCGCTCGTGCAGCGCTGCGGCGATCTCGCGCGCTGCCGCTGGGGCGCGGCGCATCCGGTCAGCATCCGCCATCCCCTCTCTCGCGCCGTTCCGATGCTCTCGAAGCTCATCGATCTCGCGACGCTCGAGTTGCCGGGCGATCAGGACATGCCGCGCGTGCAGCGCGGAGCGTTCGGAGCATCCGAGCGGTTCGCCGTCTCGCCGGGTCACGAATCGGAGGGGTATCTCGAGCTGCCTGGCGGTCAGTGCGACCATCCGTTATCTGCGTATTACCGCGCCGGCTTTCGCGCCTGGGCGCGCGGCGAGCCGACGGCGTTTCTGCCCGGGCCGGCCGAACATCGACTTCTGCTGCAGCCGGCCCGCGGAGCGCTACACTGAGCGCCATGGAGCGGGGTCGGGGAGCGGTCCGGGCGCGTGCGATCGTTTGATACCTTCTCGTCGCCCTCCCGGGCGCGCCGACCCGTCGTCGGGTTGGTGCTGACGGGCGGTGGTGCGCGCTCGGCCTATCAAATCGGGGTTCTGCGAGCCCTCTCGGAGCTGCTGCCGCGCGGTCGCAATCCTTTTCCCGTCATCGTAGGCACATCCGCGGGCGCGGTTGCAGCGGCGGTCCTCGCCTCACAGGCGCACCGCTGGCGCCGTGCCGTGACCGGGCTCGAGGATGTGTGGGGCAACTTCAGGGTCTCGCAAGTCTTCGAGGTCGGCTCGTGGCACATGCTGCGCGCGGGGCTGCACTGGCTGCTCGCGCTCGCGACCGGCGGTCTGATGCTCTCCCCGCCCAGATCGGTTCTCGACAATTCCCCGCTCCGGGCTCTGCTTCGGGCGCGTGTCGAGTGGCGCGGCATCCGCATGAGCATCGAACGCGGACACTTGCGCGGTATTGCGCTCTGCGCGACCAGCTACGCGAGCGGGCAGTCCGTGACGTTCTACGACGGCGAGGATGAGATCACGGACTGGGCTCGCTCGCAGCGTCTCGGCCGCCGCACCGAGCTCACGCTCGATCACCTGATGGCGAGCGTCGGCATCCCGCTGCTGTTCCCGCCCGTGCGCCTCGCAGACGAGTACTTCGGGGACGGCGCGATGCGGCAGGTCAATCCGCTGAGTCCGGCCGTGCACCTCGGAGCGGACCGGCTGCTCGTGCTCGGCGTGCGGGCGCGGCGTGCCGCCGGGGTGGCGACCACGCAAATTCCTTCGGCCATGCCGACCCCGGGGCAGATATTCGGTTTCATGCTCGATACGCTGTTCACCGATCAGATCTATGCGGACCTCGAGGAGCTCCAGCGCATGAACGAGCTCGTCAGGGCGGCGCCGAGCGCCGCGCCGGGGCTGCGCGTCATCGAGACGCTGATGTTGGCCCCGAGCGTCGATCCGCGCGAAGTGGCGGCGCGGCACGTCACGGACATGCCGAGCGGCCTGCGCGCGCTGCTGCGGGTCATCGGCGCCGGCGACCTCGCTGGCAGCCAGCTCGCGAGCTATCTGATGTTTGAAGCGGGGTTCACGCGCGAGCTCATCGAGCTCGGATACCACGACGCGATGGAAGCGCGCACGGCACTCATCGCCTTCATGAGCGGGGAGCGGTTGCCGCCCGTGCTCGCGGCACCGGGAGTTGCGCAGGCGACGTAGCGCCGCGGGCGGATCACGAACGACCGTGACGCGAGCGCGTCAAAGTTTGGCAACCACCGCCTGGGCGAGCGCCTTCTCCATGGCCCGAACCTTTTCAGCAGGCGCTTCGGCGTAGACAGCGATCTTGAGCGCCGCGCTTCCCTTCTTGACGTGCAGGGCCACCTGATTGCCGGTAGCCAGGTAAAAGGCATCATCTCCAATGCCGCTGACCGAGGTGCCGGAAGCCATGCCGCTCGCCCCAGCCCTCTTACCCGCCGCATACATCTGCAAGCCTTCGAACGAGACCGTGACGATCCTTACGCCGTTGGCGGCATGAGATGCCGTCCACGTGCACGTCTTCTTGAAAGTCGGCATGACATATGTCCCGGCGCCGACCGAGGCACTCACGGCGGCGCTCACCTGGGCCGGGGTGAGGAGCGCACAGGCATCTTCGGCGCCTGCGGCCATCAGCGAGGGGGAGGTCGCGGCACTTGCGACGGAGAGAGCGCCTATCGCGATCAGCCGGATTCGAGAGAGCAAGGTTGCCGCCTCCAGCAGAGCAATGCAGGAAGTGTACGGCAACGCTTGTAGCCCCGCAGCCCGCAGCCCGCAGCCCGCAGCCCGCAGCTTCGCAGCGTGCAGCTTCGCGGCCCCCGTAGCCCCGCAGCCGGCAGCGAACCGAGCTTGCGTTGGGCGCGCACGTATGCTACGCTTGGTAGCACTACAATAGGTAGCGAGCCCATGCCTCATCACATCACGGATTTGGGAGAGCTCGAGCGCGAAGTGCTCGAGCTGGTGTGGAGGAACGGTGCGGTGTCCGCCGATGCCGTACAGAAGCAGCTTTCCCGCGCGCTCAAGGAATCGACCGTCCGCACGGTCCTCAAGCGCCTCGAGGAGAAGGGCTATCTCAACCATACCGTTCAGGACCGGACCTTCATCTACAAGGCGAAGGAGAGCCGTGCGGTTGCAGCAGCGCGCGCCGTGAAGGGTATCGCGGACCGTTTCTGCAGCGGCTCCCTCGAGGAAGTGCTGGCCGGAATCGTGGATGCCCGCATGCTCGATCGTCGGGAGCTGGAACGCCTCGCCGAAAAGATTGCCAATGCCAAAGGAGGTCGCAAATCATGACCGCCGTATCCCTCGAAGCCGCCGTACGATCGACGGTTCTGATCATGCTGGTGTGGGCCGCCATCGCCGCTCTGCGTCTCCGCAATCCTCATCGCCAGAAGGCGCTCTGGACGAGCGTCGTCTTCGCATCGCTCTGCATGCCGCTGCTGATGCAAATTCATTTGGCTCCCGCCGTCGCGGCTCCAGTGCTGCGGTGGACTATCGGGCCGGGCGGTGCCGCGCTCACCGACGCTTCGGGCGTGCGGCTTGCGGGCGTCCTCGTCTATCTCATACCAACCCTTCTGCTCGTGTGCCGCTATGCATTCGGCTTTCACCGCGCCCGGCGCATTCGGCGCGAAGCGCAATCGCTCTGCATGCCGTGGGCGAACGGGCTCGATGTTCGAGTCAGCGGTCGAGTCGCGAGTCCTGCTACTTTCGGTACGACGATCCTGTTGCCGCTGGAATGCTCGACCTGGAGCAGACGCAAGCTGGAGGCCGTCATGGCGCACGAGCGGGCCCACGTGCTCCATCGCGACTGTTACGTCTTGTGGCTCGCACGGCTCCACGCATGCGTCTTCTGGTTCAACCCGCTCGCATGGTGGCTCACGCGGAAGCTCGCTGCGCTTGCGGAGCAAACGAGTGACGAGGCCGCGGTCGAGACTGTGGGCGATCCGGCCGCTTACGCAGAAATCCTCCTGGGACTGCGCCTGCGGCCCGCGAGCGAGCTGGCCGCAGCAATGGCCTCTTCCGATCTACCGGCGCGCATCGAGCGCATTCTCTCGGGCGTCACGCGCTCGCCCGCACTCAGGCTCCCGCAGCTTCTCGCCATGGTCGCAGCCGTCCTGCCGGCAGTCGCTCTGGCGGCCGCGCCACTTCGGCCGATCGCGGTAGCGGGGGCATCCGAAACGGCTTCGCTGCAACCGCGAGTCGTCAGCTGGGGACCGCTTGCGAGCTACTATCCGCGCGAGGCGATGCACAAGGGCATCGAGGGGATGGTCGAGCTCGCTGTCACTTTGGATAGTGCAGGGCGCGCCACGGACACGCAGATCCTCACGGAGTATCCGCTCGATATGGGATTCGGCGCTGCCGCCTCGGCGCTGGCGCACGTCATGAAATACAGCAACCCGACGGAGCAGCCGGTCACGTTCACCATTCACGTCAAGTTTGCGCTCACCGAAGCATCGCCCGCGCGGACTGATTCTTCTCAAGCGACGGTCGGCGGCTGAGCCCAGGTGCGGGAGCCGACTTGCGCTGCGGCGAGCAGGGCAGGCCGCTCCTCGCGCCGCTCAGCGGAAAGTCTCGCGCAGAATCCGCTTCTGAACCTTGTCGCTCGCGTTCCGCGGCAGCGCATCCAGGAATTCGACGCGCCGCGGACGCTTGTAGGACGCGAGATGGACGCGACAGTGAGCATCCAGCTCACCGGCCGTGACTCCCTTGCCAGGCCAGAGCACGACGGCGGCGCAGACCGACTCGCCGTAGAGCGGGTCGGGTAGTCCGAAGACGGCGACTTCGCGCACCGCAGGATGTGCGGCGAGTACGTTCTCGACCTCCTTTGGATAGATATTCTCGCCGCCGCTGATGATCACGTCCTTGCGGCGATCGACCAGCGTGAAGAAGCCTTCCGGCTCCACACGCGCGAGATCGCCGGTGTAGATCCAGCCGTCGCGGATCGTCTCGCGTGTCGCCTCGGGGTTGCGCCAGTAGCCGATCATACCCATCGTGCGCTGGCTGACGATGATCTCCCCGACGCCGCCGATGGGCACCGGTTTGCCTTCGTCATCGACGATCCGGCTTTCGGTGAGAAGCGCCTGCCGGCCGGTCGTTTGCGACCAGCGCTCGTGGTCCTCCGAGCGTAGAGCGCTCACCATTCCTGCCTCCGTCGAGCCATACAGCTGATTGAAGTTCGCGCGCGGGAAGACTTCGCGCGCCTTAGCGAGGATCGGAGGCGTGATCGGCATAGAGCCGTAGAAGATCTTGTCGAGGCTCGAGAGGTCGAATTGCCCGACGCGCGGATGGAAGGCGAGCATCGCAAGCGTCGTCGGCACGAGGATGGCGAGCGTGATGCGGTATTTCTCTATCAGCGGGAAGATCGCCTCTGGATCGAAGGAGCCGCGATGGATGATGCCGGCCGATCCCATGAACATCGATTGATGCAGCGCCATATTGAGCCCGGCGGCGTGAAACATCGGCACGGCCATGAGATACACGTCGTCGTGGCGCATGCGCGTTTCGATCGCCGTGGCGAGATACATCTTGAAATACGTCGCGTGAGAGACGAGCACACCTTTGGGGAATCCCGTCGTGCCGCTCGTGTACATGATCACGCACGGCGATTCGGGGTCGACGGTGACGGGCGGGTCCGTGGACGGGCAGCCGGCGGCAAGCGCGTGCGCCGATGCGAGCTCTCGCGAGGGAGCGCGTGCGCTCTCCATCCAGCCCGTGCCCGCGGGAGCGCCCGGTGCATCGGTCAGCGCAATCAGGCGCGGAGGCGGCGCGCCCTTGGCAATCGCCTCGGCCGTCGCGCTCTCGAAGCTCGGCTCGAGTAGCATCACCTTCGGCTCGGCATCGGAGAGTACGTGGCGTATCTCCTCGGCGCCAAAGCGGAAGTTCATGGGGACCAGCAGCGCGCCGCATTTCGCGACGGCCTGCGTCACGACAGCGTAGTCGATCCGGTTGAAAGCGAGCAGCGCGACGCGATCGCCGATCCCGACGCCTTGTGCGAGGAGCGCGTGGGCGAGCCGATTGGAACGCCGGTCGAGCTCCGCGTACGTGAGCTCGAGACCGTCCATGATCAGGGCGATCTTTTGCGGATAACGGACGGCGTTGAGCCGCGAGAGATCTCCGACGACGCGCATCGGGGCGATCAGCGCTCTGCGAGGGCGAGGACAGCGCTTGCCGTCGCGATGAGCTCGCCGCCCGTGTTGGCGCCGGCGGGCGCCGCGCTCAGGGGCGCCGCGTTCGCGGGCCCCGGGCCGTCGGCGGCGGTACCGCCGTGGGTGGGCGCGGCAACGAGCTCTGCTTCCGCGAACAACAGTTTCCTTCCCGCGCGAACGATGCGACCGCGGGAGAGATAGCGCGCCGGCGGGGCGGGACGCAGCAAATGGACGCTCATTGAAGCGGTGGCGAAGCCGCGGTCGTCACGGAGGAGCTTTGCATGCGCGGCGAATGCCATCGCAAAATCGAGCAGGGCCGCGACGATTCCGCCCTGCAGCACGCCGCCACCCTGCGCAAATCGAGCAGGCGGAGCGAAGGCTAGCGTTGCAAGCCCACGGTCGGTTGCAAGCTCCAGCACCTGCCCTTCGAGCTCGCAGGCGAGTGGATTGCTCGCAAGCGGTGCGGGCAGGCGGCCGCTCTGCGCGAGCTCGAGCACTAGTTCGCGATCCGAGTTCACGAGGTCGGGGTCTGCACGCGCCACTCGCATGGAAGGATAATTGGCGATCTGGTAAAAATAAACAATTGTTACGATCCTCGCTCGGATCTTCCCGGGAGCCTCGCCGTGCGTGAAGTGTTCGTCCTCGGCGTCTCAATGACGCCCTTCGGCCGCCATCTCGAGAGGTCCTGCGCCGACCTCGGACGCGAAGCGGCGCAGGGGGCGCTCACCGATGCGGGCGTCGCGATCGCCGATGTCGACATCATCTTTTATGCGAACACCGTGCAGGGCGCGATCGAGGGCCAGTACGGGATGAAGGGACAGCACGCGCTGTTGCCGATCGGCGTGGAGGGCACACCGATCGTCAACGTCGAGAACGCCTGCACGGGAGGCAGCACGGCTTTCAATCTCGCGGTCGCGCAGGTCGCGGGCGGCTCGGCGGAGTTGGCGCTCGCGGTCGGCGCCGAGAAGCTCAACACCGAAGACCGCGCACGCCGCCAGGCTTCCTTCTCGCAGCCGGGCGATCTCGCGCAGATCACGGAATTCCTGCGGCGCTATTCGCCGCTCGTCGAGGATGTGAAACCGCCCCCCGAAGCGGTGATCGACGAGTCGCTCCGCAGTCCCTTCATGGACGCATACGCGCTCAACGCGAAGCTGCACATGAAGAAGTACGGCTCGACATGGCGGCAGATCGCTGCGGTGTCCTCCAAGAACCATGGACACTCCGTGATGAATCCGCTGTCGCAGTACAGGAAGCCGATGAGCGTGGAGCAGGTGCTCGGCGCGCGCATCATTGCCTGGCCGCTGACGCTCCCGATGTGCGCACCGATCAGCGACGGTGCGGCCGCGGCTGTGGTCTGTTCGCGCCAGGCGCTCGCGCGCTTCGGCGGGCGGCGTGCCGTGCGTGTGTGCGCGAGCGTAATGCGCGGCAACCGCAAGCGTGCCATCGAGGATGCGGCGAGTGGGGCGCTCCGGGCCGCCGCTCGCGCCGCGTTCGATCAGGCGGGGATCGGCCCCAGCGAGATCTCCGTCGCGGAGGTGCACGACGCAACCGCCTACGGCGAGATGTCGCATCTCGAGCTCACGGGCCTATGCGAGCCGGGCGAGAGCGGTGCGCTCGCGGAGAGCGGTGCGACCGCGCTCGGCGGACGCATTCCGGTCAATGTCTCGGGTGGGCTCGAGTCGAAAGGTCACCCCGTCGCGGCGACCGGTCTCGGGCAAATCTTCGAGCTCACGCAGCATCTGCGCGGCGAGGCGGGCGAGCGCACGGTAGCGAACGCGCGCTACGCGCTCGCTTCCTGCGGCGGCGGTTTCTTCAATGTCGAGGAAGGCCTCTCGACGGTGACCGTTCTGGGCCGGCTCGACAAGCGCCTCGACTGACCCGGCGGCGCGGCCAAACACCCGGCGAACGAAGCGCGAACGGAGCGGCGGTGCGGGTCATCGATTTCTTCGATAAGGGCGCCGCGATCGACCCGGATCGCCCGTTCCTCATCGACGATGAGGTTCGGCGCAGCTACGGCGAGACGCAGGCGATGTCGCATCGAATCGCGAACGCCCTGCGGCGCGCGGGCGTCGCGCCCGGCACGAAGGTCGCGGTGCTGAGCGGCAACGCTGCGCGCGCTTTCGAATGCGTCATCGGTCTGGTGCGCGCCGGCTGTGTGTGGGTACCGATCAACGCGCGCAACACCATCGAGGATTCGGTCTACACGCTCGAGCACACGGAGACGGAGGTCCTCTATTACGGTCGCGCGTTTCGCGAGGCCGTGCGGCAGCTGCTCGCGGCCTGCCCGCAGATCGTGCACGCCGTCTGCATCGAGGAAGAGGACCCGCCGTACCCCTCGCTCGAGCGCGAGACCCGCGGGCTTGCGTCCCGGTCGCCGGAAGTGCGGGGAGCACTCGAGGATGTGGTGACGCTCTTCAGCTCGGGCGGGACGACCGGCCAGCCGAAGGGCGTCATGATGACGCATCTGGCCTGGCAAACTTGGATCGCGGCCTCGCAGCGGCTTCTCTGGCACGACCATGCGATCCACCTGGTCGTCGCTCCGATGACGCATGCCGCGGGCGGCGTGACACTCATGATGTCGGCGATGGGCGCGACGAACGTGATTCTCCCCGGCTTCGATCCGGCGCGCGTGATGCGCGCGATCGAAGAGCACCGGGTCACGCACCTGTTCTTGCCACCGACCGCGGTTTATCGGTTGCTCGCCCATCCGGACGTGCGCAAGTACGATTACTCCTCCCTGTGCTACTTCAACTATGCCTCGGCGCCCATGGCGCCCGAGAAGATCAAGGAGGCGATGGAGGTGTTCGGACCGGTGATGATGACCGGCTTCGGTCAGACGGAGCTCGGCCCCAACACCACCTTCTTCTCGCCCGAGGATCACCGCCGCGTGCTGGCATCGGGCGACGAACGGCGGCTCGCGAGCGTCGGCCGCGCGACGCTGCTCGCGCGCGTCGAGGTCATGGACGACGAGGGTCACCTGCTGCCTCCCGAAACGCATGGCGAAATCGTCGTGCGCACGAGCGCCGTGATGAAGGGCTATTTCAAGGATCCCGAGGAGACTGCGCGGGCGTCCGCCTACGGGTGGCATCACACCGGGGATATCGGATTCAAGGACCGCGAGGGCTGGGTCTACTTGATCGACCGCAAGCGCGACATGCTGATCTCGGGCGGATTCAATATATTCCCATCCGAGATCGAAAAGGCCGTGGTTGCGCATCCGGCGGTGCAGGACTGCGCCGTCGTCGGCGTGCCGCACGCCGACTGGGGCGAGGCGGTCAGGGCTGTCGTCGAGCTCAAGGCAGGCGCGAGCGTCGAGGCTGCCGAGCTCGATGCTTTCTGCCGCGCGCGACTTGCGGGCTACAAGGTGCCGAAGTCGTTCGAGTTCTGGCCGGAGCTGCCGCGCAGCGCTGCCGGGAAGGTTCTCCGCCGCAAGGTCCGCGAGCGCTTCTGGCAGGGCCTCGACAGAAACATTTGATCCTGATCGCCGTGAGGAGTCGGACAGCGTGAACTTCAAACATCTGCTGATGGACCACCGGGGCCGGGTCAGCTGGGTCTATCTCAATCGACCGCAGGCGCTCAATGCGATCTCGTACGAGTGCATGCGCGAGCTCACCGAAGCGTGGGTGCTCCTGCGCGACCGCGAGGAGACGCGCGCGATCGTCATCTCAGGCAAAGGGCGCGGCTTCTGCGCCGGCGCGGACCTCACCGACGCGCCGCGCGCCGGGGAGGCGACGGGTCCTCAGGCCCCGTTTCTCGAGGCCGGCAGGCGCATGGAGGAGGTGCTGCTCTCGATGCCGAAGCCGGTCATCGCCGCGATCAACGGCATCTGCTGCGGAGGCGGACTCGAGCTTGCAATGATGTGCGACTTCATGCTCGCGGCGGAGTCGGCGAAGATCGGCGATGCGCATGCGAATTTCGGTGCGCTGCCCGGCGGGGGCGCGACGGTACGCCTGCCGCGCATCGTCGGCGTCAACTGGGCGAGATATCTCATGTACACTGGCGACCTGCACCCCGCGGCCGACATGGCCGCGATCGGGCTCGTTTGCAAAGTGGTGAAGGACGAGGCGCTCGAGAGCGAGGTGCAAGCGATCGCCGAGAAGATCGCGAGCAAAAGTCCACTCGGCTTGCGGCGGATGAAGCAGCTGATCCGCGATGGGCTCGACATGCCGGCAGAGCTCGCGATGAGAATGGAGAAGCTCGTTTCCGCCGAGCACATGCGATCGAACGACGCGGCCGAAGGCGGGCGGGCCTTCAAAGAGAAGCGCAAGCCGGAATTTCGGGGAAACTGAAGGAGCACGTGCATGGACATCAAGAACAGTGTCGCAGTCGTGACCGGCGGAGCTTCGGGCCTCGGCGAGGGCACCGTCGAGCGGCTGATCGCCGGCGGCGGTCGCGTCGGGATCTTCGACTTGAACGAGGAGCGCGGGCGCGCAGTTGCCGGGCGGCACGCGGGGCGGGCGATCTTCGCACGCGTAGACGTGGCCGATGAAGCATCCGTCGCTGCGGGGCTGGCGGCGGTCAAGGGAGCCTTCGGTGCGCTGCAGATTTGTGTCAACTGTGCGGGAATTCCCGGCCACGTCGCGCGCACGGTGAGCAAGAAGGGTCCCTTCCCGCTTGCCGAGTTCACGCGCGTCATTCAGGTCAATTTGATCGGGACCTTCAACGTCGCGCGGCTCGCCGCGGCGGAGATTCTGAAGAACGAGCCGTCCGGCGCAAGCGGTGAGCGCGGCGTCATCGTCAACACGGCCTCGCTCGCGGCGTTCGACGGACAGATGGGGCAGACCGCCTATTCGGCGAGCAAGGCAGGCGTCGTCGGGCTCACGCTTCCCATGACTCGCGATCTCTCGCAGTTCGGCGTGCGCGTCTGTGCCATCGCGCCGGGACTCTTCGAGACGCCGATGGGCGCCGGAGTGCCGCCGGAAGTGAAGGAGCGACTGGTCTCCACGCTCGAGTTCCCGAAGCGCATGGGCTCGCCTGCCGAATTCGCGGCGCTCGTCGCGCACATCGTGGAGAACGGCTATCTCAACGGTGAGGTCATCCGGATCGATGCGGGGACGCGCGCACCGCCGCGATAGACGCAGGACGCAGTCTGCATGAAGCTCGCAAGCTTCCACGCGCAGGGGCGAGATCGCCTCGGGGCGGCGATTGCGGAGGATGCGCTCATCGATGCGGCGGAGGCCGTCGCCGCTTCCGGTATTCGATCGGACGCGGCTGCCCTCGCTTCGGCGGTGTTTTCGGACATGATCGCCCTGATCGAGGCCGGCGAGCCTGCGGCTGCGGCCGTTCGCTGTGCGATCGAGTTTGCGCGAGCGCATCCCGCAGCGGTGCCGCGGTACGCGGCGCGCGATGTACGCTGGCATGCTCCCGTGCGCCGTCCCTCGAAGCTCGTGTGTCTCGCGCTCAACAACAGTGCGAACAAAGACCGGATCCTCTCCGGACCGAAGCACCCGGCCTCGTTCATCAAAGGTGCGAACGCGCTCACCGGCCATCGCGAGCCGATCGTCATCAAGCCTGCCTATGGGCGCTGCCATCCGGAGCCCGAGCTCGCCGTGGTGATCGGGCGCCGCGCGAAGGAGATCCGCCCCGAGGATGCATATGCGCACGTCTTCGGCTACACGATTCACAACGACATCACCTCGCCCACCATGCGGGGAGAGGACACATTCCATTACCGCGCGATCCATCCGGCAAAGGACGATCCCGCGCGCATCGAATACGCCGAGACCTGGGTGAGCTATCCGGGGCGCTACAAAGGCAGCGATACGTTCTCGCCGCTCGGCCCGTGGCTCGTCACGCGCGATGAGATCGCCGATCCGCACGCCCTCACCGTGAGCTGCCATCACCGCGGTGAGCTCGTGACGGCGGACAGTACGGAGAACCTCTTCTACAAGGTTCCGGAGGTGCTCGCGTTTCTCTCGCAGTACATGACGCTGCTGCCGGGAGACGTGGTATCGATGGGGACGGCGCTCAAGCGCTCCGCGCCGGGCTCGCGAGCGGTGCAGAACGTCGAGCTCGACAAGCTCGGCGGACCGGTCTCGGTGAGCATATCTGGGATCGGCACGCTCGAGAATCCCGTCGAGCTCGCGAGCTGAAGCTCCAGGTGCGGCTCGAACGAGGCGATGCGGCACCGACGCGCAGCAGGCCTATCGCCTGAGTGCGTTCTGCCGCAGCCGAGCTATGAGGATGACGCCAAGGTCGTCGTGACGCTCGCGGCGCTCGAGCATCCCGACTACATCGAGCGCGGCGGCAGTGAGAGCGTGGAAGTCATTTTGTGGCGCGCGATGCGCGGCGCGCTCTCAGAGCGCGTGCGCCGCGTGCACCGCAATTACTATCATGCGACGCTCACGGGGTATGCGCAGCCGATTTTCGAGGATCTCGCATGAAGTTGAGCCGTGACCGCATTCTCACCACGCACGTTGGGAGCCTGCCGCGCTCTGGGGCACTCACCGAGGTGCTGCTCAAGAAGGAGCGCGGGGAGGCGTACGAGACAGGCGAGCTCGATCGAGTGGTGCGCGAGGCGGTGCTCGAGATTGTTGCGCGACAGGTCGCCACCGGGATCGACGTGGTCAGCGACGGGGAGGCGGGCAAGATCGGTTACGCGACCTACATCAAGGATCGGCTCGCGGGCTTTGGGGGGGAGAGCACCGCCCGGCCGCATCTGGACCTGAAGGACCACCCGGAGCTGCGCAAGCGAATGACCGCCTTCACCGGGCCGCAGACCTTCAAGCGCCTGTGCTGCGTGGCCCCGGTGCGGCTCGAGGATCGCGAGGCCGTGCACAAAGACATTGCCAACTTTCGCGCCGCACTCGAGCGCACCCCCGCGACCGATGCGTTTCTCAACGCCGCCTCCCCGGGGGTTGTCTCCTCGTTCCAGCCGAACCGCTACTACGCGAGCCACGAGGCGTACGTGGAGGCGGTCGGGGAGGTGATGCGCGAGGAGTACGAGGCGATCGTTGCGGGGGGCTTCGTGCTGCAGGTGGACTGCCCCGACCTTGCGATGTCGCGGCATACGGGGTTTCAGGAGCTCACCGAGGAGCAGTTCCTGCACCGCGCCGCCCACCACGTGGAGGTGCTCAACGAGGCCTTGAGGAACATCCCCGCCGTGTGCGTGCGCATGCACGTGTGCTGGGGCAACTACGAGGGGCCGCACGATCATGACATTGCGCTCGAGAAGGTCCTCGGGATCATCCTGAAGGCCAAGCCCCAGGGGATCTCCTTCGAGGCCTCCAATCCCCGCCATGCGCACGAGTGGGCGGTGTGGCGGGAGGCCGAGCTTCCGGACGAGAAGGTGCTGATCCCGGGGGTGCTCGACTCCTCGACCAACTTCGTCGAGCACCCCGAGCTCATCGCCCAGCGCATCGGCACCTTCGCCGCGATCGTCGGGCGCGAGCGGGTGCTTGCGGGCAGCGACTGCGGGTTCGGCACCTTCGCCGGCTACGGCAAGGTCGACCCGGGCGTGGCCTTCAAGAAACTGCGCTCCCTCGTCGAGGGAGCGCGCATCGCAAGTGCGCGACTGTGGCGCAAGTGAGCACTTGGATCGAGATCGAGCGCGAGTGCACCCGGCTTGTATTGCGCTCTCTGCGGGCATTCGACGATCGCGACTGGATCGCAGGCAGTGGCTCGAGCGGCTCTGGCGCGAGCGGCTCGGGCGTGGAATCCGCTGGCGGTGGATGCGGCCGTAGCAAGGCGCACGCGAGACATCGAGCAGCGATATCGCCCAAGCGCCTGAGTCCCTGACGGCGTCTCAATCTCCTGCAGCGGAAACTGCGAACGTGCGGGCCTCCTCGGAGCCCATCCCCCACCGCTCGAGCAGATGCACCGCATCCGGACCCACGGCGGGTGCGTGAGTCGTGGGCGTCGCCGAGAAGCGCGGCGCAGGCGCGGGCACGGGCTTCTGCCCCACAAACACGCCGCGCGCGACATTGTGCCGGTGGGCGGGCGCCTCGCTCATGCTGAGCACGGGCGTCACACAGGCGTCCGTGCCCTCGAGGAGTCGTGCCCATTCATCACGCGTCTTCGCGCGGAACGCCGCCGCGAATATCGCGCGCAGAGGAGGCCAGCTCGCGCGATCGTCGCGCGGCGGAAGCGTCGCTTCATCGAACCCGAGCGCGCGGACGAGCGCCCGATAGAAGGGCGGCTCGAGCGCGCAGACCACCACATATTTGCCGTCGGCTGTCTCGTACGTCGTACCGTAGGGGCAACCCCCGTCGAGCAGATTCGCACTGCGCTCATCGCGCCAGAGACCGAAATTCTTCAGCGAGTAGATCATGCTCATGAGCGAGGCGGCGCCATCGACCATGGCCGCGTCCACGACTTGTCCCGGACCTCCGGCCCGGACGTTGAGCAGCCCGGCGAGCAATCCCATCGCGAGATACAAAGCGCCCCCCCCGAAGTCGGCGACGAGATTGAGCGGAGGACAGGGTGGCCGATCCGGATAGCCGATCGAGTGAAGCGCGCCGGTGAGGGCGAGATAGTTGGGATCGTGACCGGGCGAGTGCGCGAGCGGTCCCGTCTGACCCCAGCCGGTCATGCGGCCGATCACCAGGCGCGGGTTGGCTGCGAGGCATGCATCCGGCCCCACGCCGAGCTTCTCGAGCACGCCGGCACGAAAACCTTCGATGAGCGCATCGGCATGCGGAAGAATATGGAGCAGGCGATCGCGGCCCGTGGATGTCTTCAAATCGAGCGTGATCCGTGTGCGTCCGCGCCAGATCGGATCCACGCTGTCCGGGACCGGAAAGAGCGGCGGACCGTGCGGAGGCGGTGCGACACGCAGCACGTCCGCGCCCATGTCCGCGAGCAGCATCGCGCAGAAGGGCACCGGGCCGATCGCGGCGAGCTCGACGATGCGAAGACCGGTGAGCGGTCCGGCGCGGCGGGTGCTTGTGGCTGTCGGCCTCATCGGTTAGCGTTTTTAACAGCCGCTACTGAGGGGGAGCAACCCGTGCCACGCAAGAGGAGGCCCACCAGGGGCCTGACTGTCGCGGACCGTATCGCAATCCAGGATTTGCTCGCGCGGTATGCCTGGGCGCTCGATACGGGCGACGTGGACAGCTTCGTCGAGTGCTTCACGCCCGATGCGGTGGTCATCGAGGAGGTATTCGAGGAGCCGGATCGCTGGGAAGGCCATGCGAGCCTGCGCCGGCTCGCCGAACACTACAAAAGCGTCCCGGATTTTCCCGGGCGCCAACACCACGTGAGCCAGGTGCTCGCCGAGGGCAATGCACGGCGCTGCGCGGTTCGCTCCTTCACTTTCGTCACCGAGTGTCGGGGCGAGCCTCCCTACATCCTGCGCTTCGCCGGTTACTACGAGGACGAGGCGGTGAAGGTGCGCGGCACGTGGCTGTTCGAGCAGCGGATCATCCGCCTGTGGGACGGGCCCGTGCTGGCGCGCTTCCCGGGACGGGACGGCGCGCGAATCCCTCGCAAACGCCCGCCGCAGCTCGTCGTCGCTCGACGGTAAGCCCATCCGGCGCGCGGCGCAGGCGACAGATGTGGTAGAAGTTGCGCCGGGCGAGCACCCGCCCCGCTGCAGTGGGAATCATCGTGGCCGCATCCAATCATCGCCGCGTCTCGCGCCGCGCCGCGGAAGAGGCGGTACGCACGCTGCTCGCCTGGGCAGGGGATGACCCGGAGCGCGAGGGGCTGCGCGACACGCCGAAGCGCGTCGTCAACGCCTACCGCGACTGGTTCTCGGGATACGGGATCGACCCCCGGGAGTATGTGCGCCGCACGTTCGAGGAGGTCGACGGCTACGACGAGATGGTCGTGCTGCGGGACATCGCGTTCGAATCGCATTGCGAGCATCACATGGCACCGATCATCGGGCGCGTGCACGTCGGGTACCTGCCGACCAACAAGGTCGTCGGCATCAGTAAGCTCGCCCGGGTCGTCGAGGGCTATGCGCGCCGCTTCCAGGTCCAAGAGAAGCTCACCGCGCAGATCGCGGGCTGCATCGATGAGGTGCTGAAGCCGCGCGGCGTCGGAGTCGTGGTCGATGCCTCGCACGAGTGCATGACGACCCGTGGCGTGCACAAGCGCGGTGTGTCGATGATCACGAGCCGCATGGTCGGCATATTTCGCAGCGACGCGCGCACCCGCGCCGAGTTCCTGCAGTTCATCGGAATTCGAGGCGCCACCGGTTGAGCGCTCAGAACGGATAGTTGAGCCCGGTGAATACCGTGGTTCCCTCGCTCCCGTAGCCCACATCGACGTAGCCCACGACGAACGGCAGCGCGATCCCTCGGACGCCGACGCCGCCGACCTTGTGCAGCGCCGAGAGCGGATTGGTGCCGAAGCTGCTGAACACCCGCCCCACCTCCACGAACGGCGCGACCTCGAGCGATACTCGGGTCGAGAATGCGTTGAATGAGGTGAGTCGCTGGCGGTACTCGACGGAGAACGAGGAGGAGTTCCGGTCCCGGAAACGTCCGGGTCCGAATCCGCGCAGCGGCTGATCGCCACCGAGGATCGCCTGGTCCCCGCCGATGCTCGAGAGCGCCCAGAAGGGAATGTTGCGCGTGCGGTCGGTGCGCGGCATGTAACGCAGCGCCAGGTGGAAGGCGAGCACCGCATCGCCCGGCATCGACCAGAAGTTCCGCCCATCGATGCCCAATTCACTGTACAGGCTCGAGTTGATCATCCCCGCGCTGCTCGCCGCGCCGCCGTACAGGACCCACTCGGCGCCGTGTGTCGGTACCACGACATCGTCGCGCGTGTCGTAGGTGAGCAGGAGCCGATTGAGAATCTCCTGCCGTTGGGCGCGGATGACGGTGGTGGGATAGAGGTCCTCGATGGAGGGAACGCCGGCCAAGTGCCCCGGCGAGATCTTCACGGTGCGCGCGCGAAACGTATAGCCGAGCTGCCAAGTGTGATTGAAATTGAAGCCTACAGTGGTCTGGATGTATTTCTGCTGATCCGTGTAGTTCGTCTGGCGCGCGAGCCGCGAATTGTTGCCGATCCCGTAGAAGCGCGGGCTGCCGCTGCGGTCGTAGATGAGGCTCGCGTTGAATGACCAGCGATCTCGACGGAGGATCCCGGAGGCGTATTCGCCGTCGAATTCGCTTTCGATGCGCTGCTTGCCGCCTCCCTCGAGGGACCACTGCGTATTATCGGAGGGATACGCGAAGATGCGACCGCGCGCGCCCCAGCCGAAGTTCTGGTTGTAGATCACATCGGGTGCGATGATCTGGCGGATCTCGTGCTTCGGGCCGGTCACGAGATAGGTCGGAATGATGCCGAGAGTCGTGCCGCTGTAGGGGTCCTCGTCGATCTCGGGGATGGGAATGATCGGCGCGGTCGCCGGATTGACCCAGCGCGAGAACCCCGAAGGTGCGGGCGCCTGCGGCGAAGGGGGCGGCGTGGTTTGGATGGCCGGGTTCGACTGGCTGCCTGGCGTCGCCTGTGAGCGGGATCTGGCCTGCGGGCCCGCGAGCGTCAGCCCGCTTGCAACCGAGAGCGCGCCGAATGCCAGCGCGGCAGCCGCGACGCGCTCCCAGAGGGCCATTCCGGGCTTCAGCCGTCCGGCCGGGTGCCGGTCAGTCCGGCCTGCGCGCGAGGTACCCTGGCTCTCGAGCGATCCAAGATCCACAGCGCGCCTGGGAGGGCGGTGAAGTCGGCGGCGAGCGCAAGGAGGAACGCCGATGCGGACACGATCCCGAATTCTCTCATGGGCGGCAGCGGCGATATGGCGAGCGCGAGAAATCCCGCGGCATTGATGAGTGTCGCGAACACGATCGGCCGGCCGGCTACACGGAAGGCGTGCCGCAGCGCCTCGGCGGTATGGCCCGCTCCGCTTCCCCCCTCCTGAAAATGATAGAAGAAATGCACCTGATCGTTCTCGGTTGCCCCGAGGACCGTCGAGCCGATGAGGATGGTCGCTATATTGAGCGCCATGCCGCTCGAGCGCATCACCAGGAATGCGGCAAGTATCGCGAACACCGAGGGAATCATCGCCATCAGGCGCGCGGAGGCACTCCGGAACACGAGCAGGAAAACGCAGAAGATCACGCCGGCGGTCAGGGCAAAGCTCTGCACGAGAGTCGGCACGAGCTCGAGTGAGATGCGCGCCGCGACCGCTCCGCGCCCCACGACTTCGCCGTGGATGCTGCGCAGCGCAGGGATCGCCAGCTGCTCCGCGCGGTACGTTCGCTCGATGTACTCGCTCATCGTCTCCGAGGAGCCGAATTCGCCGTCTCGTCCGTGGATGGTGAGCCGCAGGTCCGTCGCGCCGGAGGCTGTGACCGGCCCGTCGACCGACGTGATGCGCGGATCCCGCTCGAGCGCGTGCGCGAGCCGCCCGATGGCCTCGAGAGTGGCAGGCGTCGCGCTCGCGCCGCGCGGGAGCCGCATCCAGAGCTCGAGCACTCCGAGTCCAAAGCGCCGCTCGAACTCGCGAGTGTCCTTCGCGATCGGCAGGGTCGGGTCGATGTAGCCCAGCGAATCTGTCTGCAGCGCAAGCGGAGCGATCAGTCCGTGCACGCCGAAGAGCGCCGCGGCCCCACAAGCGCTCAGAAAAAGCGTCACGAGCACCAGTGGCCAGCGATAGCGGCGCGTGATAGGGACCCAGCGCTCGATGAAGCCGGGATACCACCGCCCAGCCGGTGCCCGCTCCGCCTTGAGGGGCGTGTTGAACAGGGACTGCAGCGCCGGGAAGAGTAGGAAACAGCCGAGCCAGGCGACTGCGAGTCCACTCGCGGTCCACAGTCCCATCTCACGAATCGGTCGAATGTCCGACACGGCAAGCGCGGCGAAGCCGACAGCGGTTGCGAACATCGAAGCCGTGCAGGGCAGGAGCTTGTTCGCGAGCGCGCGCGCATGATGCTCCGCGAGGGACTCGCGGCCCTGGGACAACCCCTCATCGCGCTCGATGTAGCGGGAATGCAGATACACGAGCGTCGCGGTCGTCGTCACCATCACGGTGAGGGGCACGAGCGCGGAGACGACCGTGTGCGACCAGCCGAACAGCGCACCGAGTCCCAGCGCCATCGCGACGATCGCGCCGAGCGTGAGCACGATCGCCGCGAGCGTTCGCCAGGAACGATATAGCGCGAGAATCAGCGCCATCAGGAACAGGCCGAAGAGCGGCATGACGCGCGCTTCGGCCGATGCAGTCGCATGCTCGATCCAGGCGTTGATCCAGGGCGAGCCTATGCGATGGATCGCGATGAACGGCCCGTGAGGCGAGACGTACGGCGCCGTGGCCGCATCGATCGCCGCGAGAGCGCGGTCCCGCTCGGCAGGCGAGTGCGTATCGAGCTCGATGCCGATGCCGAGTTGTGCTCCGGGGAGCGGTCGCGCCGCAACTCCGGGGATATGCGCAAGTCTTGCGGCGAGCTCCGCGGCTCGAGGCTGCGCGGCAGCGTTCGAGTGCGCATCGATCAGCAGCAGCGCCGACTCGCCCTCGGGGAACAGACGCTCGAATTCGCGTGTCGCGCGAGCGACCGGGTCGCTCGGCACGATGAGGCTGTCGATCGCCGCATCGTCAGGGACGTGCATCGCGCCGAGGATGCCTGCAGCCGCGGCCAGCGCGAAGGCCGCGGCGATCCACAGCCGCGCCTTGAGCACTCCGAGGAAAAAGCGGACGGTTGCATGCACGGCGAGCCGCCAATAATAGCGGAAACCCTAACCGCGCCGCCGCGCGATGCGCGGCGCCCGCGTGCCATAATTCCGCAGCGTGGCACGGCCGGCCACTCGCGAGCGGGAGCGGCAATGGGCGGAACGAACGAGGGCGAGAGTACGAAGGGCGAGCTCGAACGGCTTTCGCGGCGGGTGCAGCTGCTCGAGGACGTGCTCGAGATTCAAAAACTGCAATCGAAGTACGCGCACTGCCTATTCACGCAGCGCTACGCCCGAATCCCGGAGGAGTGCTTCGCCCGGCGCACTGCCGACGTGACGCTCGAGTTCTCCGATAGCGGTGTCTACCGAGGGCTCGAGAGGATCCGCGCCGTATTTCGCGATTTCGAGGCGGCGCGAGGCAAGATCCCGGGCTTCTTCATCCTGCACATGACGGTGAACCCCTATATCGAAGTGGCGCGCGATGGCCGCTCGGCACACAGCCATTGGCTCTCCCCGGGCGCGGTCGGGAGCGACACTTCGGCCGGCTGGGTCTGGGGTCCGTATTACATCGATTACATCAAGGAAGACGGCGAGTGGCGCATCCTGCACTCCAATCTCGCACCGCTGTTCCGCAACCGTTACGAGGTGAGCTGGGCGGAGGCGAAGGATCACGGCACGGTCAAACGGGCGCTCACTGTAGAGCCCGATGCGCCGTCCACGCTTTACAGGCCGTACAGTGAAATGAAGAGCGAGCCGGATATCTTCCGCGATCACCCCGACCTGCCCGAGCCGTATTGAGCGA
>Ga0134128_10000841_pt1 | contig 41832 bp, 56 predicted proteins | sample KB31754_FD_96462 | JGI IMG/M metagenome (GOLD analysis project Ga0134128, IMG submission 96462) | Terrestrial soil microbial communities with excess Nitrogen fertilizer from Kellogg Biological Station, Michigan, USA - KB3-175-4 | ecosystem: Environmental > Terrestrial > Soil > Unclassified ...
AACCATCTTTGGAGCGCAGCACAGTTCAATAATGCCGATCCGAAGAACAGGACGGATTGCGATATCCCTCTCCACGCCCCACTCCCCGCTCCTCCCTCCCGATCAGAAGAAGGGAGCGATAAGCCATGAGCACCGTTCAATGCTGCATGTGCGGCAAGAAGGATCTGTCGACAATCGAAGGCGACGGTGGAACGGAGTGCGAGCTTTCGGATGGCCGCTGGACGTGCGGCATAGATTGCTATGTCCGCGCGACGGAAACTCCTATGGAGGAAGGGCTCTGGCGGTTCTGGAACGAGAAAGCCAAGACATACCTCGCCGAACGAGACTCCCTCAAGGCCCTGTGCGACGAGATGGCGAAGGCGCTGGAGGAAGCCAAGTTTGCGCTTTTTTCCAGCGACATGACGATCAAGGATCGGGCAGACCAATCTATGCGCCTGGCGCTCGCTGCCCTTGCTAAGGCAAAGGAGGCGGACCATGGTTGACAAGAAAACCGCCGTCCTCGACCTGCTACGCCTCAGGGCCAAGACCATGAACGGCGCTCATCCTGTAGGCGCTGGTGACGGCAACACCTATGTCCCGAATTATTACGGGGCGAGCGATGCGCGGCTCGACCTTCAGGCTATCGAGGTCATCGAAGAACTTGAACAACAACTTTCCAGCGCGCGCGAGGCGAACCGGAAACTTCATCGTCGCGCCCAGATCGGGGAAGGACTTTTCGCAACCGTCAAGTTTGATCTCGAAATGTGGATCACCACACTCTCATCGCCGCCGCGCGACACTTCCTCATGGATTTTCAGGTACGCGCTTCGGCATATGGAACGCAGAGTTCGCCGCTATCGAGAAAAGATCCGCGCCCTCTCGGAATCCTCCCCCAATCCTTTGCAAGAACAAAGAGACAACATCGGCAAGGAGGGCGAATGAGCGGGAGCCCTGTTGATATCGGGGATGATGATCCCGTCACCCTTGATGATGCCTGCCATTTGTTCTTCCGTGGTAGGTTGACGAAATCCTCGCTTCGCACAGAAGCCCGAAAAGGCAATCTTGAACTCATCAGGATAGCCAATAAGGATTTCGTCACCCACAACGGAGTGAAGAGGATGATCGAAAAATGCCGCAAAAACGAAAGCCGCCAAGGCTCTACCTCAGAAATGAAGGTGCCCGGAAGCTCTGGATCATCAGAGACGGAACAACCAATATCCGCACAGGATGCGGTGAGGATGAGGCTGCAGAAGCGCAAAGAAAGCTCCATGAATATCTTGCCGAAAAATTCGAGCCCAAGCGCGGCGGTCGTTCCGCTGAGATCACGATAGGCGATATTATTCTCGTCTATCTGGATGAAAAATCTGGCGGAACGGCGCGGCCCAAGGAAACGGAAGCCGCGCTGGGACGCCTTAATGATTTTTTCGGGAAGATGACGGTCTCTGAAATTCGTGGCAAGACATGCCGAGCCTACGTTGATCACCGCGGCAACACGGGCGGCGCGCGTCGAGATCTTGAGGTTCTTCGTGCTGCGGCAAATTATTACCATGCCGAGCACACACTCGATATGCTCCCAAAGATCACGCTGCCTGAAAAGAGCCCTCCTCGTGAACGGTGGCTGACCCGCAAGGAAGTCGCAGACATGATCAGGGCCGCGAGGAAGCTCAAGCAGTGCGGTCATATCATTCGGCTGATGCTGATCGGCGTTTATACCGGAACGCGCCTGACGGCGATGCTCGGGCTTCAGTGGATGCCAAATACTTCGGGGGGATGGGTCGATCTTGAAAAAGGCGTCCTCCACCGTAAGGCTCAAGGCGAGCGGGTGGCGCACAACAAGCGCAAGACACCAATGCGGATACCGCCTCGGCTTGTGACATTCTTGCACTATTGGAAGGCGGCGGATGCGAAGATCGATAAGAAGTCGCCGACGTTGAATGTCATCAACTATTATGGCGCAAAGGTAATCAAGCCACATAAGGCATTCAGGGCCGTTCGCGGAGAAGCTGGTCTTGGGGAAGATGTGACACCGCATACCCTGCGCCACACCAGGGCTACTTGGCTTGCGAATGCTGGCGTAGACGTCCAGCAAGCGGCTTCATCGCTCGGAATCACGACAGACGAGTTCGAGCGGACGTACCTGCACAATGATCCTGAGTTTCAGGAAAAGGCTGCCAACGCTTACTGAAGCTGTGCGGAAACTGTGCGGTTTTCATATTTCATGGTAATGTCGGGAACATAAGTGCTTGAAAAGACTGGTCGGAGTGGAGTGATTCGAACACTCGACCCCCACGTCCCGAACGTGGCTTTGGCGCTCCAACGCGCCGCAGTTCCGGGCTTTTCGGGTGCTTGCCCCGATGTTTGTTCCAACTATGTTCCGCGAAACTGTGCGGAAGCTGTGCGGAGAGAACAATGAATGGTTTCGTCTACGTGATTCAGTCTAGCGATCACACGGTGAAAATTGGCTCATCATCAAGCCCAAAATCCAGACTTTCTTCAATGGCAAGCGGAACCGCCGCTGAACTGAAGCTGATAGCTTCGATTGAGTGCGATGACCGAAAACACGCCTTCGCGGTCGAGAAGGACGTCCGAAGACAATTGAAGCCAGTTCATATGCGCGGAGAATGGTTCAAGATTAATGCTCACCAAGCCGCGCATATTGTGAAACTTGTAAGGACTGGGAAAGATCTAGAATGCATTGCGGAAATTGTTGAGGTTGATCGCCTCTATTCTCTCCCCGACCACGAAGGCACAAAGCGAGCCCACGAGATTAAGCAAAAACTACAGCGCGAGGGGAAGTGGGCAAAATCTCCGATGGCCATTATGTGGGAGGAGAAAACTGGAACTTCATTATATTAGAAACCGATGGAACAAAGCGAGAGTTGCAAAACATTTCTCGCCCATTTTGCAAGGAGACCACCAATGCATATGATTGAGAGAGTCGCGCGGGCGATAGATCCCAAGCTTTGGAGGGCTGTCGAGACCGGTAGGAATTTTGTTCAAAGCGCCGGCCGCCAATGGGAAGGATCTTGGGAGCAGAAAACCATCGAGAAGAAACTTGTGCTATCTCGGAAAAGAGCCGAGGACGCGATAGATGCCGTCGATGGTGAAATAGACTTCGGCGTCGAATGGCAGATGGATTGGGGAGAAAAGAGAAATCTGGAGCGCCACCCAGAACGCTACGAAATGATGTTCGAGGAAAATCGGGCATTGTCCGAACTTCTTCACGAGCAAGTCGTCTTCCTAAACTCATATTGGTGGGAAAAGGAGCTGCCCGAACACATTCAGGGATCTATCACGGTTTCGGTGCAATGCAGTGATGTCTTCGCGTGGGCGTGTGCGGACGCCGAATCTCTCCCCTACGATCAGATCGAGCGCCTTTGGCGCATGTGGAAGAAGGACGAGCATTGGGGGGCGGCGGTCTGGTGCATGTTGCGTCGTAAGCAGATGCCGCAAAAGCCCGTGGAAGAAAAAATTCGGAGCGCTGGGATTTGGGATCTGGATTCGCTCAATCTGGATGACAACACCCAAGACGAGTGGGTGCATGCGCAGTTTCGGCGGTATGCCGCCCTACAGGAGAGCAAGGAGACGGAAGGATAGCCACGCATGCACAGGTCTAGCGTTCATGCATAGTTCTAGATGTACGTTGGGGAGATTTTCGAAGCCTAAAGGTGGGGCGAGCTAATCGCGGGCTTCGGTTTGGCGTCTTCCTTGGGCGGAAGATCGCAGACGGTGATCCGGTAGCGATCACCATCATGGGTACGGGCTAGACCCGACCCGTGGCATTTCGGACAATTGCGATCGCCGATCATTCAACCCACCGGAGAGCGCCGGCAAGCTCTCGGATCATCTCGACAACCCATTGGGCAGAGACTTCGCCGTGGTAGGTTTTATCCTCCCACAGTTCATAGATGGGGGTTGAGCCGTTCATCTTGACGACGACCCGAAGACCTGGGCCAACTGTTCCTTTTAGCGACGAAGCCATGTGAGGTAATCCGCGCCTTTCTCGATGTCGACGAAGGCCGTCATGCGACCCGTGGATGTCTTCGAATTCGGGTCGAAGATCACGAGAACCGATTGGCCCTCTTCCTGCTCGTATTTTCCGATGCGCCGGGCATAGTCATCTAGATGCTTGTAGCCACGTACGCGGATCATCAGCGGCGAATTGCCTTGCTCGGCCTGTTCCCATTGGCTGATGGCCCAATTATGCTTGTGACCGCAGACAGCGACATCGATGTTATCCCCGAACTTGGCGGCCTTTACAGCGCCGTGGATCGGGTTCCACATCGAGTTGCCAGCAAAATCGTGAGCGGCGTTGATGCGAAATTCTGCCCCGTCTGGGAACTGCAGGATAAACCGGGCTTCCCAATCCAGCATCGGGACGTGCTGTGTGCCGTATCGCTTGTTCATCTCTTCATGAAGCGGCATAGAGCCGCCCATGTGCTGATGGTTGCCGTGAAGCCAGACTATCCAAGGAATCCCGCTTTTGAGCAGGAACCATTCCACCAGCCTGCGGGCGGTATGGACCGACGTGTCCTGGTCGGCATATTTCTTGATGAGCCTGCCGCCCCAATCGTTCGCGACGTCGCCGATATTCACCGCAAACATTCCTTCGGTGTTCTTGGCGATCTCGGCATGTCGGCGAAGGATGGGCCATGCACATCCATTATCATCGACGTGCGGATCTCCCACGAACAGTACGCCGATTGGCTTCTGCTCCATGATGGCGATGGGAAACCATTTCCGGGCATCCTGAGCTTTTTTAGCTCGCTCGAAATTCTTGGACATCCGATCAATGATTTCTTCAATCGGCTCTTCTTCATCGCCCTCGGTAATGAATGTCGGCATCTCGACCGACTTCTGCATTTTCGTCTGCAGGTGGCGGCGCTCGGCTTCCTTCACCCGGCGCTGTATCCAATGCCAACCTTTTCCCGATGCTTCGGCGGCTTCGACTGTGGTGGCATATTGATTTCGAAGCTTTACAGCTTCAATGCATTCTTCATCTGTAAATGGAGGTGTGGGCATTGCTTCGCCTCAATCCTGGGAATTGCGAGGGCGGCGTGCCGCGGGAATGCTTTGAAAGAGGCTGTCTATCCTGCCACCCAATCCCTCGATAGCTCGAAGGATCTGGTCCGTCGTCTCGCGATGGCCGGCTTTGCTGATGTAATGCTCAGCCATATGAATCTTGGTATCCGCCAGTTCTTTTCTGACGGCATCTGTTTCGCTGGCTGCCTCTTTTTCAACGGTCCTGATCTTGGCGTCCAGTTTCCACCAGATCCCGAAGCAGATCATTACGACCGTTGTTATGGCTCCTATGAGCCAAGACAGGGTTTCCCACGTCACAGGACCGTTCATGCGCCGCGCCCCTCAAATTGATACATTATTTCGCCCTATGAAACAGAAAGCCACGCAAGCAGGATAAGAGCCGCAAGCATGGCGAATGACACAAAGAACATTAGAAGATAAAGGATCACTTCCGCGCCCAGGCACCGATCAATCGACCGGCGACGTCGGAAATTGTCTTAGATCCGAAGTAGAACCCCACAATCGCCAGCACGAGACCGCTGACTTGGGCGCCGGGGTTAGGCGTAACCCCGAGCTGCAGAACCGTGTCGTACACGACGATCTTTGCCACATAGATGACTGCACAGAAGCCCATCAGCGATCGAGGGCTCCACCACCGGTCAGACTGCGCGGCTTGCGTCGCGAGGTTGATCTGGTCCTGGAAAAAGGCGATCTGCTTGTCGGCCTCGATGCGATCGGCATCGTTCTGAGCTTGCAGCTTGGACTTATAGGCGGCGTTTAGGCCGTCGATGATCTTGCCGAGCGGATTGATGAGACTGAGAAGCCATCCCATTAGAAGACACTCCATAACCAGTGCGTGATTTCGTGCCAATAGGCGTACAGCCCACCAGCAGCGACGACAGTAGGAACGGCAACCCTTGCCACAGAGGAAGCTGTGGACGCGCTTGCAGGCTTTGGCGCGGGCGGTTGCGTGGCCTCGACTGGCGGTGTCTGTGCGGGCTGCGTATTGCCCTTCCCGCGCAGCGCAATCAGGATGGCCGCAGTCCCAAGTTGCTGATCAACGAAGTTCGGATCAAACTTCCCATCGGCTACATACTTGCCGCTGGTGTATTGATCTGTGCCAGCCCAGAGATACGGCGATGGTAGTCCCCGCTTGCGATAGCCGAGCCCATTGTAGCCCTCCAAGAGGTCCAGCATGCTGCCAAGAGACCAATCCGTATTCTTGCCGGCATATGGAGCGCAATTCATCAGCGCATCGAATGCTGCATCTTCCCATGTCGCGAACGGGCCGCGCCCTTTTGGGACCAGCGTTGTTTTCCGCCCGGTGCCGATGATCCTTTCGCCATTATGGAGAACACCCGCAAAACTGCACGACGATTCCCTATAATGAATAACCGCGATTACGTCCCACGGAACTCCTGTCTTTGCGGAAACAGCCTCGTAGCGCGATTGGTTTGCCCTGATCTGCGCCGCCTGCTTTTCGATTTGTGTGGACCGCGTGAGGTTGGCCTTGTTCCATCTATCGATTTGTCGGTCCATATCGTCACTCTGTGGCGCCATCATAAACTCGCGGCGGGGACCACGGCATTCATGCCGAGGAGGAGGCCGCGTCCCTTGTAAGAGTTGAGTGGAATTGCTATATTCCAGCATGATTTTGACGTACCGATACCGCATCAAGGACGGCGCGAACGCGACGAAACGCGCCCTTCAAAATCAGGCATCGGCAGTCAATTTTGTGTGGAATTTCTGTGTCGAAACTGATCGTATCGCGGCAGATCGTTACCGCGCTGGCCGCCATGTTAGTCGACCCTCCGCTTTCGATCTGATCAAGCTGTGCCTGGGTGCCGCCAAGGTACTCGGCATCCATTCCGATACCGTCAATGCGGTGTGCCAGACATTTACAGACGCCCGTCAGGCAATCTTTCCGAAGACACCTCGCTTTCGCAGCTATAAGCGTCATCTTCCGTGGATACCGGTCACGCGCCTCATCAAGGCAGCCAAACTAGACGATGGCACGCTGACTTTCCTCAAGCGCAAGTACCGTCTCTGGTACTCGCGTCCGCTTCCCGATGGTGCGAAGCCCAAGGCATGGAACATCGCTTGCGACGCGCGAGGCCGCTGGTACGTCAATATCCAGGCCGAAGTGACGGAGGGCGAGAAGCGCAGCGGAAAATCCGTTGGTATCGATCTCGGTTTGAAAACTCTCGCAACGCTGAGCGATGGCAGCAAGATCGAGCCGCCACAGTTCTATCGTAAGGCTGAGGCGCAACTCGCCAAGTTTCAGCGTTATGGACTCAAGAAGCGCGTCACGGCTCTCACGGCCAAGGTCGCCAATCAACGAAAAGATTTTCTGCACAAGGTGACAACGCGCCTTGTGAGAGATTATGCGCATATCGTCGTCGGAAATGTCAGCCCATCCAAGCTCGCGAAGACCAGAATGGCGAAATCCATTCAGGACGCGGGGTGGACTACACTGCGGCAACAGCTCTTGTACAAAGCTCTTAAGCTTGGCGCTGTTGTCGAAATCGTTTCCGAACGGCATAGTTCCCAAATGTGCTCGTGCTGCGGGATTATTCCCGTCAACAGCCCTAAAGGTATGGGCGCACTTGGAATAAGACATTGGGTTTGTCCCGGTTGTGGCTCATCGCATGATCGCGATGTGAATGCGGCTGTGAACATTCTTCGTGTCGGGCTGGAACATCAGCCTCCGGTTGCGGAAATCCTCGCCCTTTAGGGCGGGAAGATGTTAACTATCGAGGTTGTCCAAGGCGAGGCACCCTCACTTATTCAAGGTGCGCCGGCGGGCGAACTCGGCTAGCACCAGGATTGCCAACGGGATAAACGGAACAAGCGCCGGGTTGACAGCGGAGAGTGCCGACTGAAGCGCATTCGCGATATTCGGGTCTCCGAGATAGGAGGAGATCGCGACAACTGCCGCGATAATGGCACTTCCAAGCGAACCGATCCGGGCGAGCGCGACCGTTGCCGAACTGTGGAAGGCCGTCATCAGCGCCGTACCCGGCGTCGAGCGATAGACCCGGACGGCGTCGAAAACGATGAACGCGGCGACGAGCACCGCAGCGAGAGCGATGTAGATCATGTGTGTTTGCTCCAATAAAAAAGGGCCGCCGAAGCGACCCTTGTCTCTGATATCTCAAAGTGGTGACTTAGTTGGCGAAGCTCTTCATGCATCTTCCATCAGCAAGTCATCGTACTCGCCGTAAGCCAGCGCCTCTTCATCGTATTCGACGCCCATGGCTTCTATTTTCAGACGCTTCTTATAAAGTCCAAGCTCAACCTTGGCATGCTTTATCGCTTCATCCTTGATGTAATCCTTGTAGCCATCAAAGACCGGGTAATCGTTCAAGACCAGAAGCCTATCAAGCTGATCATGAAGCGACTTCATCGTCATCTTCCGGCCGGCCAAGGCAGTCGACTCGGCATAGAGAAGGAACTGTTCCGAAAGAAGATGAAGCCGATAAAGCTCGTCTTCCCGCAAATAGTTCTTCCCGGTCTTGGCATCATCGAACGTGGGCTTTGCACCTTCCATCGACCGCAAGCCCATGCTGGTTTCCCGATGGTCGGCGCGATCAAGGATAAGCTTCGAACTAGTCAGCCCCGTCACAGCATGGTGAAACTTGTCCTGCAGAAGGGCATAGAAGGTTTTGACCTGGCGCGCGCTCGGATCGTAATCAGAAGACGATACTTTGAAGCACTCACGAACCTTGGCATAGACCTGCTTCTCCGAAGAGCGAAGAGCACGAATTTCGGCCGCAAGTTTATTCAGCTTCTCCGGGGATTCCCGAAGAGCCTTTTCATTGATGACGTAGCCTTGCTCCAAATAGCTCCGGACGATCTTACTGGACCATTGCCGGAATTTGGTCGCCTCCTTGGAACTCACTCGGTAACCGACGGCGATGATCGCGTCGAGGTTATAGTGGGAGGTCAGGTAGCCTTTGCCGTCAGAAGCAGTTATTCGGAATTTCCTAATAACTGACGTCTCATCCAATTCTCCAGCTTTCAGCAGGTTTTTGAGGTGCTCATTGATGGTCGGAACGGTTACTTGGAAAATATCCGCTATCTGAGCTTGGGTCGCCCATATCTCATTTTCGCCGGGCTGGAATTCCAACTCTACGGTAGTTGAGTCATCTCGGTCGTATGCGATCTTCGTCAGGCTAGGCGCTATAGCTTTCGGCTCCTGAGGTTTGCTCCACCTCGCCTCGGCCGCTTTCCGCGCAATGTCTGCCCTCTGCTCTGCCGTGAGGCTTTCGGCGCGAGCTTTGCCACCGATTGCTTTCCCAGAAATTTCATCGTCGTCATTCGACATGCAAGCATCCTTTTGTTGATTGCTTGCATATGTGATCTGATTTGCGTGCTTTCGTAAAGAAATATCGTGCGGTGCTTGCACAAACCGCCAAAATATCCCCTCTATTCCCCCGAAATAAAAAAGGCGCCCCGAAGGACGCCTTGTGATTTTTGATAGTGGTTGGATTAGGATAGTCGCCTTAGCGCGATGTCATGATAACCCCAGCCGTCAAGGGCTAGATGCGACACCTTGAAATTCTCGGCGAATACAAACTCGTTTACGGCTTGCATGACGCCGTATGGATCGCCCTCTAACGGAGACCACACCGCATAGTCATTGCAGACGATATACCCACCAACCTTTACCTTCTGCTTTGCCACTTCGAGATCCTTGCGGACGTGCTCATAAATATGGCTTGCATCAATGTAGATCCACTCGAAATGTTGGTCTGGGAATTTTGAAAGTTCTTCCCATGAATATCCGGTGATCGTCGTCAGTCTGCCTTCATTAATAAAGGGCTGCAGAAGATCAAAGCGAAAAGGCCCATAATCAACATCAATCGTACGGAGACTGATGCTGGGGAGAAGGTTCAAAATAAATTCAGCAAAAAGCCCCGCTTGCGTCCCGACTTCGATCACCTCGCCAGCGCTAGGCATTTGGCGGATGATGTCCTTGCGGTTGCTCAATACCTTGCAACCATCGAGTTTTTCTTGTGGGATTGTAACCCGAGTGCCAGAATGGCCCATAAGGTAATCAGGCGGAGTGCCATCGGCAGCGATCGAGGCAGCCACATCCTCTCTCAGGGCCGCACGAAACGTAAGGTATGCGTCTCTCGCTTTCTCGCGAATGGCGCGATGATTTACCAGATCTGACATTAAAGCCTCTCAGAAAATGCAACACGGCGGAAGGTGTCGCATAGTTTCTGAAAGGCTTCAATCTCAAGGAGGGTTCCTCATCGGTTGTTGCAACTCTGTGACGCACTTTTATTGAGCCTCGTATGATCCGGAGATGCTAATGAAAGCGCCAGCGCCACCCGGATATGTGCCGTCATAATTTGTTATAGCAGCAATATTTGTGCCGAATCCGATAACCCCAACAACAGTTTTTGACGTCGAAATGAATGCCGATCCTGATAGTTGCGTTTGGGCTAGTGATGTGAAGGGCAGCGTCAATTTAACCGATCCGGCACACGTACCATTTGTGGTGATTGAGGCCTGAACATTCACAAAGACAGTTTTCCCGATGATTTGATATCGACCACTAACGCCAGAGGTTGTCGTGACGGTTCCGCTTCCACAGCTAAATGTTGGAGTGAAACCAGTCCATGGTTGGCCCGCTGTCGACCCCGTGTTACTAAAAATCGTGTTGGTTGACGAGATCGCGGTATCAGCCACGATAGTATTCGCGGCGGTTACGGATGCCAGATTATTGCCATAAATCAGAGAATTTACGACATTGGCACCGATCGAAACACCTTGCACCCCAGTTTCAAGCGGGCCAATAACGGTGTTTCCAGTAATGATCGCGCCGGTATTGTCTGAAATAGTATTTTGCAGCCTTATAGCGGCAACCGTTGGCTGATCCGCAATCGCGCCCAAAACAACCTGATTCCCCTCAAGCAGAAAGGTGTACTGTGAACGAAGATTTGGCTGGCTATCCGTTCCCCCTGGGTATCCCCATCCGTGGGAGCCGATAAAATGATTGTTGCCACCGCCGGCAGCATAGAAGTTTGCGACACGCGCATTGACAGCCGTAGCCCCGAACTGATTGTCAGTGCCGGTTATCCACATGTTATAATCAGGTAGATCAGCGGTAGTGTTGTAAAGCGTATGGCCGGCGTCATTGACATTTTCGAGCCGGTTCGAATTGTCGATTGAGGTTTCGTAGCCCGATTGCTGAAAGTAGTTTGCACCATTTCCAGCAGCGGCGTTTCGCAGTACAGAGTTGCGAAAAGTCAACCCAACCGTGTAGACATTGTAAACGGTATATCGCGAAATTCCCCATCCATCGATCCGGACATTTTCAAATGTAAGCTTGTATGCGCTCTTGGTCTGTGTACCGAATGCAGCGCCCTCGATATACATCGTTGCGTAGAGCACAGCACCGCTTGAACATCCTGGCAATGCTCGTATCGTGGCCCCGCCACCGGCAGGGCCGACGACCCTAAGGCTAGCCGTGCCGTTCGCAACCTTCTGAGGACGGAAACTATCCGCGCACACATTATAATAACCAGAGGGCGGAGGCGGCAGGTAAAGCAAGCCAGCATTTGGACCCGTCGAAGAAGATGCTGCGGCTGCCGCGGCATTCAGGGCGGCGCTGTCATCGCCACCCGTGCCGGCAGATGCATTGAAGTCCTGCGGGGTGATTGCATAGTTCTGCCAGCGTGTTGCGCCCGTAAGAGAAACCGCACCGGTTCCGGTTCGGGTGTAATTTGTCTGAGCATCATTGATGCTCTTATTGGTCAGCGTGTCGGTCGTATTCCGCCCAATAAGCGTATCCGTGGCGGCGGGAAGCGTAAGCGTGCCCGAGGCTGCGGCAGATGGCTGAATGATCGTCGCACCCGACGTTGACCCGTTTAGTGTAGCGCCACCGCCCACAACGGGCGCCGTCAGCGTTTTATTGATCAACGTCTGAGTGTCAGTGGTGCCGACGATCACGCCCGACGGGAGCACTTTTCCGCTATCAACAAGACTGGTGCCAGACGTGTTGCCGAAGGTGGCAATATGGCCGATGGTCGAAGAGTTAGGACCGACTATGGTTCCGGCTCCGATTGGACCAAAGGTCATGTTTCCCGCTTGGTAGTACAGGCCAGAAGATGTCAGCCAAATATCGCCGTTGTTTGGAACATTAGGAGCAGTCCCGGTCAGGATACTGAAGCCAGCGGTTGAAGCGGTAGATCCAGTTGTCTTCAGCCGCCCGAGCATGGTATCCCCGGCACGGTTTACCGGCGTGAACCCTAGCGTATCCTGTTTTTGCTGAAACCAATTGTTCCACTGACCAACGGTCGGAACCATCCCATAGGTCATTGCCGGGTTTGATGGAGCGGACTGAGCAAAAACAGGTCCAGAAAAAAGCGCAACGATAAGGGTGGCAGCTATGCTGCAATAGATTTTGAAATTTTTCACGGATATGTTCCTCAGAGTCCTAGCAGGACTTTGTCCCATTGGGCCATGGATGCGGAGTTGTACCGCTCGATATTCGCCTGATTGCGCTTGACGAGCCGCTTGGACCAGAATCCGAGCGCCTTATAGATCTTCCTCTCGATATCTGGCCGAGAGTTCGGGCGAGCCGCACAGCAGCTCACGAGCCATGGCACTTCCGCCGATCCGATCACCGGGACGCCGGCGAAGACCGCATCAGCCAGGACGATATTGAAGGTCTCGGACAAGCTTACTTGCATGACGAGATCCATCGTTCCGACCAAGGCGCGGAAGTCCTCTGAATCCATCCAGTTATGCTCGACAAGCTCGATGTCATCGCCACCATTCTGGAAGATGCTGCGGAGGTTCTTCAGGATCGGGCCGCCGTTGCCCTCGACGCGGTTCCCGTTGATGTGGAAGCGTAGATGGACATCGTTATCTCGAGCGAACTGGATGGCTGCCAGAGCCTGGATGACGACGTTCTTGAGCGGCCGAACCGCCCCGAAGCAGCCGACGTTCAGTTCGCCCAGATGCGCCCATCTACTGGGATGGACGACTTTCTTGTCGTGGGAATAGTAGTTCGGCAGATAGCGGAGCCTGTCTGGAGATATCCCCATTGCTCGCGTATCGCCGAGCATCCGCATGGAATTTGGAGCGATCAGGACATTCGGAAAATCCGCATATTCCTTCATCCAGCCAAAGGCGATCCCTTCCGAGGACAGGAAAGGCGTCTCGCTGTGGTTCCGGACGATGAACCGTGTTTTCGGAAGCGCCTTGAGCAGATCGCCGAACTTGTACGGCGGGCACCAGAACGCTTCAATGATGCAGACATCGGCCTTGAACTTCACGCATTCCCGATGAATGTCATTGCCATCCCTCACATGCACGATATCAGAGGCATAGCCGAGACGCTTCAGCATCTCGCAGGCCATGTTAGCGGAATTGAACAGACCGCTGCACAGGGGCTTCCCTGAGCCGCTATAGGACCAATCCTTATCGCAGACGTCGTAAGGCTGCTCTCTGTACTTGAGAACGAAGAGAACGCGGGGTTTCATGGGAGTTCCTTACGAAACGGTGGGCCAGCTTGCGGCGTCGATTTCGGCCGTTGTAGTGATCGTGCCGGCGATGATCTGCTTGTCGACTTCGCCTTCGGCGGCAAAGCTCGCCTGGACGTGAGCGCCGACCGTATTGGCGATAGCCGTCATCTGTGCCGCCGTCAGCTCCACAAAGCCGGCTGACGTCTTGAACTTCACCGTCACGTCTGGGTTCGCCTGAACATAGTTGTAGGCTCCCGTGATGAGCGCCTGACTTTGCCGATCAGTGGCGACCTTCGAACCATCAACCGTAATGCCGCCAGTCTCGACGGCGTATCGCTTTGTGGCGGCATAGGTGAGAAGATCATCCGATGTCACAGCCGGTGCAACTGGTGCACTAAACGTCTTGCCATCATATATGAAGCCCTGCTCAACTGTGGATTTACAGGGTACGAACGTTTGAGCCACATCGGCATAAAAGCAATCCGTCAGTTCGACGCCATCGGGTATCGATACTATTTCCACAACGACACCATCGGCGATACGAGCAAAATTCTGGGTCATGATAAGCCCTTAGTATTGGAGGATCACTGTGCCGGCAGCGCCACTGCCACCGGCAGCGTTCGAGGCCCAAGTCGCATTGTAGACGGAGCCGCCGCCAGAGCCCGGTGCGCGCCCATTCTGGACTGAGGTACTGAAGGCCAAGGCTGATCGACCGCCGCCACCCTGAGAACTTGACCCGCCATTGCCCCCATAATAGGCAACGCCTATGCCCCCGGAACCATCCGTACCGTTGCCACCAGCCTGATTTATTTGGCCCCCAATACCTAGCCCACCCGTACCGCCGAACGTACCAGCGGTAGTAGCGCCGCCGCCACTGCCGCCCGGTGCCGACATGAATGCGCCAATACTGGAGGTCCCTCCAGTGCCACCGTTGGTGCCATAGCTTCCTGCCGAACTGGATGATGAGGCCGCACCGCCCGTACCTGCCGCCCCGACAATGATAGTAATAGTCTGGCCCGGCGTGACACTTATCCAGCCACTGGATGTTCCACCGGCAGCGCCACCGCCTGCTGGATATACGACGCCATTGCCGCCAACACCCATGCCGCCAGCACCGCCGCCCCCGCCAACACACGTGCAGTTAATTTGGTATGTATTGGCCGGAACGGTGAAAGTGTAAGTTCCCGCCGCAGCATAAGACGTAAGAGAGGTCGCCTTCGGCGTAATCAGAACCCAATTTGCGGGCGAAACACCATCTGGATTGGTGGTGTTATTATCAGCCGTACTCATCCATATGACGCCGGTTGCCGTAGCACTTGCTAGGATCGCGCCCTGCGGATAGCCTCCGATAGAAGCTGAAAAGCCAGAATCATAGACAGCGAGACCGCCAGCGCTTTGCCATTGGTTCCATTGTGTGATCTGCTTCAGAATGCCGTTGAAATCCTGGCCCCATGGCGGCGTTCCGCCAGCCCCCACAGGGAGAAATGTCAATGGAGGAAAGCCATCCGTCAATGAGGCGGCGCCATTGGTGACGCCGATTTGAGAGGCTTGCGGGATCGTTCGGATATAGCCAACACCTGCAGAGTTCGCGAACGGAATCGCGAACTTGCTCGGGATCTGAGAAGCCTGCATTTGATTTTTCCTAGATGATGACGACCGAAGCGGCCACGCCAGTCGATTTCGGGAGCACGCCAGATTGCTGGACGATTGCTAGCTCGACGGGGGAAAGCTGGAATGTGAAGGTGTAGGTCATGACCATGGTCTCGATCGTCTGACCATTGTAGAAAGATGCCTGATTGAAGCCGAAGGCATTCTGAGATTCTGCAAACCCGAACCAGCTCCCGCCCTGAAAGCCATCCGTGACATACGCATTCCCCCGATTGGGAAAGAGCGTCATCAGAATTCGATTGATGGCCGGGATCGAGCCGTCCGTGATGTTCGCTGCGGCCTTTGCAAAGATGAGCTGCCGATAGCTTTCATCCGAGAGGGCGTAGTTCTCTGTCAGGGTCGATCCGGAGTAGAACGGGCCTTGTCCGAACGTGTAAGAGCCTGGGAGAGCTTCGTTGAAGCCGAACCAGTTGCCAGTCTCGACCTGCAGGACGCGATTGACGCCTACTATTCTTCCCCAGCAGTCTAGACCAACTCCTTGAGCAGTATCAATGTTCCAGATCGCGTCGAAAAAAGTGTCAAAGTTTTTCGTTTGATCAAGATATTCGAAGATATTCTCAATCAACTGGATCAGGATCGGCGAATTTGCGTACTGGCTCAGTACTGTCGACCAAATCGAAAATGGCGGGATCGTCCCGAGAGGACTGACGCCGATTTGGAATAAGCCAAGACCATTGGACCCCGGTTGTGGACCAGACGGATAGATTGGGCCTGTATCGGTCATGGCTTAGCTCAGCGTGACGATGATGTTATTGGCCGAGATGGTTGGCACCTGATTGATGTTGACCGGGATATCAAAGAGGCTGGCCACGACCGATTTCATGGATTCCGATCCTACGGTCTGGCTATTGCTAACGATGTATGTCCCCGTGCCGCCAGACCCGGTTCCAAGGGCTGTGATCCTTGTCCCTATAACCAGATTGCCAGTCGTGTCGGTGATAGTCTGCCCAACTGCCAATGTACCCGAAGCAACCGCCGAAACGGTCAGGGTTGAGCCAGAAATGGACCCGGTGAAGGATGCAGCCGGACTATTGGTAGATCCGACCTCAATAGAGATGATCTGCGCCCATGCCCCGAGAGCGGCGACTGGGGCATAAAATCGGCTTGCATAGAGCGTCACGCCGATCTTGGCTCTAGGACCGCCATCCCCGCCGGCGAAGGCGCTTATGATCGCATTCTGGATCTGTGTGGCAGCATCGGCGGGAACAAGAGAGCTGTTCGTGATATTCACTGCGAACAGGATCGGCAGTGGATCAGGGATTTCGAATTGAACCGTATATGTCGGATAAGGCGGCACGTAGCCGGTGCTCGTGTCCTGCACTTGAACCGATGTATTCCCATTATATGCACAGCCAGGAGCTTTCTTTGACCAGATTGCCCGAGCGACGGCGGATGCGTCACCACCGACGACGGCGACATAGAGAGAGTTCGGAGAAAGCGTGACGCCGCCGATTGTAACCGGGCTATTGGTATCGTTTTCCGTTACATACGCGTCGATCACATTCGAGACCGTGAGGACTGCGCCTTTGACCGAAGGAAGGGAACCGATCGAATTCAGCGCGACTGAGGCAGCGCGTCGTGCCTCAAAGGCCTGACGGCTCTCGACATTATTGCCAAGCACGCCATCCGATGGGTTGTTGATCGAATCCCAGCCAGGAATGGACTGATAGATCTGGTTCAACGTATCGGCCGGGCAAGGAATAGGACCAGGCACCAGGCATTCGAACGTCAATGTGATATTGCCGGAAACCGGGATAGTTCCGGCTTCCGTGCAGATGTATTGATTGCCATCCGAAGCAAGCGCCAAGGCCCCTTCCGGGATGACAACACCCTCAAGGCCAGTACATACGGCTTGAACGACTGTCGGCTGCGATGGGTTGCGCTCGATGAAATAGATACGTGCAATGCCGTCCTGCATGCGTCCCGAGGCATAGGCCGGGTCGACTTGCTGGGTGTATTTCAAGAAGGTCTGATTGACCTCATCGATGACAGCCGTTTCGCTCGATGCGAGCTGACCTTGCGGCGTCGTCAGATCGATATTCAGATTCCCGCCGAAAGCAGAATTGATATCCTCCAAGACGCCGGCAAGGACGGTTTCTGCCGAGGGTATAATAAACCCTGCATCCGTCCACGTCGGGGACGGGACGTTGGTTGTAACAGCCATTTATGGAACCCTTAGAAGGATGCGGCGGAAACCGTGCCGTCTTCAGCAGTTATCTGCACTTGACCAGTGACCACGCGATTATCCCAGGACGTGATGAAACATTGCGATGTCGCCACACCGGGAACGGTAAGGGCCGCCTCATTGAAATAGGCTTTCATCAGCGAGATCGGCGGTGCATAGCCGAGGATTTGCGAGAAGTAAGGAATACCAATCGAGGTATTGTAGAATACTTCGCCAGCGAATGTTCTGATCGCGCTCGCCGCGTCTTGCGCAAGCGCATAGGGTTCGCTGGCCACGGCGATATTGCCTGCGGTATCGACGGCCAAATCCCATGTGGCCGTGTCGAGCAAGAGCGTCGAAGACATATCATGTTCCTGGATTTGGCGGCGCTTCTGGACCCGGCGGGGTGGTTGGGTGCGTATGGTTCTGCAGGGTCACCGCATCGCCAGTACCGAAGCCGGCCGTGATGCCGCCTGTTACCGTCAAGTTTCCGGTCATTGCGATCGATCCGAGTTTGGTCTCGATGACATTGCCGTTCTTATCGGCCATCGTGATTCCGTCATCACGAAAATGGATGTATTGGTCTGGCGTATCCTGATTGAACAAGTTTCCGTGGTAGACACCGTCTGCCAAGTCATGCATGCGAAACGAGCCGGGGTTTGACTGCACCCCTTTGTTCGCCTTCAACGATGACATATCGCGGTCACCAATCGACATGTGGCCTAGGTCGTTGACCTTGGGATCATTGATGATCGTATTGCCACCGCCTTGGCTTCGGGAAACCGGGATGCCGTAAATGATCCCGTGCGGGGTTTGGTTACCCTGACCATCGATTTGATTGATGAGCGGCTGGACATCCACAGTCGGCGCCGGCCCTACCCCGCCACCATGCACTGCGATAATCTTGACCGGGACTAGCGTGCGGACTTCGCCCAGCTTCTGCCTGATATGGAAATCAAGGACATTATAGTCCGAGGAGTCGTCAAACGTGCCCTGCTGGCCAAAGAACTTCTCTGGAGCGGCCATGTTACTGAGTTCCCGTCGCGATCAGTTCGAGGACTTGGAACCACTTGCCCCCAGGGGTTTGGGATTCCAGTTCGTAAAAGATGCTTTTGACTTGCCATTTGCCATTTGCTGGCGTGAGATCGCTTTTGACCTCGACCAAGGAGAGCTGCTTGACAGCCGGATTAAACAGGCACCGCACTATGACGATGTTCTGATTGAACATCGGATAGCCGACTAGTCCGGTATCTGGGGAGATCAGGATAGCATCTCCCTGCCGCGGCTGACCGCGCGGGGAGATAACCATCTTGCTCGGCTCGTAGATCAGATCGATATTGCCATGGCGCGCGATTGCCATAGCCTGGGTCCACGCCGTACCCCCGAAATACGGGTTTGAGAGCTTGACGTTGACGCCGTTGTTTTCGAAGGCAAAACCCATCTGCTTCGCCAGGTTGCCCATCATGCCCGCCGCATCGGCCGATCCCTTGATGCTGAGCGCCGGGACAGGCTTCACTGCTTGGAATGGACCGGGTGACGCTTCCACACGAAATGCCTCCTGAGGCATGCTCTGAGCATCGACGAAGGCCGAGAAGATCGTCCCGCCAAAGACGAGCGTCATACCCGTTTCATCATCCCCAGCCTCAACCGAGATGCTATTGAAGTAGCGAGCATTGGCCTGTGTGCCGACCGTAGAAAGCTGGTTCATCAAAGATAGAGGCAGACCATAGACCGCCAGGCGCATGGTATTACTGGACACGCCGCCGGTAGCGTCAATATTAGCCGAAGCCCTTAATCCGGTCACCGTGGCTGTGTTATTTTTGCCACTTCCAAAACTTCCGTTTGCCAAATTGAACTGGATCGTCAGTTTTTTCTCGGTAAATGACATTTGGATGAATATCCCGCATCTTGCCTAGAGCGCGATGTGAGCGCATGTTTCTGTTATGTTCATCGCGCCCCTGCTCATCGCCATCGTTCTCGTCATCGCGTTTCCGCGTCTGATGAGATTCATTCTAAGTCTGTTGGCTTTCGGGGTGCTCTTTGTCGTGGCATCGTGCATTGACCACGCTAGAGCCGAAGGACTTTCAACGCGGGACGCGATGCGCAGATGTCTCGCAGTATACGCGCAGACCAATGCAAGCGATCTTCTCGCCATGAAGGCGTTCGGATCCGATCCATCACTCCCTCTGGCGCACGCGTGCGGCGGGTATGCTGAAACCTACATCACCCTGTGCCAACAGCGAGGTAATCCCGCTATAGAATGCTTGGATGATGTTCGCAAAGATGCTGAGCAAGCGATTGCCCGACAGATCAATTAGGCTGACAGTTCTTCCGGCGTGAGGTAGGTCAGAAAATACCGAATTCCTAACCCGGTATAATCAGGGTCATTGCTGCCGTGGGTGTCAATGAAAGAGAAATCTCCTGAATAGCCTAGATAGGCCGACCGGATAATTCGGTTCTGGTTCTCGCAGATCACGCCACCGATGATGAGGGTATTCTCCAGATAGATGTCAATGAACAGGCCGTTATAGGTCTGATAGATATTCAATTGCGTCACCTGACTGTTTAAGGTCGTGGTGACGGTTTGGTTCGGAATGGCCTGCAGGGGAACGATCAACATGGTCGTTATGCCGCCTGTCTTCCGCCAGAGGATCGAATAGCGCCGGTCTGTGCTGCCTGTAGAGTGGTAGCGCTTACCGGTTGCACAGTGCCGCCATTAACCTGAGAAGCCGCTGTAGGGCTCGCTGTGTTCGACATAGCCTGTACGCCGGTCTCTCTCACCTCTTCCGTCCAGACGTCGACCGACAGCAAGCCGACACCATTCGTAGCGGTCTGCGAATAATCATAATGCGTCACATTCACGCTAGAATAGATCGCGATCGGCGTCACGATGGTATAGAGGTTCAGGTCCCCCGCAATCGCATCAATCGAGGCCAGAAAGGCTTCCTTGTTCGCATCCGATCCGCCGGCTGTAAAGCGAAAGCGCCCATCAAATGGAATGAACACCTTGTTGTATGAGGCGAACGCTCCCTTCTCGACCGGGAAATCAGAAATCGACCATTGCTTTCGCAGATCGAAGGAAACGACATTATCTGCAAGAACGACCGGAGATCCGCCCAGATAGATACCCCATGGCTGTTGCAGAAATCCCCCTGTGAACAGGGAGGCCGCGTCTTTCGTCAACAGCGATATGATCTGCCCGACACCGCCCGCAAAGAGGACGGACGGCACCCCCGGCACATTTGGAACATTGACCGGGAAAGCCATTAGCGAGGTCCATAGTTAGCCGTGGCTGCCGCCGTTGAGCGCACCATGGCATCGGTGACTTTGTTCGCGATACCTTGGGCATCGGTTGCGTTCGGGGCATTCACTTGGATTGTGCCTACCTGAAATGAATGCGAATTCGTCGCGCTGGATGAACGATTGTCATTCGAGATGTTTGACAAGGATGCCGACAGGCCGGCTCCAGTGGGGACGTTCAAGCCGGAAGGCTGATAGCCGCGAAGATAACTAGCGGCCTGAGCTGAGCGGCCTCTTTGGATGGGACCTCTATAGCCTTCAAATCGCTTGCCAATGGCATCAGCCTGCGAAAGATCAGACTGCTTTTTCCAACCGGGGATCATCTCCTCCGCTTCCATGGCGAAGTAATCGGTTTGGGTATCGAAATCCTTCCAGTCATTTCCTCGCAATTTTGCAAACTGCTTCAGACGCGCTAGACGGCTTCTGTTCCATTGGAATAGACCCCACGAACCACCAGGGACTTGAGGATCGCCCATTGTACCCGAACGAAAACCTGATTCGGCATTGGCATTCCCAGCGGCGATAGCTGCGGCTGCTGGTGACCATCCATGTTGAGTAACCAGGCGGTCCATGAGGCGCTTGGCTGATCCAGTCACCTTCCCAGACGGTTTCCCATTCGGAAGACCGGAGTCATCGACATCGAGCGCGCTAGAGCCTCGTCCGGACGCCGGTGCTGGGGCAGCAGAGGCGGTACCACCACCGAAGAGGCCGCCAATGAAGTTGCCAACGCTTTGCCAGAAGCCTCCGCCACCCGAATTATTGGCAGCGATCACTGGAACAGGGTTCGATTTCGATATGGGCCGACCGTCAACGCCGCCGAGGAAGGAATCCAAGGAAGAATCTCGACCATTACCAAGACCGCCGAAATTGTTCTGCAGGGCATCGGCATGGCCACTGGCATCAGTTGGGTCACGACCAAAGAGCATATCCCAGATGGAGCGACCAGATTTCTTGATCGTCTTCATATCCGGGGCTGCGGCAGTATCCGTTAGGGCATAGGCAGCGCCCGCAATACCAAATATCTTCGCCAGAGAGCCAAGACCAAAGCCAGCAGCGGTTCCGGCTCCTGGTGATCCTCCACCGGTCGCAACCGCTCGAAGACTACCGAGCATTCCCAGAACCTTGCCCCCGGCCCAAAGACCAATGAGGAGTTCTGTCGCCTTAACCACGCCTCCCAGGGCATCGGCGACGGCCTTGGCATCGTTGCCGAAGTCTTTCAGACCTTGGCCGACGGCCTTCCAATCAATACTCTGCAGATAGTTCGCAAAATCCTTGACGCCCTGAACGATGCCGCTCTTAAGCCAGTCCTGATTCTGCGTGATCCATTCCGTCATCTGGGTCAGAAGCTTGGCAAGCTCTGGTCCGAGAGTCTCGAGAACGGTATTAGCCAGCGAAACAGCGGTCTGCTGAAGGGTTACCCACTTCTCTTGCAGTTGCTGCGCGGCTTTGATGGCGTCATTCTGCGGCGACAGTTTCTTGAGTTGATCAATATAGGCCCCGATACCGTTGCCATATTTGATCATCACATTGGCGGTGGCATCATCGATGCCCATACCTTGGGCGATGAAGTGAACCTGTGAAGGATCGATCTGGTTCAGGCGCTGGAGAGCCGTAGCGGTGTCCTGAAGGAACTTGTCGATCCCGTGATCACGGTCGATGTTCATCCCGCTCAGAGCTTGAAGCTGGCTATACTCCTTGGGAAGAGCCTGACCGTTACGATGAAGGTCATATAAGGCTTTGCCGAGACGCTCAAAGGTAGCCGCCGTCTGTTCGGATGACCCCCCGACACGTTCGGCCGCAGCGCCCCAAGCATAAAGGGTTTGCGGGGATGTGTTCAGATTGCGGGAGAACCTGCCAAGGGCCGCATCGGCACCGACTAGATCCCCGATGAACTCCTTGATGCCCCTAGCGCCAACGAAGACTGCGTAGAGACCGAGAACTTCGCGCGTGATCTTGCTGATGCTATCGGCGGTTTTCTTGGCCGACTCCTCAATCGTCTTCCCACCCTTGACGACCGTATCAACGGTCTTATTGGAGGTATCGACAATATCCTTGCTGCCCTTTTTAAAGTCAGCAGGGTCGAGGCCTAATTTTACGATGAGGCTGTCGATCACGTTTGCCAAAGATCAGCCTCCTTTATTCTTCTGAATTTCGTTCATTATCCGCGCGTTGTGGCCGTCCACCATCGCCACTTCGATGATGTCGTAGACGTCCTCGACGGATAGGAATTCGCCAAGATCTCTCAGCGCTGTGGTTTTGTTTTGGGAGAGTGAGAGAACCGTACCGATGGATCTTGGGAGATTGGGGTATTCAAGGGGCTCGAAGCCGGCGACAAGTCGGCCGAGGTCGACGTCGACTGGCTGCCGCTCGGAGAAAAACCCATGTGGAGCATCAAGACCTCCTTGCGAAGGAGGATGATGGTTTTGACTTCCTCGATGTCATCTTCAAACAAAGGCCTAACGATCGCTGGGTTCTGCGGGTTCGGCTTGATACTGATGCATTCCAACATTTCATCCAGAAGCGGTTCCGCATCTGAATAGTCCATCTTGGTCAGAGCCTCGATCCCGAGGATGGCTAGGGCCTGCATTCCACCGGCAGCGACATCCACATTCCCGATATCCACGCCAGATTTGGCGGCTGCCAGAAATGCACGAGTAGCCCATTTTTCTGCCTTGAGTGCCGGCATCTCACGAAGGTGATAGACCTTGCCCTTGTCTCTGCCGTCTTCTGTAATGGCGTAGTCGAGTTCCTTACGCAAAGGTTATCCTCCGTTACGCCACGACCGCAGTGACACTCTGCCACCGGATTAGCGCTTGGCGCGGAGCCAAGATCTTACCCGCAGCAGGAGCAGGAGCCCAACTAATCAACGCTCCATTGGTACAGATGAAAGACCGGCCGATCGATTTCAGAGTGGTTTCGCCGCTGACACGAAAGGTATCGCGCTGCGTCAACATGTTCGCCGCCCACGTGTCAAAGATCACGTTTGCATTCGAATCTGCCTGAATGCTGAATGTTTGGTCGATCGGATTGAAAACGAAGCCGGCGGAAAGATAGCCGTCAACGCCCATCGCCGTTTGGTTCAGCTCCACTGTTGGCATTTCGTAGATATTGTCCGTTGTGAAGCCCTGAATTTGGACCGGAGAATTGAAAAGCCCCGGAATTGTAAGCGTGATGACTGCATTCGCCGCAGTAAGCGAGCCGAGGGCCATGGTGATCTCCTATGGATTTCGGGAATTACTGGACGAGGGTGCTGTTCAGCACGATCTGCTGGACGCTCTGACCATCCATGTACCAGAAGTTACATGGCGGGCTGGTTCTCGCCTGTCTGACCTGCGGAGAGGCCGCGACGATCTGGAGATACCAACCCTGCTGGTAGAGCGCATCGCTTGCCTTCCCATTCGAAGACGTCGTGCCGGCTGCATTGTTGATGAGCGCGGCCTGCTGGGAAGAAAGAGGAACGCCAACCTTGATGGCTCCAAAGTTCAGCGCAGCATTGATCGGGTCAAAGCATGCCGCCTTGATGAGACCGTAGCCCTGATCATTGTAAGGCACGGAAAGGGCGTTCTGAAGCAACTCCATGAGGGCGAGCTGAAGGGCATTGTTCAGCCAGATCTGGTTGATATAGCTGTCCATCCACTGAAACACGCCCGAGACACCGCCTGGCTGCAATTCGGTGAACTTTTGACTTGCCGTTGCAAATGCGGCATAGCAGTTGTAACCGTTGGCAATCAGGTTGTTGTAGCTTGTAGCATCCGTGACGCCGGCGATAAGGCCATCCTGCCCACGGAATGCGAAGTCAGCACGTCCATTCGTCGCGGTAAAATCGATCGAAGCCGCAATGCCGCAGACAAACGCTGCGATATCGGCGGGCGACGACGCTCCCGACGCTGGCTGATAAATCGCAAAAGTTCCGTCAAAATCCTCTGCTTGGATGATGTTGCCGAAGCTCGACGTTGCATTGTTGCTCTGGGTCGCCGTGATATCGGTATCCCAAGCAACATAGGCCCAACGCTTGTTCTGAGAATTATTCCACGACGCGAACGCCTGCTTTTGAACCGAGCCCGAGCCATCATCTGGATCAAAGATCGTCATGAAGGTTGCCCAGTTCTGGTTGATCTGGGTCGCCTGGGTCATGAATGCGGAAGGTGTGGCAGCCACTGCACCCTGCGAAAGGGTTGCGCCGGTAGCTTGCGTCAAGAAGATGGGGGCAGCAATCGTACCAGTCGGGAAAGCAATGGTAGACTGAGCGCCCGGTGCGCCAGAGGCGATGATAAACCCGCCCGAGATGGAGTCGAATGACACGGCAAGAGCCGTACCGGTAGAGGTGAGCGCCCCACTTGTGACCGTCTGCGTCAGGTTGACGATATAGGTACCTGTGAGGCCCGTACCGGTGCCGAGCGCCGTGATGATCGTCCCAGCCGATGTCGTGCCGCCGGATACGGTCTGGCCGACAGACAACGTGCCAGAGCCGATCGCTGTGACCGTGAGGGTGCCGTAGGAGGCCGATATCGTCTCGCTCGCAACAACCTGCGTCTTGGTGACGGCATAGGTTCCAATGCCACCCGTAGTACCAGAGAGCTGCGACGAGATCTGGGTTCCGGCCGTCACTCCAGTTCCGGAGATGACCGCGCCTGCGACAAGAGTGCCCGAGGCGACATTCGTCACATACATGACATTGCCGGAGATCGAAGCTGTGACAGATGCGGTACCTGCTGCGATCGACCCGGTAAAGGATGCGGCGGCCGGCAGAGATGCATTAATCGCCGTCTGGATCAATGCGGCAGCGGCGGAATAGCTCGTCGCGCTCGATAGGTTGATGCTGGCTGCGGTGTAGGTGTAGCCATCGACAACGATAGTCAGCGATCCAGAAATCCCCTGAAGCTGAGGAATCGTAAGCTGATTGACCGGGCCACCTCGGAGATAGGCAGCAACGCCCGTCGAATTGTATTGGGCAAAATAGATATTTGCCGGCTTCTGAGACGATCCGTTGAACCCATTGAAATAGACGTTCGCTATCTCAACTTCCGTGGCCGATGGGCCAAAGTAATCGGAGACGGAAACGCCATCGTTCGGCAGTTCAAGGATTGTTCCGATGGGCACGCGAGTATTCAGGGTCAGCATCAGGCCGTTGAGGACAAGGCCATTGCCGCCGGCATTGAGCACGTTCGGATTGACGCGCACGATTTGAGAGGCCGGTATGGTTACCATAGACCTTATCCTTTCAAGCTAATTTTGAGGTGATTACGTTGCGGGATAGGCCGCTTCGACATCGATCAAGGTGATGTCGAGTTCGTCTGCGAACTGCTGAGACGCACGGATGGTCTGATTGGCCTGCATGACGGCATCAATCACCCACCGGTTCTCGATCTGGGCGTTCTCGTTTTCGAAGGGTAGCTGCTTCGGATCGCTTGCGTAGAGCGGCGATACATCGAAGCCGGATGCCTTGAAGGCCTGGACCGCGAAGTCATCGCGAAACAGAGTGGAGATCGTCTGCGCATTCTCGGCACTGTTCGGGCCGTGCACATCCAATTGGACGGTGACCTTCGTGGGCTGAAGGAATATCTCGCCACCGGAGGCCATCTTGCGGGATGCGACGGTCTGAGATGGTGTCACCGTATAGGTACCAACCCCACCCGCGCCCGACCCGAGAGCGATTACCTTGGTCAGAACCGCGACCCCGATCCCGAAGACGATCTGCCCAACCGCAATGGTTCCGAATGCCACCGCAGAAACCGTCATGGTCGATCCGGAGATATCTGCGGTAAACGACACGTCCTCATAGCTATCGACGTTCGTTTCGAGACGCGTTTGCATGAATGGCGTCATGGTCACGAAATCGGGCACAGATGGCTCGGGAACGCGATTGTCTTGCGCCTGCACGCATTCCACGCCAGTGTACATTTTAGCGTTGGTGAGCGTCTGTGAGGCGCTGAGAGTGTATGTTCCTGTGCCACCCGCTCCCGTCATGAATGCTGTGATCATCGTGCCGGGAAGGACTCCCTCCCCGAGCACTGCGTCACCGATCGACAAGGCTCCTTGCTGAACCGCGGTCACCGTCAAGACCGTACCTGCGATAGAGCCGGTGAACACGGCGTTTCCGCTTGGCAGGACGGCAAGGATAAATTTTCTCAACGCAGTCAGGATATTCGACTGCGTCGGCGATGGAGCGAAACTCACCCTGCGATCCTGTAGTAGGAGACGTTCAGAACAGGCGAACCGGTCTGTGCAATAAACTGGATACTCGCCAGCGGGCCAGAATATTCCAGCGGCGCACCCGTGTTGGAAAGCGGCATTCCAACCGAAGCTGTCGGGGCAACGCCATCATCGCGCCAACGCACTGCCGCCGTGTCGACTGCAATGATTGCGAAATTGGCACCAGCCGGTACCGTCAAGCTAGACGCCCCCGATAGGGTGATCTGCTGATAGCCGAGCGCTGCAAACTGTTGGGCGAACATTATATTTCCTCGTCTGGCCTACCAAGAATATTCATTCTGAGGCATCTTGTTGTGTTTCGAGACATTCTCGAACGCGGTCAGGATTTGCAAATTGGTGTGGACATGCAGCCCGCAGCAGGTCTTCCCCTGAAGAGGATAGATGTGATCAACGTGATGTTTGATGCCAGTTGCCTGAGTTAAGCGTGCTGCCTCAGTATAAAACCATCGGATCTGCTCGATATCGGCCCATGATGGAGTGGCCTGCATTTTTTTTGCATCACGTCGCCTGACCATTTCAACGCAACGCCCTGGATTATTTTGTCGCCATTCAGTGTGGCGTTCTGCTACGGATTCTCGGTTGGCTTTGTGCCAATCACTCGCCATCTTTAGTCGGTGTTCCCGATTCTTTTTGTGATATTCTATGGCATAAGCAGTCTGCTGCTCTTTAGTGCCTTCACGTTGCTTCTTTTTCCTTGCCGCAATCTTTTCTTTGTTTTCTTCCTGATATTTTCGGCACGCAGCTCTATTGCATTCACGGCACAAACGCCTCTTGCGCATTACCGGTTTTTGATTGCACGGGCTAAAAGCAGAAGCATCTAGCTCCTGCTTGCAAATCGAGCACTTGAAATTCATGGTCAGTTCTGCAGCACACAGGCGCACTTACACCACTGGGGCCAGGTCTCCAGCACTTGGATCACGAGCCAATTCCCGACATTCGGACCATCGGTCAGGGTGATGATATCGCCGCCCTTGGCCCTAGTTCTTAGGACGCCTTGGATATCGCCGTAGAAATAGATGCCTCTTGCCGCGCCGTTCTGATTGAGACCGTCGATCTGCTTCAGATCTTTGAACGTGAGAGCCTGGACCTGGGCAGTTCCGGTCACCGTGTTGTAGGTTGGCGTGCGCGAGCCATCGGGGTTTGTGACTGACCCCATGCTGACCTGCATGGAACACGGCACGTTCGGATTAACCGATCCGATGATTGGCGCGACAATGCCGTGCAGATTCATTAGAGAGCCACAGAGACGAAGCTGATCTTGATCGTGCCATTCAAAGCAGCCGAAGCGTGAATATTCTGAACGATGATCACGATTGTATTGGCGGAGACCGTGGTCGTGGTGATGACCGGCGTTCCCGTCGTTGCAGTCCCGAGCTGAACGCTCGCAAAGACGAGATCTGTCGCAGCAATCGTGCTGTTGGTGATCGTCAGCGTATAGGTCGCGCCGGCTGCAGTCGTCAGCGCTTCCGACGTGACGATGCCAGAACCCTTATTCAGGGTAGCCGCGCCAGCCGTAGCCGTGGCGGTTTTCGTGCCGGAATCCACGGTCAGGATTGAAAAGCCGCCGGTGGACTGCGTAGTTGCGCCGATTGGCGTATTATCTATGGCATTCGGGTTGAGACCTGGGAAATTCACATCCCCACTGACAGGGGACCAGAGAACGGTCATTGGAAGCTCCTATGTTAGGATTTGACTTCAAAGTCCACCGACTGGAGCAAGTGCCCCGAGTCAACGAGTGGTTTGGTTGATACGCCTTCGGTGCTCTCGCCGGCTTTGACCCGACGCGCTGCCTCACCAACCGTCTTGCCAGTGACGACGAGATCCGGATCCTCTGCCCGCATCTTGCGAAGCATTAGGGTGACCTGGCTGAGCGGCGGATTGTAAGTATCGATTATGGACTGTTGAAGCTGGCCCTTGATGGCCGCGCCCGTTTGTCCAAGGGTTCTGGCAGCGTCATAGTCGTTGTTGATCAGCAAAGCGCCAACGGCATCGCCCCATTCCGGGCTCTTTTCCTCGATCATCGTCCTGAAGAATGGACGTGGTGGGATACCGGCCTTCGGGGCACCAAACTCCTGGATGGCCGCGACCATCGCTGTGTTCGTTCCGTCCGGATAAGTGGACCCTTCGAGAAACCCAACGTCTACGCTTGAGGCTTTGGAAACGTTTTTTGATATCTCCGCAAGAGCAGCCGCGAGGCGGTCCCCACCCTTCAGCGTCACCATTACGAATTTTCGCCCACAGAAGGCTCTGGAGACGATTTCTTGCCCTTCCCGCCGTCAGATGCCGGAACATCGCTTGCTGCGTTCTGTGCGGCCTCCAGAGCATCAATACGCGCCTCAAGGCGGTCGAGGCGATCTTTTGTCTCGGCTTTCTCAGCGCGGACTTCCTTGCGGAGTTCAATGTCCATTGATGGATTCCTATTGATTTAGCCACGGATTGAAATTGCGTCTTGGTCCGGGCAGATAACGCATTGTGCGATAAGCTGCCGTCGCCTGCCAAAACATGGCCCCGAACTCGGTCTGGAGAAACCAAGCACTATTCGGAGTGCTCGGGAAATCAGCTGAAACCGATACGCTTCCTTCGGTGGCATCGCTGATGCGGCCGACAAGTTGCGTTCCACCCGACCCAGTGATTCCCGTTCCGTTCGGCCCGAACATCAATTGCGCGACATGCGCCACCATGAGGTTCAACAGAACGGATTGGGTCTCGGCTTTACTCACTGGGCCGCCGCCATCATTACGGCAATAAATCTCAGCGATCGGCAGAATGAGATTCGTGACCTGCGCTTGGCTGAGACCAGGAGAGAACTGTGGGAATGTCGCTGCCCAATTGGTGTAATCGAAGGTAACTTGCACGCCCACAGCAATCTCCTCCGGCTATTAGGCCGCGTCCTGCTTGTAGGTCTGGATGTTCTTCGGCAGGTTGTTCGGATCGACTGGCTCGAAACCGCTACGCGTCGATTTGAACTCGTTCATCATGCCGCGAACCGTATCCTGCTTTTCGCTGGCGAAGATCAGCTTGTTCTTGACGGCGTCGTGATCCTTGTTCTGGACCAACCACTTGTCGAAGAACTCCTTGTCCACGCCATGGGTAATGGCATAGCTCGAACCACGCGCCGGCATTGGCTGATCAGGGCGTTGCTTTTCGAGATATCCCCTGATGGTGACGGTCGTCTCCAGCGGTTCCGCACGTTTGACGGCTCGGATCTCGCCGAGAGCATTGCTTTCGACCGCGTCGACAATATTGAACAGGCGAAGTTCAAGGCCATGCGGGAGACGGCATGCCACGGAAACTGTAGCAGTCATGGTAGGCTCCATAATGTTTTGGTTGAGAACGTCGGCGTCACGAGACAGACAGATATCGCGGGAAGAAGGACGAACCGTCTGGCCGTCTAGTCACTCGTCAGCGACCACCGACTTATTGGCAATGGGGATTAAACCCCGAGCATCTGCGAGATGCCGCCAGGTAGGCGGATGATCGCGCCCCAAGAACCAGCAGTCATCTTCTTCTTCCACGAAGACATGGCGCGGATAATCGGGTGACTGCGAAGCTTCTCATTGAAGGCGCAGTAGCCGACATCTTGGCCATCGACATCATCAAGGATGAGCTGGACCAGATTGCCGCCGGCGATGCCAACCGGGTTGGTTGCACTCTGGGCACCATACTGGACAGCGGAGACAACCCGGAGGTTCGGGAAGTTTTCCTTGAGAAGCTGCTTGACATTGACGCCGAACGAGTTCGTAGCGGTCATGGCTACGAGCGATTCCGGGGACAGCGCCAGCGTCATCTTGGCGTCGGCGTCGATCTGGTTCGGGGTCTGGCTGACACCGGCCGTCTGAGAAACCAGCTTGATCCACATGGCTTGGATATCGGCATAGATTTCATTCGCGGTAGCGACAATCTGTCCGTTGTTGGTCCACTTCACGCCACCGTATGCCTTGGCGGCGGGAGTGAGAGGTGCCGACAGGTTCGGATCATTCAGAAGACCGTAGTTCTGCAGGCCCTGAACGCCGAGGAAATAGGTCTGGTTCATGAAACGAGCGAGTACGGTCGTACCTGCTCCATCCACTTCACCGACCCAATTGACGCGGCCGAGGCCAGCGCGCTCGATTTCCAGCTCGCCGTATTCGGAGATGGTCTGGAAAAGGTAAGACTGGCGCTGCGGCCAGTTCATGTTGGCGCCGGACTTGCCATTGTCATTGTAATCGCCGTAAGACGACACTTCGCCGGTTGCTTCAATGACAGGGAACATCGCGGTCTGGTCGATCCATGTACCCTTGCGCGTTTCGCCAAAGATTTCAGCGGCACGGGTCGGGGCGAAGACGACGCGATATACGTCGGGGTCGATGAGCGTGGTCAGAAATGCCGGGATACCGGAGTTCGGGGCTGTGGAAAGCGTCGGCTGCGCGTCCATCGCCATGAAGTTCACCTTCACGTCAGACCACGTATAGGCCTGGGCATCGGGAAGATAGACGCCGGCCGCTTCGAACATCGGACGATGTGCATTCCAGGCAGCGGCAGCCTGATGGTAGTCATGAAATTCCATTTTTGCATCTCCTCAGGGAGCCGCCGGCGCGGGATGCGACCGGCGTTTAGGGTTGGGAATAATGAGGGTTGAAATCAGCCCTGCAGCCAGGAACTGATCTTCATGAGTTCGCCCGGGAGAGCGGACGAGCGGACAACGAACTTGGTTTCGACGTTCGTCGCACCCGTGATCGCGGTCGAGGAAACAACAGTGTTGTTATTGACGATGTATGTGCCAGCGCCGCCGGTGCCTGTGCCGAGCGCCGTGATGGCAGTGCCGGCAACCACGTTGGTTCCAGAAAGTGTCTGGCCAACGCCGAAAACACCGGAAACCGTGCCGCCAACGGTCAGAGTGCCGTAAGTGCCGCTGATCGTGGTCGAGGAAACGGTTTGTTCAGGAATGCTGACCGCATAGGTACCCACGCCACCGGCCGTGCCGGAGAGCTGAGATACGATCAGTGTGCCGGTGGCGACGCTTGTACCGGAGATCGTGCCGCCGGGGACAACAGTGCCAGAACCGACCGCGGTGACCGTCAGGACGTTGCCGGCGATAGAGCCGGTGACAGAGAACGTGGATGCAGCGATCGAGCTTGCCGAACCAGATGCGCCGCTCGGGCTGCCGGTAGCGGCTGCGGTGAACTTGCCATCGGCAAAGTTGGCGTAAGCCTTCATGCCGGGGACAGCCTGCGTTGCACCGTTGTTCTTGACCCAGAAATCGCCATTGTCGAATACGGTGACCGGGAAGCCAGCCGGAACAACCATGGTCGATTCCTGAAGGTACTGCTGGATAAGGCCCTGCTGTTCGCGATGGGCTATGCCAGCGATGGCACCGGAGCCGAATGCGTTGGCAACAGCCGGAGCGCCATCGGCATCGATGAACGAGCTGGTAAGCCAGATGGCACGACCGATGATGAAGGAAGAACCGGCGACAAGGCCACCGGGGCCGGCAAGAACCACAGCGCGGGGATTGGTGCTGGCAAAGTCGCCTTCAACCGCCGGAGCCTGGTTATAATAAACCTGCGTCTGGAATCCCATTGGGGAATCTCCTCAAAGAAAAAGCCGCTCTGAGGCGGCTCTGTGGGTTGTGACTGGGATCGAGGCGCTTAGAGCGTCTTGACGATGTGCGACTTCGCTTCCGGGTAGAGTTCGTGGAAGGACGAAACCCCCTTGGCATCCATGGCGACCTTATTGGTGCGCTGCTGCTGTTGGGCATTGCTGCCCGGTACCGGCTGCGTCTTCAGAATTGCCCAGAAGGCAGACGGGTGAACGCCGGCGACATCGATGTTGAGACCGTCCAAGGCAACCTTATAGACATCGGCCGCGCTGTCGCAGGCCATCGGGACCTTGCCGATATAAGGACGAACGTTTTCCTTGGCTGCCTCGATTTCACGAGCAACCTTGCGCTCATTGGCGACGGCTGCCTTGATCGCAGCATCCATAGCCTTCTTGTCGACCATGTCCTTCTTTTCGTCCTTGTCCTCGTCTTCGGCCTTCTTGTCGTCTTCCTCTTCGGATTCGTCCTCGGCCTTCTTTTCCTTGTCGTCGTCCTCGTCCATGGCTTCCTGATCGTCTTCCATGTCCTGGTCTTCTGCCTTTGCTTTCGGCATGTCTTCGTCGAGCGCAAGGATGGACTTGATCACATCCTCGATCTTGGCGTCCTGGGCAAGATTGCCCTCAAGTGCCTTGGTGAGCGCGGCCGTCCTGGCTTTGCTCTGTGCAATCTTATTAGCCATTCCGGCCTCCTGTTGTGGTTGAAGTTTCTCGTCGCCAACGACGACATCGCTTCCGGCCCTACCTTCGACTACGAGGGCCAAGTGATTTCCGCCGATGTTTCTCATGACGCCATCGTATCGCTGTCCATTGGCGATACCTGGGGTCATGTCCGCCTCATACCGATAGCCGCAGGACAGTTCCTTCTGCTTCTCGGTCTCGATCAGATCTATGGCTTCCCCATCCCAGATACTGAGAGGAGCCATGAGATACGGTGTTTTGAACTCGACATTGCTGCCGATTGCACCCACGACGATCTCTCTGGGGTGTTCATCCGCACTGACTGGCTTATGAATGATGAGGATCGGCTTGCCGGCAAAGGATGGGGCAGCCTTGGCCAACTCATCCGGGTCGCGGTACATCTGGTAAATTCGCTCGGGATCAAGACCAAGCCCCGCGGCATTCGGGATCTCCCGACCATAGTAGGGATTGACCACAGCCTTTGAGATCGGCGTCTCTTCCACGAAGAGGTGGCCATCGGCATCGATACGACGAACGCTGCGGTCCATCGCAATCGCGTCCATCGCTCCCATCTCTTGGCCTTCCTGTTCATTAACCCATCTGACGAAGCCGACGCGAAACATTGCCCAATCTTCGGGTGTCAGTTCACCATAGATGCCAAGTCGGTTGCATAATGTGTCCATCACAGCCGGATGCATCGGCCCAGGCAGCATATTCAGCGGACACCATGCATATCCGGCGTGTTCATCGTTCAACTGCGGCACGAACTTCGAAGGCACCGACTGAGCGAAGGTATGAAATGCCATGCCTGTTGGCGTCACCCGGCTGTCGAGCAGCTTCATTGCCGTCGCGCTCTCGGGGATAAGCATCCCCATCTCTTCATGAGCTTCGCGATCAGCGGTCTGTTCGGGCGTCTCGCCTTCCTCGCCCTTGCCGCCCGGTAGAGCCCAATGGCCGGCATAGTTGGCTTCGGTCGAGGACCGACGAAGAAGCAGAACATCACCGTCCGGTGCGACATACAGCGTGCCAGCGGCGTGGCCATTAACGACATCTGCGGCGATAAACTCTTCGCCTACAGCTTTGGGAATACCCAAGGTGCTATGGCCGCGAGCTGCAGCCTCCATCGCACGCCTTTGCTTTTCACTGACCGGTGGCAACGTCGTCATTCCCCTTGATACCGATCCAGTCACCGCCGCGGCCCGGGTTATCCCCAACGACTATCAACCGAGGATCCGAACCGATCTCTTTCGCGAGAGTATCGTACTGTTCATCAATCGTGGCACCGGCAATCAGATATCCCATGTTCGTGAAGCCGTGCAGGATCATACCAAGCGTGCGAGGACCATGACGCGCAATCAGTTCATGCGCGAAGTCTTGAAGATGCGAAGGCATTCGTATTCCTCGCTACGATGTGCAGAATAAACGGTTCAATATTGTACCGCCCCCAATAGGGATGGTATATATTGAAACCGTGATGACCTCAGATGATCTCAAAGAATGGCGCAAGCGCCTGAACTTATCCCTGGACAAAGCAGCCAAAGAGCTTGGCTGCTCCAAAGGTACTCTCATCGCCTATGAACGAGGGAGAAAGATCCCTCATTATTTCGCGCTTGCCTGCGCGGCCTACGCTTTGGGCGTCAAAGCTATAGGATCATACAAATGACCAATCCCGGATCGTTAGTCGGCATGTTCTTTCTGCGCGACAACGGCGATACTTACCTAACCGGCGAAATCGTCGGGCAAGTTGGCAAGAACGCGTATCTTCTCAAGCCAGACAACATGAACTCATTGCCTGCAGAGCCGCCCCATGAATTGATGGGCCTTGGGGACATGACCCGGATGAACGATTACGGCGCTCCCATAATGTCGCTGTTCCCCACCAGGGAGAACCTGTCCTCTTGGCTTGACTGGGTTGAGAGACCAGATATCGATCCGACCGGCGCCAAAATCATCAACCTCGTGAAGAAGTGAGATCAGCATGATCAGCATCGAAGTCCCTAACCCCACCAACGGAGCCGCCTATCAGGTTCTGTTCGAGGCCGTTCAACCAGCATTCTGCACCACACGCGACAGGCAGGCCGAGATCAAAGCTGATTTCGATAAGGTCACCGAATGGGCCAAGACACAGCCGCCAGAAGTCTACGGCGCTTATCTCTGGGCCATCAAAGAGATTTCCAAGAGTATTGACCAGCGCATGGCTGCCAATGATCTGGGTAATCAGGTTATTGCGGCGTACCAGTCAATTCCGAAGCCGGAGGTTTGAAGAAATGACCGACACTTCGCCGCAATATCTATTCGAGACCATCTTCCAAGAGCGGATCGCGCATCACCGCGCTCGCGCCGAATATCACAGGTCTGCCGGCCATTCCGAATTATGGGCGCTTCGCAGTGAAGCGAAGGCCGCGAAGTGGGAGGCCAAGATGAAAGAACATGTCATGTCCCGTAGAGAGGAAATTCTAGTCGATCTCTTCGCCCCCGGCATTCGATCATCTATTACCGATGACTTCCTCAATGGGAACGGCGGCAGCAACCGAGGGCTACTCTAATGCTAGAAATCACTCCGATATCCACTTCACTAAAAGTCGGAGACATCATCACCATGGACGTTGTCATCGACCGGCGTAACTGGTGGCAGCGTCATGCTCCAATGTGGCTCGGCGGCCAAGCACAGCCCACCCTCAAGCGTCAAACGTTCACAGTTACCCACCAAACTACTGGAGTATGGGAATGACCAAAGTCCCACTCCCCCTCGTGACTATCGATGTTTCAAAGCTCCGGTTTGATCCGGACCTCCCGACTGCAGAAGAATCCTTCCACGAAATGCAACGTCAGCTCTACAGAATATCGCAAATAGCCTTAAGCGACCCATGGTTGCGCGACCAACTCGCCAAACTTGCCGAACTCGATGACCGCATAGCCCTCGGAGATATCGGCCTGATGGCGGAGCACAACGCTACGCTAATCGCCGTCTTTCGTCATATCGCTCCGACTGAAGAGTGGACGGCGGATTATCTCGCCATCCTTGAAAGGGAATCCCAATGACCGTAGCCGAACTCCGCAAGGCGCTCGAAGGACTGCCGGATGACGCTCCGGTAGTTTACGAATACGACGGCGGCATCCTATTCTACGCTGATGAAATCCGCATTTCCAAATGTTCGCCCGATCCTCATCACGTCAGGGCCATATACGGGGATGCGGCCTATGACAGCGAGACAGGCGTAGCCCACTTGGTAATCAGCTAAACCCCTTAATGACCGGCCGGCCGACACATTTGCACCCCGGCTCTTCCGCTGGCTGAATGTAGCGACCAACCGCCGGATCATACCAACCCTGCGAGATCTTGTAGCGAGCCTTCCTCCGACCAGCCTCTACATGGGTTGGCCGGGGCTCTTTCGAGCCGTGACTGTGATGCCACTCAGCCTCGTCTAAGCCGAGTTCCAGCTCTCGCGCCCGCTTAAAGGCTGCTGTGGCCTTGTTGTTCTGATCTCTGGCGATAAAGGCCGCACGACGCCGTGTCACACCGTAGTGCTTCTGTAGATCTTCCGTCAGCGATCCTAGATCACGCCCGGCTTGTACCGATCGCATCACAGAGCCCTCGACGTCAGCGAGGTACTTTTGCGGGATGCTCTTGATCAAGGCCACATTGGCGTGGACGGTTGCGTCCGCGATATCCTTCATGGCTGGCGTCATCACAAAGCGGACAGTCCACCCACCGTCCTTCAAAATCTTCTTCATCGCCGCTGTAGACCGCTTCTCCACCGATTGGGTGAAGTATTCGGCCAACTTGCCCGACATCTGATCGAACCTGTCCAGCCAGCGCTTAGACAACTCTTTCATGGACCGCCGCAGCGCATCGGCCGGGCTTTCGTCCTCGGCGACAATGCGGTCTTCGTTCCGGCGATACGTGGCCTTGAGCAAGTAATCTACCGAGGCAGCCATTTCCTTTATCAGGGCATCAATCCGGCGCTGATAATCAGCTGTGATCCCGGCGTTTGGATGTATCGGCCTTAGAACGGTTTCTGCGGCCTTTGGCGTCTTCCGCCTCATCCTGCTTGCCAACGGGCTTCTCCGGCTTCTCTAGGCTCTCTGGTAGCTCACCACGCGGTTTGGGCTCGCGAGAATTGATGACGCCCCATAGGGGAATATTGATCACGCAGTGGCCTTTCAGATCACGCCAAGGACAGTATGCCACAGCCAATAAGACCGTGGCTCACCGATGAGCGCAAATCCATAAGACATTCCGATCGAGATCGCTAGACCAGTCAGATAGACCGACCAAACGAAAGGCTTTTCTCCGATCCGGTCGATGACGCTCTGACAGAGACGATCCATCACGCAGCTTCCTTATTGGTGGTCTCTTCAGCCTTGAACATCGAGCCGACTGCGCTACCGGCCCCCTTTGGGACCAAGCCTTCCTCTTCCTCATCCAACAGATCAGGAACGTCATCAACATCAATCGAGGAATAGTCAGAGCCTGCATCGTTTGCCACGCGCTTGCGGGATTCGTCAGGCGCAATCACGCCGCTGTCGATCAGGATCTGATCGGTTTCGGCCTTCAGCTTTTCAACTTCGGCTTCGCTCTTCTCATCGAGGGAGAACAATGGCTTGAACTTGAAATCGATATTCTCGTCAACCTCGCCCCAGAGCGAGATCATGACCAAGCCCATGAGACGGCGGATCGGGTTGCGAAACAGATGCTCTTGGTAAGCATGGATGTAATCGTAGAACACCCGCATCTGATCTTCGCTAGAGGCGTTCAGACCAGCCGGCTGGATGCCAAGGAGCTTGACGGTCGGGATATGCGAGACCGAGGCCATGTGCTCCTGTGCCTGCGCCTGGAGTCCTTCTAGACCGGCTAGAGATGCGGAGACATTCTGAAACGTCTCGCTATCCTTGTCGATCATCATCAGCCCGCGGTTATCCCGCAGGTTGTTGAATAGCTCGGCTCGCTTGAACAATTGCTGCCCATCGGCTTGCAGCGATTCACCAAGGTTCGTTCCGAGCACAAAGACCGAGAAGGCCGAAATGATGTCGTTGACCGACTGGCGCGTCTGCAGCCAGTTATCCACATAGGGCTTTGCCATCTGGGACAGCGACAGTCCACCAAACGAATAGGTAGGCTTGAGCAGATCCGGGACTTCCCGGCCGATCAGCGTGATCAATCGCGAGGAATGAACGATCTTGGCCTGAACATACCAGCTATCGGGCCGATACCAATTGTCCTTCAGCGGGTCATTCGAATTGTAGCTGGTCGGATAGCACCAAACTGCTTCGACGGTGCGCAGCGCCTTTATAGGCTTCTTGGACAGCTTTGCCCTGCTCAGCTTATCCCAGCCATCTCCGATCGATTGCTGCAGCTCTGTGGGGTCGTCAGTGTCCCCGGTATCGACGTAGATGTGGCCGCGGCCAAAGAACCCATCCTGTTGCGTGGCACGGGTAAACATGGCCGCCACATTGAGACGATTGAACTCCTCTTCGAGTTCCTTGATCCGCTCTTCCTTATCATCGTCATCTGACGCGGTAGAAGTGAATTCGATCCACTCACGCGTCATTTCCGTGGCGATCGTTTCGGAGATCACCCGGTATTCCGGCCGCTGCGCCAATTCAGACAGATAGGCATAGCCGAGGAAGGTAATCCCCTCGGTCCAGAACCCATTGATGGCGAAGCTGTTGGCCCAGGCATTGTTCCCCGTAAGATCAGAGTCCATTGCCATGCCCGTTTCACCCGCAGGCAAAACGCCCGGAGGAACTGGGGGGAGATTGAACACCGGAACGGTTCGAGCTTGGTTAGGACGCGACCGAGACCCTACGATAGCACCATCCGGCACGCGGAATGGCTTGCGCTCTTCGATCACAGCCGGTTCGGCCTTGACCTCTTTGCGCTTGAACCAATCTCGGATGCCCATTAATTCCTCTTTGCAGATCGTTGCAGCACGGCATCACTGATGATTAGCGGCTGTTTAATTTTTAGTAGCTGCCCAAATGCACCAGAGGACGCGTCCACCTGGTCCTTGAGAACGGCGCCGGGGAAGGCACATAGCTCATCAATGTAATCTTGGTTCCATCCATCGTGTTTAAGAAGATAGACGTTCCCGGCGGCACACTGGGCCGCAAAGGGCTCGGCTCGGGTGAACTTGTCACCGCTTTCCGGTTCTGCGATCACCTTGTATCCAGCGAAGGCAGCGACGAAATCCTGAGCCTGCACCTTGCCCGCCTGCCCTGGATCCTGAGGGAGGGAGATCGTTACCTGCTTCCCATCCGTCTCGGCCGTGGCCTTGATGATCCTTCGGACAGTGCCGCCGTCCCATCGATCCTTGATGACGTGCCCGACGATAAACCGCCCGTCAGGTGTACGACCGAGCTTAACCCCAGCTGTACGGGCTCCTTGGCCCTTTTTAGTGGCCGCCAAGTCCCAATGCCTCACCCAAACTGTTCCGGGCGGCGCTGCCTCAATGATCTGGTCTACGAACCATTCACGCTTGAACAGCCCACCTTCACGTGACGTAGGACGCTGTTGATACTGGCCGGCCCAAGAGAAGCTGATGCTTTTCAGCACGTCCACAGCGGACTGCGGCATACGAACCGGGTCCATCAGCTCGCCGTCATAGCTACGCGGGTCTGTCCACGGCAATGGGGTGGAGCAAGCCCGTTCAGGCTCGAACTCCATCGGGATCATGATGTGAACGAATCCGAGCTGCCTGGCGAGCAACGCCCCCGTCAGATCATTTTCATGCAGTCTCTGCATTACGACGACAATGGCCGACGTCTGCTGGTCATTCAGACGGTTCAAGCCGCCTTCGAGGAACAGCCTGACAGCTTCTGCTCGCTGCCTTTCGCTCTCCGCTCCCTCTAGGGAATGAGGATCATCGATCACGACTCTATCGCCGCGCTTACCGGTGATCGACGAGAACGGGACGCCTTCGCGCGTTCCTGTATCTTTGTTGGCGAATGATAACTCAGCGGAGCGCTTCAACTTACCTAGCTCTGGCCATAGTGACTGATACCAGTCGCTTGCCACCAGATCCCTGGTCTTACGCGTATCGCGCTTGACGTTCTCCAACTCAAAGGATGTCGTCAGGAATCGGTTAGATCGCTTGCCGCACGGCCCCCATTCCCATGCTTGCCATAATACCGAGACAATCATGGACTTTGACGAGCCAGGCGGCACGTTGATAATGAGCCATGGGGATAGCCTGCCGAATGTCACCGCTTCGAGATGGTCACACATGCACGCCATGTGCCAGGACCATTTCAGCGGCGTGTTCGGCTCTAGGACATGCCAAGCCTCTTTGACGAAGCCTGAGAACGTTCGGCATCTGGCCCGAATGCGTTCAGCGTCCTTGTCAAGCTGATCCCGCTCAGCCTCCTTGATCCTCCTCGCCTTCTCCAGACGGATCAGTCTCACCATCGTCGCCGGTGATACTGGCAAGTCGACCGAAGACAAGTTCGAGGCGATTGAGGTCATCTTCACTCAGGTTCGTCAAGTCAACCGTTTGGATCGGGCCACCATCGGGGCCGCTGATCCCTTGCGTCACCTTGCCATCGAGACGATCAGCGATTTCCTTGATGGAGGCGACTTCTCCCATTTCGAGAAGCTGTCGAGCATTCCATCGGAGCGAGCCTTTCTTGGCGACGCAGCCCTCTCCCCGTTCTGCAGATAGCGCCTCCATTAGAAGGGCTTCCTTGAACGGTTTTGACTTGGGGCGCCCACCGGGATTGCCACTCTTACCAGGCTCGAAAGGCATTCGTTGTTCTCAATATTTATGTACGTTGAAGTCTAACGCTAATTATTAGCTTTTCGCGCCACAGTCACCAACCGCCGGCAGTCCATGAGCGCTGAGTTGAGCGCCGGCCCGCAGGCTATACCGCCCGTCATCGGGTATGGCATGCCCTCTTGCTTTAGAACGGCTATGAGGTTGTCGACTTCGGCTTGCTTCTCGCGTTCGGTCATGGAATATTATTCCTGTCAGCCGGTGGGACCTGAGCATTTCGCGATATGGATTTTCTCAACAAGTAGCTATAAGCGCATACGGGCAAGCGACATTTCCACATGCTGTACCAGGCGCACAACTGCATTTTCTCTCACCAGCCAGCCACAGATTGAACAGAGACGGCCATCCAAACGGCCCAACTGCCTTCTGCCGCACATTCACGATCCTGCATCGCCTATGGCAGCGGTTGACGGCGTTCTCGATCTCTAGCTTTGAGGCGTAATCGAGCTTTTCCATCTCACGAATCCAGCGACCGGTACTCGGCTTTGCCGAGGTCCATCATGGCTGATCCGGCGTCGAATGAGGTAGACCCAACCCCGCGAGCCATCGACTGACCGGAGCTGCAGGATACGACCGGCGATCCGCCGAAAACCATCGGATAATCCAGCCAGCGCCGATAAGGCTCAACATACCGATCGACAAAGACCGGATAAGTAGTCACCGTCCCGTTGATCTCAGCCACGCGAGCCTTGATGCGCTCCCACTGCTTTTCATTTGGTGCGACTTCCAACGTTTCCGTGAAGCCTTCGAACCAAGCTTTGAATTCAGCGACGGTCATTGTGCAACTCCTACGGCTACACGGGCCAACTTTTCGCGAAGCAGATAACCTTCCAGCGCCCAGATTTTGTTCCGGGCATTGTCGCGGGCGATCTTGCGGCCGATTTCCTGATTGAAGTTCTCCGGCGATGCCGCAGCGCTCTCACCAGTCACGATGTAGCCGTTGCGCAGCGTGAGCGCGCAGACAGTCAGCGTCGTG
>Ga0134128_10000842_pt1 | contig 41807 bp, 36 predicted proteins | sample KB31754_FD_96462 | JGI IMG/M metagenome (GOLD analysis project Ga0134128, IMG submission 96462) | Terrestrial soil microbial communities with excess Nitrogen fertilizer from Kellogg Biological Station, Michigan, USA - KB3-175-4 | ecosystem: Environmental > Terrestrial > Soil > Unclassified ...
ACCTGGCCTCGCGGCCACGCAGTTACTTTCAGTTACGGGCCGGAGAACGTATGCCCGGAGAGGACTTGCACCTCTCTGATCTGGTACACTTTCAGACGCACGAACGCCGACGTCCTCGTCGGCAATGCGAAAGCAAAGAGCCGACGAGGACGTCGGCGTTCCAAAGATCTTGCGGGGTCCGCTGGGGAGCGGTTCACTTTGTCGCACGTTTGGCGGTTTTTTTCGCCCCGCCCTTTTTTGGAGCCGAGCGTTTCTTGCTTTTTGAAGGCTTGAGTTTCCTTTGCGCGGCTTCCTCAATGATCCCGCGAAGCATCGCACTCGCCTGGCTGTTTCCCTCGGGCTTGTGCGATTTCCAGATGGCCGGCTGGTTTGCGCCGAGGATGTCGGCAAAGTCACCAAAGCTTTTGACGCTCTTTGGAGCCGCTTCAGTGATGTCGATCTCGCCGGCCCAATCGTCGCGATGCTTGATGAGCAGCCAGGTTCTACTTTCGCCCCCCTGCTCGCCTCGGCCCGTACGCACCAGCACCCAGGAGCCTTTAAGTTTGACGCCTTCGAGGGTGAATTTCAGATCCCCTTTTCGAAGGGCGGCATTGATATCATCGACTTCCGGAGCCCAGGTTCCCTTATCCCACAACATGACGATGCCCGCGCCATAACCCTCCGGGATGACGCCTTCGAAGTCGGCATAATCGCGCGGATGATCTTCCACCCGCATCGCCAATCGCTTATCAGCAGGGTCCAGCGAAGGCCCTTTCGGAACCGCCCAGGACAACATTACGCCGTTGTGTTCCAATCGAAAATCGTAATGCAGATGGCTGGCCAAGTGCTTCTGCACACAGAAAATGGGCCTTTTTTGTGAGCCGGCAGGCTTTGCGCGACTCTTGCCCGAAGGCTCCGGTGATTTGGCAAAATTTCGCTTGGCCTGATAGGTCTTGAGCAGTTGCTTAGGTGATTTGGCGGCAGGCATGACCAGTATATTAATGCCGGCCCATCAACCCCACAGCGCCGCAAAGCCGCTCAAATCCAGTGGCGCAAAAGTTTTGCCATCTTCACCGTGAGCGGTTGGCATGTTGACAGGCACGCCACCGCTCCATTACTTTTCGCCCTCTTCGCGAACGATTGTCATGGAACAAGCTCGAATGCAGACCAAACCAGTTGTCAGCCGCGCCAAGGCGTATTTGAAGGTCCGACAGAAGAATGTGCGCGATGCCATCAAGCACCTGAAGCTTGACGGCCTGCTGCTGACGCACCCGGCCGACCTGGCCTACCTGACCAATTTCACCGGCGATGATTCGATTGGAATCATCACCGAGAAGGACTTTTTTCTCGTCACCGATTTTCGGTACAAGGAACAGGCCGAGCTGGAAGCCGGCTGGCTGAAGGCCTTTATCCGCGAAGACAAGATGGAGGTGGCGCTGGCCAAGGTGCTGTGCGACGCCAATCTGAATCGCGTGGGCTTTGAGTCGAATTTCACCTCCTTTGGCCAGATCGACGCGATCGATCGTGCAGCCAAGGTTCAGCGGGAAAAGGAAGGTCGCGGCTCCAAACAGATCGAGCTGGTTCCCCTCGAAGATGTCATGACCAGGATCCGCATGGTCAAGGACGACAACGAGATCGACCTGATTCGCAAATCGGTGGCGGTGGCGGAAGAAGCTTTTGAAGCCATTCGTGGCGAGATTAAAGCCGGGCTGACGGAAAATTATCTGGCCGGCCTGCTGGTCTTCGAGCTTCGCTCGCGCGGGGCCAATGACTCGAGCTTTCCGGTGATCGTGGCGGCTGCCGCTAACAGCTCGCTGCCGCATTATCGCCCAGCCGAAACGCTGGTGCAGCGCGATCAGCCATTGCTGTTTGATTGGGGCGCGCTACTCAAAGGGTACTGCAGCGATCTGACGCGCACGATGCTTGTCGGGCGCGTCAGTCCGAAGATCAAGCAGATTCACAAGCTGGTCCTGGAAGCGCAGGAAGCAGCCATCAAGTTCCTCCGCCCTGGCGTAACGACGCTTCAAGCCGATCGCGTGGCCCGCGATGTGATCGAGCGAGCGGGATTCGGCAAAGAATTTGGCCATGGCCTTGGGCATGGAATTGGCCGGGATATTCACGAGCTTCCCCGTCTGCATTACAACGCGCAGGATGAAGAGCTTCGGCCGGGAATGATCGTGACGATCGAGCCGGGGATTTACTTGCCCGGCGAAGGCGGGGTCCGCATCGAGGATGACGTGCTGATTACCCACTCCGGTTGCGAGGTGCTGTCGAGCCTCGATCGGAGCTTCGAGGGGTGCCACATTGAGTGAAAAAACGAAAAGCAACAAGAAGTCAGCCAATAAACCCACCGCGGCATCAGGCAGCCCGATGGACGTGAACCTGCTGTCGCAGATCGTGGAATTGATGACGGAGAATGACGTCAACACGGTAGACGTGCGCGATGGACAGCGACGGGTGGTGATCAAGCGCGGAGCGGCTGCTTTTGCCATGCCAGCAGCTCCGCAGATGTTCGCAACTCCGATTGCTTCACAGGCTACGCCTCAAGGGTCCGCATCAGCGGCTGCTGCGACTAAACCGGCAGACGAAGGCGAAGACGAATCGAAGCTGCTGCGGATTAAGAGCCCGATGGTCGGCACCTTTTATGCCGCGCCGGCTAAAGGCGCCAAGCCCTTTGTCAACGTCGGCTCGCGTGTCGATGAGGAGAGCGACGTCTGCATCGTCGAGGCGATGAAAGTATTCAACAACATCAAGGCCGAGTGCCGCGGCACGATCGCCAAGATCCTTATTCAGGACAGCCAGCCGGTCGAATTCGGACAGGTCCTGTTCCTCGTGAAACCCGATTAATGTTCTCCAAGATTCTCATAGCCAATCGCGGCGAGATCGCGCTTCGCATCATCCGGGCCTGCCGCGAAATGGGCGTGCAGACGGCGGTGGTCTATTCGACCGCCGACAAGGATGCCGCCTATTTGAAGCTTGCTGACCAGGCGATCTGCATCGGCGACCCAGCCCCCGCCGAGAGCTATCTCAATATTCCGAGAATCATTTCCGCTGCCGAAATTGCGGATGTACAGGCGATCCACCCCGGGTATGGGTTCCTCGCGGAAAATGCTCATTTCGCGGAAGTCTGCCGAAGCTGCAAGATCGAATTTATCGGCCCGCCGGTCAGCGCGATGGCCGCCGTTGGCGACAAGGTTGCCTGCAAGAAGCTGGCGAAAAAGGCCAAAGTGCCGACAGTGCCCGGCAGCGATGGCGCGGTGGACGACGAACGCACAGCATTGAAAATCGCTGAGGAGATCGGTTACCCCGTTATCATCAAGGCGGCGGCGGGCGGTGGTGGGCGAGGCATGCGCATCGCGCACAACGATGTCTCGCTCCAGGCCGGCCTGCGACAAGCCCAGGCCGAGGCGGAAAACGCCTTCAAGGATTCCACCGTTTACATCGAGAAATACATTGAATTTGGCCGGCATGTCGAGGTGCAGGTCATCGCGGATGCGCATGGCAATGCGTGCCACTTGTGGGAACGCGATTGCTCGATGCAGCGCCGCCATCAGAAGCTGGTCGAAGAGTCGCCCAGCCCAGTGCTCAAATCGAAAGTGCGCGAGGCGCTGTGCCAGTCGGCGGTTCGATTGATCAAGGCGGCGGGATATACCAATGCCGGCACCGTCGAATTCCTCGTCGATAAAGACCAGAATTATTATCTGCTGGAAGTGAACGCGCGCATTCAGGTTGAGCATCCTGTCACTGAGCAAGTTACTGGTCTTGATCTGATCAAGGAACAGCTTCGCGTGGCATCTGGGCTTCCGCTTTCATTCAAGCAGGAGCAGGTGCCGCAGAATGGGCACGCGATCGAAGTGCGGATTAATGCGGAAGATCCGGAACGCAAATTCGCGCCATCGCCGGGTGTGATCAGTGAGCTGAGGCTTCCGGGCGGGCCGCGTGTTCGGCTCGATACACATGTTTACGCGGGCTATCGCATTCCCCCGAATTACGACAGCATGGTGGCGAAGTTGATCGTCCACTGCCCGACTCGCGCCGAAGCCATTTCAACAATGCGGCGAGCGCTGGGCGAATTTCACATCGCGCCGACCAAAACGACGATCCCCCTGCTCATGCAGATTATGGATAACCAGAATTTCCAGAGCGGTGATGTGGACACCGGCTTCATCGAGCGTGTGATGCTCGCGAAATAAAGCGAATTACTGAATCGAATCAGGCGGCTTTGGTGGAGAGAACGGCCTCGGCGCAGCCACCCACGGCAGGTTCCGAAGCCGCCACAACAGGCTCCGCTTCGCGCTTCAAATCAATTCCCGTCGGACTCATCGCAATCGCCTGCGGGCGCATCACAAATTTGTGAAGCATTTTCACGGGCCGATAGCTCTGCTTCGTCCAGGCGAGACTCTCCAGGCCCCAGTCATCGCCGACGTTGACCAGCGGCAAATGCGACCAGCACTTCTGGCAAAACTCGCTGAAGATGAATTGCGCCAATCCGCGGACTTCAAGATCGGTTTTCTCGATGGTGATGCTGCTCTGCTGGCGACCGAGCGTCTCGCCAAATGTGAAGGCACGAAGAGACCACTTAACGGCTACATCGCCGCGTGCCCGGTCTTCGACATACACAACCATTCCCTGCATCCCCAATGTTTGGGCCGACTCCAGGCACAGAGCGGTGGCAATCGATTCCTTGGATCGCTTGATCGCGTTGGCGTTAGGCTCTTCCAGGTGCTGCGCATCCTGGTGGATTTTCCAGTTGTCGAGAAGCGCCAGGCAATCTTTGAAATGGTCGGGCGCGCTATAAGGCTCGGCGCGATAACGATAATTGCGGATGAAGCGATTCTTCGCCTGTCGCTTGCTGGCCAAATCTCCGCCGGGCAGATCGATCATTCGATTAACGTCATAGACGTAATCAGCGCCCATGGGAGTAACGGACAATGAATCGCGATTAAATCGGCTCAGCAATTCTTCGCTGCAATATTCGATGCGCGAGCGATCGGGCACGCCGTGGTTGGCGTTGTAATCATCCATTAGCTCGAAGGCGGCTTTGAGCGCGGAATCTCCGCCGGTATCACCGATCGGCGGCATCAGCAGCGTCAGGTCGCCGGCGCCATTGGCAAACACGCACAGATGGCCCGCGATTTCTTTCCAAATGATGCGCAGGCTGTTCCGCCACGTGTAGAGTTGGGAAAAGGTGTAGTCTGAAAGGGGCTCAGACAGCGAACTGAAATAAGGATTGAGGACGGCCTGATCAGCGAGTTCCACTGGCTTCAGGCCCCAACCCAGAAATGGGTCTTCGTCCATAAAAGTGACGGTTTCCTCCACCGGGAAGCGTCGATGAACCGCCCTCATGGCGGTCCCATGTCAATTGAACGCGTGACTCCGATCGCTTGTTCAATTGCAAGGAGTTCCGAGGCTGCCCGCTGCCTCAGGTCGGCCATGGAATCCTTCCCACAGCCGCTCGACGCTCCACTTCACCTGTATATCGGTCGGAGCAAAGGTTAGGTTGCAAAATCAGCTTTTTCGACAGGTTGCTAACGTTGAAGGGCATTCCTTCGGACCAGAAGTATTGTCGGGCCGCTGGCGATCTTTTGTTCCCATTGGCCGGATTCCCGCACTTTTTCCAGCAATCGTGCGTGGTAGCTTTTGTCAAGCAAAAGGCAGTCTACCTGCCATTGATCGAGGATCTGCTGCCACCCGGGCTGGCCGGCGCTCACGGTTTGGAAGTCATGCCACTGAGGATCGGAGTATAGCTCAATCCAGCCGTCCATGCAGATTGAATGGTTTGCCCCTAAAACACAGTCGAGCCGACCACCCCATTCCAGCCGTGTGAAGACCCGCGCTCCAGGCGGTATATGGGCGGCTGCGGCTTCGACGTCGCTTTCGATGCGGTGGCCGGATCGGACCGTTCCCATGACCGGGTTGTAGCGTTCCATCCAGGGCACGCTCAGCGCGACCTCGGCTCCAAGAAGCAGCATGATCGCGGCGGCCATCCATGAAGGGCGAACGTCGCGCGCGGGATGTTCTTCGGTACGGATTTTTGAGATGAGATCCGCGAGCATTGGCGTCATCGCGAGCAGCCACCAGGCGATCATGCGCGTGCTGTGGAATGCCAGTGGCAGAAAGCAGATCGCCAAACAGCCTTCGCGAATGCTCGGTTTTCTTCGTGTTTTGATTGACAGCGCGACGATCAGTACGATTGAAAGAAACAGGATCTCGCCGGCGAGGCTGCCCATCGTTGGCGCCAGCCATTCTTCGATTCCTCTGGAGGAAGCATGCAAAGCAATTTCGCTTGACGCTCGGTAGATTTCGGCCCCCCATGGATTAAATAGTGTTCCCGCGAATCCCAGGGCGAGAATCAAAATCGGTTTAGCGGTGAAAGCCTTGCCATGGATCCAATTATCTGCAATTTCAGAGAGACACCAAGCTGCGATCAGGACCAGTCCGATCCCAAAGCCCCCGTGCAGGTTGCTCCATAGTGCCATGATGATCGGCACAAGAATCAAAAGGCTGCGCTTCTGTTTCACGTCCAATTGCTCGTGAAGTATCGCAAACAGCAGCAGCGAGAGCGTCTGCGGCCGAATGAGAAGCATTTGCCACAGACCCAGAAATGCGATCGCTCCGGCCACCATTGCGGCCGCAAGTGAGTTGGACTTTCTGTACGAGTGGCGGATGAGGACGAGCAACGTCATCGCGACGATCAATGCATTGCCGACCTGGACTAATTCAAGGCCCCCAACCCTATAAGCGCGCCAGTACATCACCTGCGTGAGCCAATTGGCGTCACGTATGACTTGACTCTGCGTTAGAAACGAAAAGGGGTCGCGATGAAGGACGTGCCCCTGCGCGACGATTTGTATGCCTCGCGCCAAGTGCTGCCAGAAATCGCTCTGGTATCCGCGATCAAGGCACAGCGCGATAAAGGCCACCGCAGGCACGATCGACCATCGCACCCAGGCCAGCGTTGGAAACAACGCGGAGTGGCCCCTGGTTTCACGCACGGGCGGCTTGTGAAACGACGATTCGATTTCGTCCGCCTTCCTTGGCCTTGTACAGCGCGCCGTCTGCCGCGGCGATCAATTGCTCGGAGCCGGCGGGCATGTCCACTTTCACGCTGCCGATGCCGACCGACATGCTGACGCCTTCGTTTCGGCGAAGGACGATTGCCGATGCCTGGCGGAATTCTTCGCGAATTCGTGCGACGACGCCTGATGCTTCCTCGCCGCCGGCGCGCGGCAGCAGCAGGATGAACTCATCTCCGCCATATCGTGCCGCGACGTCCATCTTGCGCATGTTGGCCGAGATCACCTTGCCGGCGACGATCAGCAACTGGTCGCCAATCTGATGGCCATAACTATCGTTGAGCTGTTTGTAGCCGTCGAGGTCGATCATGACGCAGGACAGATCGGTGTCGTAGCGCTGCGATTCGCTGAAGAGCTGATCGACGACTTTACCGAAGTGTCGACGGTTATAAAGCCCCGTGAGTGGATCGGTGGCGGCGACTTCCTCGACGCGCTTGAGCGATTTCTCGAGCTGCTGATTCTTTTCCTGAACTTCGCGAAGCGCATGCTCGAGTTCAGACTGCAAACGCTGGTTCTCTTTCTTGATCTTTGCAACCGCGAGGTTCTTCTCGACCACCAGCGGAATGGTGAACAGGTAGTCTCCAAATTTCACAACGTAGTCGGTTGCGCCCTTGCCAATCGCCTCGGCCGCAATCTGTCCGACGTTTTCGCCGGTCACCATGATCACCGGCGTGTCGCATCGCTTCTTGATCTCTTCGAGCAAATCCATCCCGGTTGCGTCCGGAAGGTTGTAGTCGGAAAGGATCAAATCGAAAGCCGACAGTTCATGAAGAAGCGCCGTCGCTTTGCTTTCTGCCCCTGAAACGGTCCCATCGCCGAACCGCTCTTCGAGAATCTCGCGCATCAACTCGCGCTGATCCTGATCATCTTCGATAATGAGAAGCTTCAGACGTTCCACTCTGGCTCGCCCTCGATACCAATACCGACGTTCCCCTGCTCCCGGCACTTACGCCGGAAGACGCTCATCCTATGTGTCGGCGCAGGACGGGCGCGACTTGGGTTGATTGAGGGCATTTGCGCAGTTATTTGCCGAAATGGATGAGGGGCGAGTCTGATAATGACTTAGCTGAAGTGGCTCAATTCTCCGCCCACTGGCCCCCGACTTCGCGAATGATGACGCGCTCTGCGCTACGCCCAGTAGCATCGAGCAGCCGTTCCATTGGCTCATGTGGCGGCTCATAACTGAGGCGAAACGTGCGGTGGTGCATCGGCAGGATGAAATCCGCACGCACATGATCGGCCATGCGAAGCGCCTGCTCGGGCGTGGCGCGGGATGCAATGTACGGCTGATAAGCGCCGATGCCAAAGATCGCCAGATCGACCTTGCCGATGTCTTTGAATCCTTCGTGATAGGCGGTGTCCCCGCCGTAAAGGACGCGACGTTTGTCCGTTTCGATTAGATATCCATTATAGCCGCGATGACGATCGTAAAAGGTTCGTGCGCCCCAGTGAGCGACCGGCCGGGCGGTGATGCGCATTCCATTGGGCAAATTGAGCTGCTCGCCCCACCGCAGCTCCCGCACCCTCCGATATCCCAGATCGGTAATGAGATCGGCCGTCTGGTCGGCGGTGACGAACGGTATCTTTCGCGGGAGCCGCACGAGTGACGGGCGATCCAGGTGATCGAAATGGGCGTGTGAGATCAAAATGAGATCGATTGGCGGAAGCTCTCGGGCCGTCAGTGCAGCACCAATCAATCGTCGCGGCCCGGCCGTCATCAGCCCCAGCCCGACACCAATGCGATCGGAGAAAACCGGATCGGTCAAAATCGTCGTCTGCCCGATGCGAAGAAGCACCGTCGCGTGGCCAATCCAAACAGCCGCGAAGTCCTTCTTCTCCCAATCCCGCAGATCAGGCTTCAGCAGCGGACGCGGCGCCGGCGTCAAATGATCCAGCAGGCGCAGTCTCCCATGGCTTCGCCCCAGCCGATCGGCCAAACGCAACATCGCCGGCCGCTCTTTGGCCCAATCCGCTAACGATTTCCAACTCAATTCACGTCACTCCGAATGCGGTCCACTTTGCAACAGTGGGAAGATTAAGATCTTACGCCTCGTTTCCCGTCGAAGGTCACGAAATGTCACAAAAGGAAGCGCGCGGCGAGATTTTCGGGCGACTTTTGATGCAATTCTAAGTGTAAGCTGTGAAATAGCATTGGTTTATGAATAAGCCATCCGATGTCACACCTGTGTCATTTTGGGACATTCGATCGATGGTCGGTCCAACGCGGTCGCATGCAGCCGGCCGATCGGCTCCGGAGGCTTTGGAGGGCGGCGGTCCTCCGCCGGCGCGACCTGTCGAATCGTCACTTCGCGGCGTCGCAGGATCGACGCTCTCCACTTGTGCGTATCGGTGGTTCCTCCCGCGTCGCGCCAAGCTACTGCAAGACCCTTTCACACCGCTGATCCATCATAGATTTCGTTTGTCAATATAATTTACTTTTTGATACGCCCTTGATTTAGCCAAATCGATTTTGCTACACCCCCACTATGGGTGAACAGGACCCTAACGAACGCGTGTGCGTTTCGTTGCTCGGCGGCGCGAACGCCGTCCGAGTGTTTCGATTCACTTTCTCTTTTATGGAGGAGACTTTTATGTCTCGTGCCTTGACCACGGCCACCGCGCCGATTCTGGACGCCGCCGCCACGGCGATTTCCGCCTGCGCGCATGCTTCCGCGCCTAACGTCACCACATCGCTCTCGCCGCCGACTCCGGCGCCAGCGCCAGCTCCGGTGCCGGAGGATTTGGAGCCACCTGACCTCTCGCCTGCGCAGATTCTTTACCTGCGCGCTCTGGGCTGCGGCCTCAGCATCACCGCGGCCGCCGACGAGGCGGGCGTCAGCCGCAAGACCGCCTACCGCTGGCAGGCCGACCCTCGCTTCGCCCAGACGCTGTTCGCCTGGCGACGCCTCGCAGTTGATTCGGCGCGTCACAAATTACTGGCCATGACCGAGCAGGCGATGGAGGTCGTGTCCACGTCCCTTCAAAAGAGCGACGTGCGCGTCGCCATGGCGCTGCTCAAAGGAACTGGGCTTCTGTCGCCCAAAACCCACGAGTACCCGCCAGCCCCCGCGCCCAGCGCGACGTGAAAACCAGCCCGCGAGCGCCGAAAGGCGCTCGCGGGCTTTTGCGCGGATCGATCAGCGGGATCCCACAACCCCTTTTTGTTTTCGACAGAACCGATCAGGTTGCGGGAAGAGCTCAGTGAGCTACAAGAGTTGATTCTAAAGCACAGACCAGGCGTGACGGACGTGATCGAGCCATGAATCGCCTGCGGATTTAGGAATCTATATGGATCCTCGAGTTTATGCAGGAAAGGCGGCAGACCTTCGAACCACGCTTGCATTGTTTGGAAAGCCCTTGACGGCCGATCTAATTCGTAAGGCATATGGGTTCTTCTCTCAGATGTTTGCCGATCTAGGCTATCCCGCCAACGTGGCGGGCCTTTGCGTCTTGAAACCAAAGGGCCCTACATTTGGGCGCTACCGGCGCCTCACGCGCGCGGTCGAGGGGATCATTCAAAAGGACAACATCGCCCACGTCGAGCTGGCATATGCTCCCCCGCCCGAAACGGATGTGACCGATTTTGGCTGGCTCTCCGCCAGCTTCGGTGATGACGGCTGTTTTATATTTAAGTGTAGGAGATCGATTCTTGATCTGGGGGATCAGCGGATATTGCAGACGATCTCGTTCATCGTCGACTTGATGTCGCCAGCATATGGCTATGGGTATCTCCTCGATAACGATTACGGGCCAGGCTTCCATGCGGTGGGAATTGGCTTCAGACGAGGCGGCAAAGACGGCCCAATGCCCGGGCTGCCCGATTCCGAGAGAGAGAGGAATGCGCGTTGGTTTAACCGGCGCGAAACCGCCATCCCGGCCGGCATTCTCCGGGACGTGTTTCCGTTGAACTACTTAACTGAGATCCATGCGGGCAAACGAATAGGCAATAAGCTACTTTTCGACTGGATCGCATCCGATCGCTCGCATGGAACGCTTAATGCGCTGCGCGAAGGTGCCTGGTTGTGGGCAGTTCCAGAGGAATCCTGCCTTGCAATAGGACAAACGTTCCAAGCGGCAGGATTGCTTGTCTAGGTCGAGGAAACGGGGCGATGCAAGCCTGGATTTTCTCGCTCTTCTTCCGATGCGCGAGCTTATGTGTGCGAATCCGGATTCTCCACCCAGAATCCCTCGGCTGTCGCGGCGGCGTTCAAATCGACTGGAAACGGGGTCGCCGCTAATTTTCATGGAAACGAGCTGCCATCCCGTTTCTCTTCGACGACGTCGCACGCAGCGTCGGCATCGTCCTCCAACGTATAATGCAGCAGGGACCGATGGCTTGCTCTCATTGCCAGCGTTGGAAAATCCCACGAAAAGTGCGATGAACGATCAGCCCGTTCTAATCTCAGGCGCTGGACCGACGGGCTTGGTGCTGGCTTTGTGGCTCACGCGTTTGGGCGTGAAAGTTCGGATCATCGACCAGACCGCGGAGGCGGGAACCACATCGCGTGCTTTGGCCCTGCAGGCACGCACGCTGGAGTTTTATGAGCAGGCTGGATTTGCTCAGCAGGTTGTTGATGCCGGCGTAAAAGTCGCGGCGGTGAACATGTGGACCCGAGGTGTCCGGGCCGCTCGCGTCCCACTGACGGATATCGGCAAAGGTCTGACGCCTTTCGCTTTTGCACTCGTCTATCCGCAAGACGCGCACGAGCGATTGCTCATCGAACAGTTGCAAAGTCTGGGAGTCCAAGTCGAACGCCGGACAAAGCTGCATCGCTTCGAGCAGACTGTAGATGGGATCTCTGCGTCACTTCAGCTTCCAGACGGCTCGGAGCAATCCTGCCAGGCCTCTTATATCGCTGGCTGCGATGGCGCTCATTCCACCGTCCGTGAGGTTCTGGGCATCGGGTTTCCGGGCGGCACCTACACAGGCCTTTTTTACGTCGCCGACGTTCAGGCGAGCGGGCCGGTTACCGATTACGAGTTGCATCTTGATCTCGATGGGGCTGATCTGCTCATCGTCTTTCCGCTGAAACAAAAAGGGAGTATCCGCCTGGTAGGCGATATTCATGACGAGCCAATGGGCGAGAAGCGCGAGCTCACCTTTGACGACGTAAGCAAGCGTGCCATCGAGCACATGAAGCTCAAAATCGAAAAAGTGAATTGGTTCTCGACTTATCGCGTGCATCATCGTGTGGCGAACCAATTCCGCAGTGGCCGGGCCTTCCTACTGGGGGATGCCGCACACATCCATAGCCCCGTAGGCGGGCAGGGAATGAACACAGGCATTGGCGATTCAATTAACCTCGCGTGGAAGCTGGCAGCCGTGCTCAAACAAAATGCTGATCCGACGCTGCTGGACAGCTTCGAAATCGAGCGCATCGCTTTTGCTCGACGACTGGTTGCAACGACAGACCGCATCTTCACCTTTGTCACGCGCCAGGGGCGCTGCGCTGAGTTCGTGCGCACCCGGATTTTTCCACGTTTTGCAGCGGCATCGTTCAAGCTCGCGCCGCTTCGCGAACTTCTGTTTCGTACCGTGTCGCAAACCAACATAAACTATCGGCACGGTCCTTTAAGCGAGGGTATTGCTGGCAGCGTACACGGAGGCGACCGGCTGCCGTGGGTTGTGACCGACGCCGGCAGTGACAACTTCGCACCGCTCCGTTCGTTCGCATGGCAGGTGCATGTATATGGCGAGCCCCACCCCGGCATAGCCGATACATGTGCCGAGCTTTCACTTCCGCTTCACGTCTTTCCCTGGCAATCGAACATGCATGCGGTTGGTTTGAAACGTTCGGCCACCTATCTCATCAGACCGGACGGTTACGTCGCACTGGCCGATCCGCGTGGTGATCCAAAACGCTTAGGTGAATATGTCAGAACGAAACCAGTCGTAGCGGATTCTCGTGCGATTCGCCCGACTCGCGACACCTCGCACCAGACCGCTTTTGACACGCAAACCTTTCCCCGCGTATGATTTTGCCATGGCCATCGTCACTGAAGCGGACATTTTCAACCGAGTGATCGATGCGTCGAACCCCACCCTCACGCCCGAAGCCGCTGCTGGCATTCTTCAGTTAGGATACTCCGAATCGGACCATCGCCGCATGGCCGAGCTGGCGGAGAAATCCAATCAGGGGACGCTGACGCCCGACGAAAGACGGGAATTCGAAAGTTACGTCTTCGTCGGAGACGTGCTTTCCCTCCTGAAGTCAAAGGCACGTTTGTCTCTTCGCAAGCACTCGCCTGCTGCCTGACTTAACCGCATGGACGAACAGACCCGTCAGCTTGTGCGCCTCCGCGCAAAAGGTCGATGCGAATATTGTCATTTGCCGCAGGCGGGACATGACGAGCGGTTTTCAGTCGATCACGTTCGGCCGCGCAAACACGGCGGCGACGACACCGTCGCCAACCTCGCGTTCTCCTGTTTGCGGTGCAACCTCTTTAAAGGGCCGAACCTCGCTGGAATCGATCCCGACAGCGATCAAATGGTTCCGCTGTTCGATCCCAGACGACAGGCTTGGCAAGACCATTTCCGCTGGAATGGCCCAGTCATCGTTGGTCTGACACCCGAGGGCCGCGCGAGTGTTTCTGTCATGCGCATGAACGCTGTAGAACGTGTACGGCTCCGCCAGGCGCTGATCATCGAGGGGCTGCTGTCGCTGGAGTGATCCCCTGCGGAATTAAACACGACGTGAATTTCGCGTCACCTCATCTCTCTCACAGGTCGGAGGTATCGGCCAGCCCCTTTTTCCCACGCCCTGTTTCCCTCGTCCGTGCCAATTGGCACAGTCCGTGGTATCGTCGCCGCGGCCGATGTCTTCGGTGAGGGAACAATGACACGTGTATTGACCTTAATTTGTGCGGCGTTTTTGCTTTTTGCTTCTGCTCAATCGGCAGTCGCCGCGAGGCTGCGGGCGGTGATGTACGTGGGCGGGGGTTTCCACGATTACAAGAAGATGCCGGCAGAACTCGCGGAGCAGATCAGCAAGCGGGCCGACATTCAGATTGACATCCGGCACATCGAAGATGCCGCCCATATGGCGGCGGAATTCAAGAGTCCGTCCTTCGGCAAAGACTGCGACGTCATCATTTACGACATCTGCTTTGGCGAAGCCTGGTCGGATGGAGATTACGATGCCGCCCTCAACGCCGCGGCGGCGGGCAAGCCGGCCGTCTTCATCCACTGTTCGATGCATACCTACCGCCCGCCGCGGAACAAAAAGGATCCGAAGCTGGCCGAGCGCGAAGCGATTGCGGATGCCAAGTGGCACGCGCTGGTGGGAATGGACACGCGCGTGCATGACAAGTATGAACCCTTTTCAACGGTAAAGGTTGCCGACCACCCGATCACTCGCGACTTTCCGGCGAATTGGAAAACCGCCGGCGATGAGCTGTACAACACGATCAAGATGATGCCCACCGCCACGCCGCTGCTGACGGCCAAGAGCCCCATCTCCGGCAAGGTTCACACCGTCGCCTGGATCAACGACTACCACGGCACCCGCGTCTTCTGCACCACCCTCGGCCACGACATGAAAACCGGCGCCGACCCGGCGTATCAGCAACTGCTGACCAACGGAATTCTTTGGGCGTGCGGAAAACTGGACGGGAATGGAAATGCGGGGCGATAGCTTTCGTTAAGCAATCATCGCGCTTCGCACCATTTAATACTCAATCGTCGATGCTCCGCATCGTCCTTATTCCTTTAGCCGCCCCTTTGTGGGGCGCGTCTAGTCGTGCGGAAGGATAAGGAACCACAAAACTCCAGTGCTGCTCTCGCTTACCTTCCTTCAGCGGATTTTGTTCGACATAGCGAATTGCGTGGCGCAGATGTCGTTCGTTCTCGATGAAGACTTTCCAGTATTTGGATCCCCAGGGAGACTGCGGAGCGCCTTCTCCATCGACACGCCCTTGCATTGGATCGATCCCCTTCTCGCGTAAGAACCAAGTAGCGCATGCCTTCAATCGTCTTGTGATCGAGGGATAAGATGCGCGATGAGCTCCAATAATAAGGTGCGCATGGGTTGGAAGAATTGAGCACGCGTGAATACGCAGGTCAATTTCACGCGCCGCTTGGGCAAATCCCTTCGCGATCGCAAGCGCCTGCGCGCCATTGAAGAATACCTGCGAATGCAGAAGCGATTTCTTTGCGGCTTTGCGGAGTGCAACGTCGTGCGGCGCCCAGGCAACGGATCGTGTCGTCGAAACTTTGGTTGCTTTTCCGAATCGGAGTAGTTCCCAGGATGCAACGAAGTCGGACCACGACCCGCGCGGATCGTTGGGTAACCAGAATCCATAGGCGCTGAAGATGAGATGGGCGCCGAGGAGCATGAGGGAAAAACAATGGGCGTTAGTATTCGGACAACCGTTTTGCTTCAGCGCCACTGGACGCGCCCCACAAAGGGGCGGCTAAAGGAATAAGGACGATGCTAACGCATCGACGACTGAACAGTTGGAGCGAAAAGCACATTACCTCGTCGTCTTCTACACCCGCGATACGCCCGGATGAACCCACGGCGCGCGATACGGTCGTCGCATGAGTTTGTTGGCCTCCTCGTCCCCGATCACTTCCTGCCTTTGCGGGTCCCAGCGCAGTTCGCGGCCGAGGGCCATGGACATGTTGGCCAGGATGCAGCTTGCGGTGGACATGTACCCCTGCTCGATATCCGCAACTGGTTTTCCCCGGCTGGCGATGTTTTCCAGCAGGTTTTGCATGTGATGGCGGATGGCCGGGGCGACGTGCTTCTCTAGATCCTTCTCGGTTTTGTCTTCGGGATATTGCTCCAACTCGTAGGTGACGTCCTTGTGGATTTCGTTGCCGCGGTTGGGCTTGAAGGTGTAGCCCATGACGCTGGCTTCGAGCGTGCCCTTGTCGCCATAAAATGTTGCGCCCCATGGATATCGCTTGTCCGGCGCATCGCCCCAGGTGCGATGGGTCCAGACGATCTGAAGATCGCCATGGTTGAAGGTGGCGCTCTGCGTGTCGGAGATGTTGGCGATGCTCTTCTTATCGACGTAAATGCCGCCGTTCGAGGAGACGCTGATCGGCCAGCCCAGGTCCATCATCCAGCGGGTCATGTCATACATGTGGATGGCCATGTCACCGATGATTCCGTTGCCGTATTCCATGAAGGCGCGCCAGCCTCGCGGATGCTTGATGCGGTTGAACGGGCGCATCGGCGCGGGGCCGGTCCAGAATTCGTAATCGAGATTGGGCGGCGGCTGCGTGTCGGGCGGATGACCGGTCGCGCGCATGTGGTAGTAGCAATAGATCTCGACGAAGGCGATTTTTCCGAGGCTGCCGTCCTGGATGATTTTGCGCGCTTCGACCAGATGCGGCGTGCTGCGGCGCTGGGTGCCGACCTGCACGACCCGCGCATGCTTTCGCGCGGCGGCAAGCATCGCCTTGCCTTCGTCGATGTCCACGCTGATCGGCTTTTGCAGGTACATGTCGCAACCGGCTTCGGCTGCCGCGATCATGGGCAGTGCATGCCAGTGATCGGGCGTCGCGATTTCGACCATGTCCAGATCTTTTTCAGCGAGCATCTTGCGATAATCGGAAAAGGTGCGCGGGCGCTTTTTGGAGGCCTGTCGAGAAGCGGCCATGTCGGCGCAATCCTCGACCATTTTTTTATCGACATCGCAGAGCGAGACGATCTCGACCGGCGCGACTTGGACGAGCCGGAAAATGTCTGACTTCCCATACCAGCCGCACCCGATCATTCCGACGCGCAGCGGCTTATGGTCCTGCGCCCCTGCGACATAGCCGCCCAGCGCCGACGCCGCCAATCCCCCCGCCGCCGCCGCGAGAAACTCCCTGCGATTCATATGGTTCTCCATGGAAGTGGTCGTATGCTTAAAAGGATTCCGCTATGTCGCGCATCCTACTGCCGCGAATTTGCCTATGCCAGTGATACCGCGATGGGCGGGGTTTTGTGGAAACTTTGCGTTGTCATACGCGTCTGAAGCGCCAAAGGAGATCGATATGAAAAACAGGATCGTGAACGCGTCGATGGTTGGCCTTTTGGCTCTGCTGTTGGGCGTGAGCGGTGTGTATGCCTTGAGCAGGGAACACGAATCGCCCGAGATCTTTTATCCGAAGAATTTTGACAAGAAAACCGCGTCGGCAATCGAATCGGTCCTGACCGACAAGCAGTTTCATTATCTCAATGGCCTGACCAGCTATTGGGAGCCGAAGTATGAAACGACGCTGGTTTATGATGGCGACGCTGCTTCGCTCAATCGATTCATCGCAAAGATGAGCGCCGTCCATGCCATTCGCGTGCATTTGACTTTCTCGCACGATCTGTCGAAGGAAACCGGCAGCGCCCTGTCAGCGGGAAGCTGGTGGGTCATGTATTCGCACGTCACGCCGGATGTCGTCACGATTCGGATTAACTTGGCCGCACCCAAGCTGGCGAATCTGGAGATCACGCTGCCGGAATTTCATCCCGCGCCTGCCCTGAGGATTTGACCATTTTTTGAGAGCTTTCCACGCTCGGCCGACATTTTGTCATGACGGGTGGGCTTGAGGGCCTTTACCGTTTAGGCAAAATAGCCGAAGAGTAATGGTAACTCTCGATATGCGATCCCTCTGGACAGGAAGTATTCATGGCTGATGGCGTTCTTCCGACGATTCGCACGTTTCAGGTATTTCCGGACCTGCCTCCGGAGCTGGAGCCATTACTGGACCTGGCCCGCAACCTCTGGTGGGTGTGGAATCCGGATGCGGTTGAGCTGTTCCGTCGGCTCGATCGCAAACTCTGGGAAGACGTCTATCATAACCCCGTCAAAATGCTGGGCAGCATCGCCCAGTCGAAGCTTCAGCAGGCGGCGAAGGATGATGGGTTTCGCGCGCATTTGAATCGCGTGTCGGCGGCATTCAAAAAGCATCTCAACCAGCCGGGTTGGTTCAACGAGAATCATCCTGACAAATCGAAGATGCTGGTGGCCTATTTCTCGGCCGAGTTCGGGTTGCATGAGTCGCTTCCGATCTACTCCGGTGGCTTGGGTATCCTTGCGGGCGATCATCTCAAGAGCGCCAGCGAACTGGGATTGCCCCTGATCAGCGTCGGGCTTCTCTATCGCAACGGATATTTTCAGCAATATCTTTCGGGTGACGGCTGGCAGCAGGAAGCTTATCCCGAGCTCGATTTCTATAACCTGCCGATCGAGCCGATGCGTTACACGGACGGCTCGCCGGTTCATATTCGTGTGGATTTGCCTGACAACGCGGTGTTCTGCAAACTCTGGCGGGCCAATGTCGGGCGCGTTCCGCTTTATCTATTGGATACCAATCTCCAGGAAAACGCCCCTGCCGACCGCGACATCACCAGCAAGCTCTATGGCAGCGGCACCGATCTGCGCATCAAGCAGGAAATCGTTCTGGGCATTGGTGGTGTAAGAGCTCTTGCTGCTCTGAACATCAGTCCCACCGTCTTCCACATGAACGAGGGGCACTCGGCATTTCTGGCCCTTGAGCGAATCCGAACGCTGCTCGAAACCACGCACTTGAACTTCGACGAAGCCCGGCAGCAGGTGATGGCGACCAACGTCTTCACGACGCACACGCCGGTGCCGGCGGGAATCGATACTTTCTCGCCCGAGACGATGCTGCGGTTTTTCCGATCGATGATTCCTCAGCTTCGGCTGGATGATGAAGGATTCCTTGCCCTTGGGCGCGAAGATGTCAGCAATAAGAAGCAGGGATTCTCGATGGCCTTGCTGGCCATTCGCCTGGCGGATAACGTCAATGGTGTCTCCGCGCTGCATGGTGACGTGTCGCGCAAGATGTGGCACAACGTCTGGCCGCAGGTGCCCGCTGATGAAGTGCCCATCAAGCACATCACCAACGGCATCCACGTTCGCACGTGGCTGGGGCAGGAAATTGCCTTCACGCTCGATCGCTATCTCAGCGACGAATGGATCAGCGATCCTTCCGACCAGAGCGTCTGGGAAGGCGTAAATCAGATCCCTGATGAAGAGCTCTGGCGCGCCCACGAGCGCAGCCGGGCCAGGCTTGTTGGATGGGCAAGGCAATCACTGCGCGATCAGCTTCTGCGCCGCGGCGCGCCGTACGATGAATTGAACACAGCCGAGCAGGTGCTCGATCCTGAGGCGCTGACGATTGGTTTTGCCCGGCGATTTGCCACCTATAAGCGCGGCAATCTGCTCCTGCGCGACATGGATCGGCTGAAGCGCATTTTGGAGGAGTCCAAGAAGCCGGTGCAGTTCCTCTTTGCTGGCAAGGCACACCCCGCCGACAACGAAGGCAAGGACCTAATCAAGCAGATCGTCCATTTTGCCCGCGATCCAATGATTCGCCGGAAGATTGTGTTCCTCGAAAATTACGACATGAACGTCGCCCGGTATCTCGTGCAGGGTGTTGATGTTTGGCTCAATACGCCTCGTCGGCCCTATGAAGCTTCGGGAACCAGCGGCATGAAAGCCGCCTGCAACGGCGTGCTGAATTGCTCGATCCTCGATGGCTGGTGGGTCGAAGGCTATGCGCCGGATCTAGGTTGGGCCATCGGCCGCGGCGAAACCTACAGCGATTCCAATTATCAGGACGCGGTCGAGAGCCAGGCGCTTTACGACATCCTCGAGAAGCAGATCATTCCGCTGTTCTATCAGCGCAGTGTGGACAACATCCCACACGAGTGGATCGCGCGGATGAAGAATTGCATGCGCAAGCTCGCGCCGGTCTTCAATACCAACCGCATGGTGCGCGACTATGCCGAAAAGTTTTACGTGTCGGCATTCAATCGCGGCGAAGTGCTGTCAGCCGACGGAATGAAACGCGCGATCGAGCTGGCCCATTCGAAGATTCAGCTTCGCGATCGCTGGGGCGGCATCCGTATCGTCGGTGTGCACACCAGTGGCAATGGACACTTCAAAGTTGGCCAGGCGATGCAGGTTGAGGCGCTGGTCGATCTGCCGGGCCTCGATCCCAAGGACGTGACCGTTCAGCTTTATGCCGGGCCGGTGAATGCCCGCGGCGAGATTGAGGAGCCGCAGGCCTTGGCCATGCAGCATTCCAAGGGATTGGCTCCCGATCGGCATCTGTTTGTGGGCAAGATCGATTGCCGGAGCAGCGGAAGGCATGGCTTTGCCATTCGCGTGCTGCCGGGGACCGTTGATCTGGCCACGCCCTTTGAGCCGGGGCTGATCATCTGGAATTAAATCCGTCATGTGCTTCGCACTGGCCTATGCGCAGTCAGCGAGAGATTCCAATTCGCTGACTGTCATTGTGATGGCTTTCGCGACCGTGCTGGGCGCGTGCATTTTGGCGTTCATCCCAATTTTCGCAGCACTTTCCCGGAAGAATCATCATTCGCATTCGATTGCGGTCATGTCGATTTTCTGGGGCGTGGCTGTAGCCGTCATCACGATCTGGTGCATGCTGCAGCGGCTCGATTGGTCGAAAGAGCTGACGATGCGCTTGCAATCAGGCTATTACGACCCGAACGACCTCAGTGATGCGCCGGCTTTTCCCTGGATCATTCTGATCGTGGCGGCTGGGGCCTGGATTGGGCTTCTGGCATGGGCATTTGTCGGAGCTCGCCTTCCGCACGAAGAAAGCTTGCCTCAAACTGAAACGCCTTGACGCTGCATATCGATGATCCACTGCGGCGTTTGCTGGACGTACGCTCGAACGTGCTTCGTGCGCGTGAAGTAATAAAGCGACAAGCTTCCCATGGAGAAGATCGCGAAGAGAATCATTCCTGCATAAGTGCCTTCATAGAGTAAGTTGATCACTTGCCCATATCCCGACGAATCCAGCAACTGAGCAGCCGCCGGATCGGAAGTGACCTCGGCGGGTAAGGGGCTGTGGCCCATCATCATCGGGACGAGCTGCGAAGCAGCATAGATGATGATCAGCGCGGCCAGTGCCAGTTGATTGTATCCGAGAATCTTGCAGGCGCCTGGATCGAGCTTTCGAAGACGAGATGCAGCGTAAAGTTCAATTGCAGCAATTCCACCCAGAATCAATCCGATCAACATGCTCGACAGACTGCCGATGCTGAAAAGGACCGTGAGGCACGCAAAGAAAGCCAGCGTCCACCCATCAAATAGCGCCACGCGAATGGCCCGACGCACTTTCTTGCCACCGGCGCGCGCGGCAGACAATTCCTGCATGTTCTGATACGAGAGCGGATTGGACGCGGGATGGCCGGACGGTGAAACGGACATACCCTAATTCTATTCGGCCAGCCTCCTGAGGTTGCGGAGGAATTAATAAATCACGACGAAAGTTCCATTGGGTCGGGCAAAGGCGGCCGGCGCTCCCCATACGGGAAGATTCCGCGCCCTACCTGGAGATCCAACGGGGTTGCCATTTGCGTCAAAGACCTGCCAGGCGATGGAGCCGCCGCGATTCCAGCTTGTGTCTTCGGTCCAGGCCATTAAGACTTGGCCGTTTGAATTCACAGCGAGTGTCGGATGTTTTCGATTGTTGCCGCGGCCCGTTGCGGTAAAGGCTTCGATTTTCCCGGCATCGATTTTGGACCAAAAAACCTGGCCGCTGGTTTCCCATGCCGCCAGCACGTCTTTGCCCGATTGGGCAAAGGCAGCGGTGCTCATGATGCATGTGGAGGCATTCATTGGCGCGATGTCTTTGACCGTCGCCACATGCGAGCCGGGCGAAAGATCAAGCAAAGTCATGTCGCGATGCACGACGTGATCTGCCGAGCGGTAGAGGGCATAAAGATTGCCATTGGAGGCTTCAAACATTTGCATTCCGCAGCAGCCGCATGCGCCGGTTTGCGAGTCGGCAGCCGGTCGCTCAGTATCGAACGTTGCTCCATCATCGGCGGAATGCGCAATCCACACGCGGCGCGCCTGCTCGCCGGCTCCGGGATGATCTGGCGCATGCCAGGCGACATAGACGTTTCCCTTTGCATCCGCGGCTATCGACCCGCCACCATCAAGTCCCGGATGCTGCTCGATCAGATTGCGTTGCGCCTCAAAATGATCCCCGCCATCGGACGAGCGCGAATAAAGCATCGGTGGCATGTCGCCGGGCGCTTTGGGATTGGCCGTGCTCGATCCCAGCCACGCCACGTGAATCCAGCCATCGCGACCGATTGCAAGCTGCGCCCCGCGCACGGTTCCCATGGCGATCGCGCTGCCCGCTTGGCTGTTGACTCGCACGGGAGCGGAGAAGGTGCGACCTCCGTCCGTAGATCGCACGTGAAAAATGTCGGTGTGCGTTGCGTCTCCGAGCATGTAGACCAAATGAAGGACGCCCTTCCGATCGAAGGCAATCTGCGGCTGTACGCCGCCATGGGGAACGCGAATCGTTTCAACTTTCGGAGAGCTTGCGTCTGCTCGCACGGGTGTCGAGAAGAACGCAAAGGATGTGATCGTCGCAAACGCAATTAAATTCTTCAGCATACGACCTCCTTTTGAATCGCCTGTCCCAACCCACTGTGCATTCGCGCGCCGGGAGGTTGAGATTCAACGATTCTCGCCTCTTCGTCCAGCATCTGATCCCACCGCTTCGAAACAGCATCCTCGCTTTGAATCTGCTGGGCAAGCTGGAGGAACGTGCGATAATGGCCATGTTCGCTTGCCCACAGCGCATGATAAAGCTTGGCCAGCTCCGGGTCAGCCCCGCTTTCGAGTAAATGATCGGCCAGAAGCCGAAATCTCTCGCACGAGCGCGCTTCGATCAAGGCGCTGACCATCAGTCGATCGACCAGCTCGGCCGGGCCGGTGCCTTTACGAACCAGATCGCGCAGCCGGGACGCATAGGGATTGCTGTGCTGCCGGGAGAGACGGCCACCTCGTCGAGCGATCAGTCGGGTCACCGTGGCCAGATGTTCGACTTCATCTTTCGAAATCGCGGTCATTGCCGCCACCCAGTTTTCTGGCGGGTTCGGCTCCGGCCAGCGGTTCAGCAGTTCCAGAGCATTGGTGGCTGCCTTCTTTTCCAGGTGGGCATGATCGTTCAGCAATTCCAGCGGCGATTGAAGAACGAGCGCCGCCCATGAGGCGGGCGTCTTGTAACCTAGAGGCAGGTCAACTTCAGGCATGGCTGCAAAAGGTTATCATATCGAAGCCGGTTTCTGAATTTCCCCATCGCGTGCAAGGGCATTAAGGCTGTATCCTGTGCAGGCACTTGGTTTGAGGAGCAAGCGTGACTCTGCAGCTTAACGTTCTGAACGAGACGATCGAATCGCTGGCCAATGCGTTTCCGCCCAGGCGGACGCCGGTCCCGCAGCCGCAGGAACAGCAGGTCATCCACGGCTTCTTCACCGACACCTCTCTTTGCATCGGCTGCAAGGCGTGTGAAGTGGCTTGCAAACAGTGGAACCAGCTTCCGTCCGATGGCTTGAATTTCACCGGCCACAGCTACGACAACACGGAGCACCTGAGTGAATCGACCTGGCGGCACGTCGCGTTCAAGGAACAGATCGGCGAGGAGACTGGCCGCTGGCTCATGATGAGCGATGTCTGCAAGCATTGCGAAAGTGCGCCATGCGAGCATTCCTGTCCGACCGGCGCGATTATCTACAACGAGTTTGGCGACGTCTATGTGCAGAATGACATCTGCAACGGCTGCGGCTATTGCGTGAGCGCCTGTCCGTTTGGTGTCTTGGGGCGCGCGGAAGCGCCCGGAACCGATGGTCGTGCTCACAAATGTACGCTTTGCTACGACCGCCAGACGATGGACATGATTCCGGCCTGTGCCAAAGCCTGCCCCACTGCGTCGATTCAATTTGGTCCAGTCGACGAGCTTCGCGAGAAGGCGCACAAGCGGGTCGAGGAATTGCATGGGCGCGGGCATGGAAGCGCTTACTTGTACGGCGCAGAATCGGTCGGCGATTATGGTCCGCTCAACAGCTTTTTCCTGCTGGAAGATCATCCAAACGAATACAACCTGCCAGTGAATCCGCCGCAGCCGTTCAAGGGACAAGGCAAACGATATGCGGCAACGATGCTGACCGGTCTGGCGCTAACAGCGCTGTCTGCACTGGCTTTTGCGACGAGTCGGCGGCGATAAGGCGATTTAGATTTCCGCGGAGAATTTCATGCCGGGTGTATCGACGAATCTGGTGCGAAGGACAGGCGCTTTGACGCAGGCGCAAGGTGAACAGACGGCGCTCGCTCGTCGCTCGAATGACGAGCCAAAGTATTACGACGTTTCCTTCCTCAAGCCTCCCGTCTGGAAATGGGAAATCGCCAGCTATTTCTTTTTTGGCGGTCTGTCGGGTGGCGCTTACTTGATCGGGCAGATGGCTGAGCACTTCGGCGAGGGAGAGCAGGAGGATATCGCGAAGATCGCGAGCTACGTTTCGCTGGGCGCGCTCCTTCCATGCCCGCCGCTGCTGATTAAGGATCTGGGTGATCCGAAACGTTTCCATCATATGTTGCGCGTCTGGAAGCCCACGACGCCGATGAATTTGGGAAGCTGGACCCTCACGGCCTTCGGTGGCGCGGCCACCTTATTCGCGGCTCGGCAATGGGCGATGGACCGATCCGAAACGGGTCGGCCGCTGCTGGATGTTTTGGCCGCGATCATTCGCGCGGCTGATGGACCGATTGAGGCCATCACTGGTATTGCTGGAATTCCTTTGGCGATGCTTTTCTCCGGTTACACCGGGGTGCTGATCAGTTGCACCGCAAATCCGCTCTGGTGTAAGAACCCGTGGCTCGGTCCACTGTTTACCGCAAGTGGCATCAGCGCCGCTGCGGGTGCGATCAGCCTGGCTTTGACGGCCGCCGGTCATGATCCCGACGGCCCGGCTCATCGAGCCATCGAGCAGATCGATACCGCCGCTACGGTTGGCGAACTGGTTTGCCTTGGCGGATTTTTGAAACATGCAGGCCCAGGCGCCAGGCCCATGACTCGTGGGAAGTATGCCAAGCGACTTTACATTGGAGTCGGCGCGTTGGTGGCCGGGGAAGTGATCAAACGCCTGCCGCTCAGCGGAGGCGCGCGCAAAGCCGCGAGTATTGTCACGGCAGGAATCGCGATCGGCAGCGCCTTCTCGCTGAAATGGTCTATTACGTATGCCGGGCATGAAGCGGCGAAAAATCCGCGGCTGGCGCGTCACGTGAGCCGACCTCGCACGCCTGCGCAAGAGCCAATGCTCTCGCATGGTCGGCCAGCGCGCCCTCTGCTTTCTTCACCTGATCGCGGAGATGGGCCGGCTTCCCGTTATTCCGCAACGACGTGATGCACATTCCTCATTTCGCGTTGCACGCTCTTCGCGCCTAAACTCATGCAATGTTCACGGGCATCATCGAGAAAAGCGTGCGCGTGATTGGCGTGGCCGACGGACCCATGTTTCGCCGGCTCACGCTCGTTGCGCCGGCTGGCGACTTGCAAAACGGACAAAGCATTGCCATCAACGGTGTCTGTCTCACCGTAGCTGAGCTTGCGCCGGGCGAAGTCGGATTCGATGTCATCCAGGAGACGCTGGACAAAACAAACCTTGGATTGCTACAACCCGGCGATGAGGTTCACATCGAGCGCGCATTGCGCGTGGGCGATAGGCTGGATGGACATCTGGTGCAAGGACACGTGGACGGCGTGGCGACGCTCGTCTCCAGGGATTCTTCAGACGAAGAATTTCGCCTCCGACTCAAGGCCCCTTCTCACCTGGCAAAATATTTGTCTTCCAAAGGATCGGTCGCGCTGGACGGCGTGAGCCTCACCATTGCTGGCGTGCAGGGCGATGAATTTGAAGTGGCCCTGATCCCCACCACGTTGCAACTGACGGCCCTGGGCCGAAGAAATGCCAGTTGGCTCTTCAATCTTGAGGTGGACACGATTTCCAAAACCGTGGTTTCCTGGCTTGAACGGCGCTTTGGATCGGCCGAAGATAGTACAGGTGTGCCTACGGCCAAGATGAACGCTGCCGACAAGAAGTAGTGTCCGATGTCAATGGATTATCGACCCACCATCGCGATCACCATGGGCGACCCCGCCGGCATCGGCGCGGAGGTGATCGTCAAGGCGCTAGCCGATCCGGTTCTTCGTCACAAGGCGCGCTACATCATCTACGGCCTCAACGAGATGCTGCACTACGCAGCTGACCTGGCCGAGTTCGACGTCTTCTGGTGGCGCGATCAATATAACGGGCGCCTTCGCGGCTATCCGCACGATGTCGTCGTCGTCGACTACGACCAGTACACGATGCTCGGTTCGGCAATCCGCATGCCAAGCAAAATGGGCGGTGAAGCATCGATGCGATTTTGCATCGATGCCATCGATGCAGCACAGAAGTCATTGGTAGACGCAGTCGTAACCGCGCCGATCGCCAAGGAAAGCTGGAAGCTGGCTGGTTACCACTTTCCCGGACACACAGAGCTTTTCGCCCAGCGAACCGGCGCGCGACGCTATGGGATGATGTTCGCCGGTGGCCCGCTCAAGGTGATCCTTGCGACGGTTCATGTGCCGCTCATGGGATTATGGGGTCGTTTGAACATCGGCGCGGTGTTCCAACCCATCGAGTTGATTCAACAGGCAATGGTCGAATGGTTCGATAACCCCAAGCCGCGTATCGCGGTTTGCGGGCTGAACCCGCATGCCAGCGAGAATGGCCAGTTTGGCGATGAGGAAGAGCGCATCATTACCCCAGCAATCATCATGGCCCGCGACCAGGGCATCGACGTGACCGGCCCTCATCCGCCTGACACCGTTTTCATTGCCGCCCGCGATGGAAAGTATGATGCGGTAGTCGCGATGTACCACGATCAGGGATTGATCCCCGTCAAGCTACTGGCCTTTGACCAGGCGGTGAATGTCACCGTCGGCCTGCCGATCATCCGCACCAGCCCCGATCACGGCACCGCCTTCGACATCGTCGGCCGCAACCGCGCCAACCCCGGCTCCATGCGCGCCGCCATCGAACTGGCCATCGACATGTCCGTCCGCCGGCACAGACGACAAACCACTCCGGTCGCAGGAAGTTGATGCATTCCAGGGCTCTTTACAACTAGCTTTTGGTATTGCGGTCTTATAAGCGACCGAAAGTCTGATACGCGCTTCGACCGGTGAAGAACAGGTTCTGGTCGGTGCTGGTCGAGGTGAGACCATCATAATCCAGGTCGCAGTTTTCCCAGCCAGTGTTGCCCGCGATATGGCTGCGGCCTGAAATCAGCTGGTTCACATCCTGGGAGTCGAAGATCCCGTCGCAATTCACATCTCCATAATAGGTGAACTTGATGAGGACCTGGTTGAAGTCGGCCAGGGCCACGCCATAGAAGCTGGTGTCACCCCAATCGTTGTTGTCCATGAAGCCCACGCCTCGGGCTCCGATGCTGAAGTTAGCGTCGTAGTTGGCTTCACTGCTGGTGATGCCCGTGCCGCTCCAATCGATGTTGGTGGTGATGCCGCTCTGCAGCAGGTTGAAGACCTGGGTGTTGGTGGCGGCTTCGTTGGCCGGGGCGTACTTGAGGATCATGTCGTTATCGCCCATGTCCAAGGTGCCGCCGGAGGAGATGTTGAGACCGCCTGCATCGACCACCGCGACATTGCGATTGGCGTGATGAGAGTAGTCGCCAGGCGTCGCGCTCGAATTAGCTAAAATCAACTTGGCGGCAGATCCCACCGACAAGTTCGAAAAATAGAGCTGGCGGAATCCCAGGGCGGAATTAGCTGCAATGGTGATGCTCCCGCTCATTGTCGCTAGAGTGAGTGCCGGCGCTGCGCCCCCAGCAATGGTAAGAGACTCGCTCCCGCCGTTCACTGACGCGGCAGTGATGGAAACGGTCGATGAACTGCTGATAGTGATCGTGCTGCTGCCGGCTGAAGTTGCCAGGGACACGGGAATATTACTTGAGACGGAGATGGTATCGTTGCCGCCACCGTCAGCATACGAAACATTATTCACGACTGTGTTCGTCGTTTTCAGCGAAATTCCATTGAGCGTCAGCGGATTGCTCGTGCCGCCAAGAAATGCCACATCGGCCGCTGGGGAGCCGATGACGCTCAGCGACATTGTCCCGCCTGCATTGTCAATAGTCGTATTAGTGGAGAGAAAGTTTCCATTGCTCAGGTCAAGTGTAATTGAATCGTTTCCTCCACCGCCTCGAACGAGCAGAATGCCACCGGAGATTATGGGGATTGGCGTTTGTGACCCGCCGTTCAGTGTAATGTCAATATGCTGGCGATCTTTATCTTCGCGAAGAATTAACGAATCGTTGGCGGTTGTGCCGCTGGCGAACATCGTCGTGTTCCCCGGGACCGCAAGCACGTTTGAATAGGTGGATGAGTTGCCTGAAGTGTCGACCGCTCGGAGCCGGAAATAATAAGTAGTCCCGGGGTCGTACGGAAAAACATTTGAATTAAGGCTGACAAACTTGTTACCCGCTGGGGTGCTGGTGATTGCCTTCCAGCCCTGCGTCGGCGTGGAATATTCGACAGACATGCTTTCGTTATTGGAGTAGTTTGTTGTCCAGGACAAACTTGGAGATCCCGAACCGAGATTTGCCGAAAAGCTCAACCCCACAGGTTGTACAGGCGCGCTGGACACCTGGCCATTCAAGGGAATTGGTACTGTTGCAAGATGAACATCGGTCTGGCTATAGGTGACTGGCGATCCGTTTACAGTAAAAGTCTCAGGACTGGTTTCGCTGAAGCCGTAGTAGAAATTGTTAAAGTCGGCGGTCGCGGTGTCGTAATCGCCGAGATAGTACGGGTTCTGATTTGAAGGAAAAAAGGTTGGGTCAAACGGCGCCGGCGGCGCCATAGGACCGGCGATGTGATTAACGGAAGACCATGTATACACGCCATTCTGGGCAACGCTTGCAATATCATAAGAAACGTAGATCTGTCCGTCAGAGGTGGTTCCGTCCCAGTCGGGCTGATCATAGAAGCCCACCATTACATTTCTGCCGGTGGGAGACACTGCAACCGTCGGCTGCCATTGCTCTCCTGGATAGACAGAGCCCTGTCCAGCTCCGTCCGAACCATTAACGTCAATTAATTTACTCACCGTCTGATTGTTCAAGTTCAATTCAGCAAAATAAGCCCGTGGCGTGCCACTTCCATCGAGATTCGCATAGACGATATCGATGGATTGGGTCGTCGCATTGTACGCAATCGATGGGAATACCTCGCCTCGAATTTGAATGAGGTTGCCATTGCCGTCGGTCCCCGAGTTAATGAAAATGTCCGGCAAATTGCCTGTATCGACGGGGCCAATCGAAATAATGCTACCCAAAGTCTGATCGGGGAGCACTTCGCGGGCTTCGATTTGATGATCGTCCATGTTCAAATAGACGACCCAGACATCATGGTTGGGCGTGACCAGCACCTGGGGGCCGTCGAGATCACCGGTAGCGATCTGGATGGCACTGCTGTGGGTTCCATCAAGGAGTGGCCAATTTTTCCCATCGGGTGAGCTGGTGAGGTAGATTCCGCCAGTTCCACTCTGCGGAAAATAAGCGAACGCGAGATAAACGGTTCCGTTTCCGGTTCCAGGATTGTTGTCCACAGCGAGCCAGGGTTTATCAAAAATATCATTGATATTGGATGCCTGCTTGGCGGTTGCATTAACAGGCGTGGAAAAAGTCTGGCCATTGTCGGTTGATTGAAAAACTTCGATTGCCGGATGGATAGTATTGTTGATGGGAACATCGGTGGTGGTGGCGAGATCAATGGTGCCAGTGCTGTTATTGCGGGCTAAGACGGCGTTGCCGTCGTCTCCGAGCGTCTGTTGTGAAAGCTGCACGCCTTGCGGCAATAGCAATTGAGGGGTGCGCGAAAACGTGTTGCCGCCATCGATCGAAGCAGCCCAGCCATCGTTGCGATCCTGTGGCGCAAATTGGCGCATTGCCGAATCCTCATATGCGGCAACGACCGTCGGCGTGTTAGTACCCTGTGGGTCGTATGCAATAATCGTGGGCTCAGTTTGAGACGGCAAATCGGGCGTATCGTAGACTTCGCTGGCGATTTGGCTAACACTCAAAAGAAGACGCTGTTCGAGTAATTCCACCGAGAATCTCAACGTGCCGTTCTGAAGAACTGGATTGCGGTGGGAAACGTCCTTATAGATTTGAGTCAGGAAGCTCATAAATCACTCATAGTCAAGTTTGCCCGATGGCCACAGCAAATCGAACCCTTCACAGCTTCCCAAACTGCTTATACCCGCTGTTACCCGCGGCAAAGAGGCCGAAGTCGGTGGCATCGGCAGTCGTGGAGTTGTAGTCATAGTTGCCAAAGGCCCACTCGGTGCCCGCGTTGGACTTGCCGGCGGCGAACAAGCCGAAGTCAGTGGCATCCACGGTGCCGCTGAGATCACTGTCACCATAGTAGGTGAACTTGATCATCACTTCATTGAGGTCGGACGTGTTGACCCCATCAAAGGTCGTTGCACCGATGTCATTGTTGTCCATCCAGCCCAGAGCGCGGGTGCCGGAGCCGAAGTTGGCATCGTAGGAGGCTTCGGAACTGTTGATGCCGGCGGTATCGAAACCGCCACCATCAAAGCCGCTTGCCAGGAGGCCGGAGACCAGATTCCTTACGGACGTTTCATTGGCCGAGAGGTAGTGGAGGATCAGGTCATTGTCGCCCATGTCCAGGATCCCGCCGGTGGCGATGTTGAGACCGCCTGCATCGATGACCGCGACATTGCGGTTGGCGTGATGAGAGTAGTCGCCAAGCGTGGCACTGGAAGTAGCGAAGACAACCTTGGCTCCGGCGGAGATATTGATTGCGGCGAAGTTGAGCTGCTGGATGCCGGTGCCACTGTTGGCGGGGATGATGGTGGTGCCGGAGGTGGCGTTGATCGTGGTTTTGCCGGTACTGGCGGCGACGAAGACTGGAGCAGAGTCGTTGTTGGTGACGGTGCTGTTGCCGGAGGCGAGATTGAGGGTGGCGGGAATTGCTCCGCTCAGATTGATCGTGTCGTTGCCGCCAGGGTCGGTATAGGTGATATGAGATACGTTGGACATTCCTATCATCGACGAGCCAATCGAGACATTCTGAGGCGCAATTGAAATTGAATCATTTTGGCTTCTGCCAACGATGTTCAAGGCTTCACTTCCTGACGTGTCATCGATTGTCGTCGAGCCGCGAAGGAAACTTCCACCTCCAAGATCCAGGTTGATGGAATCCTTGCTCCCTCCCGCGCCATGAATGAGCAGATTCCCAGTAGTGCTGAACGGCACGGGTGGAAGCGGCTGGCCATCGATGACCGTATCGATCTCCTGTCCGCTGGCATCGAGCTTCAGCGTGATGTTGTGCCCATTGAGCACGGTGTCGCGCGGCGCCACAGTAAAAACAGGGGATGGAGAAGAGACGCCATCGTCGAATTGATTGTTGTACTCCTGATACTGAACGCGCGCGCGGAAGTAGTAGGTCGTGTCGAGGTTAAATTGGAAGCTGGATGGAAGAGCCGCTTTGCCGCTGCCGGCAAATGTCGAAAGTGAAATTGGCGTCCATCCCTGCGTGGGCGTGGAATACTCAAATGAAATCGTTGGTGCCGAAGTTTCAAGCGGCTTGGGCGAATAATTCCATGAAATTGTCGGCTGATTGCCGTAACCGGGATCGCTTGGATTGAATGCAGCGATCGCCGGTGCATTTGGAATGACGCCTTCACCGGTGAATTGAATGGGGACCGTAATCAGGTGAATATCCGCCTGCGATGGAACGGTGACAAGTCGTGCGGTGTTTGGATCCAGCAGTGTTGCAGGGCTTGTCTCGGCAAGCGCAAAATAGAAGTTATGATAATCGGCTGTGACGTTGTTGTAGTCACCCAGGAAGCCATTGCCGAACGAAAAATAAGGCGGATTGTTGTCGGGCGACCCATAAACGGGCGGAGCAAAGCTTCCGCCGGTTGGGTTGCCGCTGGCGTCTACATTGGTCAACTGGATGGCGTTATTTAGAGACACTCCATCCATCAGAAGATCGCCGGCGTTGGTGATCGCAAAGGCGTTGATTTGTGCGACGTCGTTATCGTCTGGCGTTTCTCCGTAATATCCAATGAACAAATGCCGGCCGTCTGCGGAAACGGCGACCGACGGCTGCCACTGGCTGCCGGACAGCGACTGGAATGGATCGCTGACATTGGCAGGCGAATTAGTTGTTGTGTACTGGCTGGTCGAGTGATTGTACTGAAGCGTTAAAAAATAGACGCTGTAATAAGTCAGGCCATCCCCATGATCGCTCTGGTCCGTATATGCGATATAAAATGTATCTGTAGATAATACAGGATTAACCGCGACGTTCGCAAACGTATTCGAATGGTAGATGCCATCGAAACCCAATGGCGGAGCCGTCGCAATACTGGCGACCATCACCGGAGAATCCCACCTTTGGCCAAAATCCAGGTGAGTTGCATAGATCCCCGGATTGGTAACGCCGAACTCCTCGAAGAACACAAAGACGTTGTGGTCCGGCGCGACAACGATTTCCGGCGACAGATAGGTCCCGGAGCCGGACGTAAGTGCAGTGCCGAGGCCCGTAGTCCAGCCCTGTCCGCCCGGCGTGGAGCTTTTGAAATAGATCTGGCCGTCGGCTTGATTCACATAAGAGAGATAGACGTTTCCCTGCCCTGTTCCCTGAAAATCGTCCACAGCAATCGCCGGCTTGTCCGGCACTGACCCATTTGGCGTCACAACAACCGGCGTAGAAAAAGTCGCTCCATTATCTACCGAAGTGGAGATCTGGAGCGGAATGCCGTTGGACAAGGTTGCCAGGTAGATGATTCCGCTCTGGTTATCGCGCGCGAGCACGGCATTACCAAAGTCTCCATTGCCGCTGTCGGGGAGCACTGGCGGTGACTGTGCCGGCCCTTGAAAGGTTGCCCCGCCGTTGGAGGAATAAGACCAGCCGATGTTGTGGTCTCCACTGCCATACTGCGCTGCCGCGTAATCGTGATAGGCGGCGACGATTTGCGTGTTGTTACTTCCGGCCGGAGTGTAGGAAACGCTGGTTGGCTCAACCTGATTAACCCAGGCAGCATTGGTTCCCAGGTAGTCTTGCGAATGATTCACTACGACATCAAACAAAATTCGCGATTCAAGTGATTCGCACCGCACCGCAGCGCGAAGACGTTTGGAGACTTTTCTGCGAGCCGATCGACGCGCAGCAACATCTATATACGATCGATCCATTTTCAGCCGCTCCCTTCCGAGCCCATTTTGAGATGAATTGCTGAGGGGCGATTGTATCGGATTATGCATTAAAAGTAATAAAAATTGCCCGACCAACCGTCGGGCAATTCATAGAATCAAAACCAGTCTTCCGACTATTTGGAGAAGACGATTACTTCTTGAAGTCTGGATGATCGCGCTTGCCGGCTGACTCCAGGTACGCCAGCAGATCGAGAATCTCGGGCTTGGTGAAGGTGTTAACCAGGCCTTCGGGCATTGGCGAAACCTTCGATGCTGCGCGCCGGACGATGTCGCTCTTTTTCAGCTCAATCTTGTCCGGCTTGAGCTGGTCGGGTTGAAGGACAAGCTTGTCGGCAGTGTCTTCGATCGCCCGGCCGACGTAGACCTTGGCGTCCTTGGTCTGCACCTGCGTATTCTGGTACTGCTCGGAGATCACCTTTGAAGGGAGGATGATCGATTCGAGGATGTCGTGGCGGGAATATCGGCTGGCGATGCCGGTCAGCTCGGGACCGACTGCGCCGCCTTCATTGCCAAAGCGATGGCATTGGCCGCACTGGGCATCCTGGAACGTCTCGCGGCCGCGGCGGAAATTTCGGCCGTGGCTCACTTCACCCAGGTCACCTTCCAGGTCCGCCATCGTCCATTCCTTGACGAACTTGTGGACGCGCTGCGGCTGGCGACGCCCGCTGGATGGAGGAACATATGCGGCCAGGACAGTCGCCAACTCCTTGGTTTCATCCGGCGTCAGAGACTTTTCCGCATCCTGGTGGAAGTGAGCAATGAAATTCGGGAAGCTCGACCCATCAGCATACTCGCGACCCGCATCCTTGAACCATTGCACGACAAATGGCCATTGAGTCTTATTCGCATGACCGTCGAGCCACCACGAGAAATACTGCTTCCGCAGCTCTGGCGTCCAGCCGTCTATAATCGTGCGAAGGTAGAGAACGTAACCAATCTGTTCTTCCTGCGATGGAGCCGATTCCAGAAGCTTCATGGTCTTGGCTACCGCACCCGGAGCATTGAGAGCCAGAAGGATCTGGCAAAGCTCTCGGTTTTCCGGATAGGTTTTTGCGGGATAGAGCGGATCGAGTTCGGAAATCAGTTGCGAAGCGGCCTCGCCTTCCGGATGCCCCTGCCGGCTCATCGTCACTTCGATCACGCGCAGCTTGTCCAGTTGCTGATCTTCGCTCAACGAATTGAACGGAATGCGAGCCAGCGATTTGAGCAAATCGCCCTGCACCTCTTTTGGCCCCAGGCGTGCCAGCGCAAGCAATGCATTCAGCGCGGCTGCCGGGTTCTTTTCTTCCAACGCACGAGATTTCCATTGATCGACCGGCTGGCTCTCAACGGCTAACCGAGCCGCGTATCGAATATAGCGATCTTTGTCGCCCAGATGAGGCCAGGCGGTTTCGATGGCACTCGAATCTTCACGTCCCTGGAATGCTTCCAGCTTGTGTCGCAGATCGCGCGCTTCCTGACCTGCCGAATCATGCAAATCGGTCGCGGCGGTGGATTCATTGCCGTCATACGTGATGCGATAGAGGACCGCCTGCGTGCTTCGGCCACCGACGGTAAAATACATCGCGCCATCTTTGCCGATCAGCGCATCGGTCAGATTGAGCGTGTCCTTGCGCCCCTGCCCTTCGAGCGTCTTGGGCGCGACAAAGTTCTCCCACGTCGCTTCATAGCTGGCGCCGTGCGGCTTCATATGCACGGCAATCAGCCGGCCATAGGTCCAATCGAGAATGTAAAGCGCCTTCTGGTATTCAGCCGGGAACTTCGCGCCGTATCCAAAGACCACGCCCGTCGGGCAGCCGATGCCGACATCTACGACCGGCGCGAGGCTGTCGGGATAATATTCGGGCCACTTGGCGGTGCCTTCGCGGAAACCTCCGTCGCAGCCGCTGGTGGCATGGAAGACGCGGATGGGTCGATACCAGGGCATGCCCCAATCCCATTCCATATCGCTGTCGAAGCCGAAGAGTTCTCCGTCGGCATTGAAAGCAATGTCATACGTATTGCGCTCGCCCGAAGCATAGAGCTGAGGATTTTTTCCATCCAAATCCATTCGGAAGATCGCGCCGCCCGGAGGCTTCTTGCCGGCGCCAAATCCGTTGCCGTCTTCGGCACGGGGAAGCACGAGATCGTCGGCATAGTGACGATGCGGGGAATTGGCCATCAGATCGGTCGGCAGCTCGGTGAAGTTGCCGCAGACGATGTAAAGCTTTTTATCTGGACCAAGCAGGATGGCATGGGCGCCATGCTCGCCCGATCCATTCTTCCATTCGCGGAGGAATTCAACACTGCCAAACTTGCCTGAGCCATCCGGATCTCGAAGCCGCCAGAGGCCGAACGCGCCTTGCCCGTCCGGCTTCTTGCCAAATCCATCGACGTACAAAGCATCGCCGACGCACAGCATGCCCATCGTCTCGCTGACTGGAAGCTTGAGGATTTCTTCTTTGGCGACTTTGCCGTCTTCGATGGTCACGCGCGTCACAGGCTGCCCGCGCTGGCCGCCCAGCAGCAGGCGGCCTTGCGGATCCTTGGCCATGGAAATCCACGAGCCGTTCTTGTCTTTGTCGGCGGTGAGAACGACATCGACCTTGAAGCCCGGCAATGTCTTAATGGCATCGGCTGGAGTCCCTGCGCCAAAGGCGGCCGACGAAAGGCCAGCACAAACGGCGACAACTCCGTAGAAGCTCTTCCATTTCGGCAACCAGCTCATTAGCGCATCTCCTGATTTTCTGACAAACGCTCGACGTTTAGGTGTTCAAATCGAAGCCCGAAGCCACGTACAGGCACACCTGTATACCCGCGCCCCGCTTACGCGCTGAAGCGGCAACAAGTTGCCATTCGGCCAAAGAAGGACACGACCGAAAGGCGACCCGCTTCGGGATTATTTTCACAATGTTGCAATCGATGATGCCACTTTGGTAGGGTGAGCGTAGTCGTTTTCATATCGCTTGTTGTTCAACATCATCTGCGTGCCATTCACCTCTTATTAGACGGCACGCCCGGAATCGAAAGGAGCCGCTTATGCCCACCGCTCGCGAGATTCTTTCGGAAAAACAGGCCGAGATCGTCTCGGTTTCTCCCGATGCCACCGTGCTCGATGCAACCCGCATCATGAACAAGCATCGCATCGGCGCGCTGATGGTGCTCGAAGACGTAAACATTGCCGGCATCTTTACGGAGCGCGATGTGCTCCAACGCGTGATCGGGGAAGAGCGCGATCCATCGCAAATGAAGGTGGGCGAAGTGATGACGCGCGATGTCGTCTGCGCCCCGCCGGAAACGGAGCTGGATGAGCTGAGTGAAGTGATGCGCGTCAAGCGCATCCGGCATGTTCCCATCTGCAATGAAGACGGGCAGCTCGTGGGGCTCATCTCCATCGGCGACGTCAATGCCATGCATGCCAGCCATCAGCAGGCAACGATTCATTACCTCAGCGAGTACATCTATGGACGTGTCTGACAGGGAAGGCGTGAAAGGCTGAGGCGCCCGGATCACCCTGTCGGGATCCGGGCCCTTGGCTTTTTAGCAAATGGAGAGAGCGATGCGCCTGATGCCGCGAATGATGGCTGTCGTAGCGGTCGTGTTGTGTCTTGTTCCAAGCTTGTCCCGAGCGGCAGATCAGCCGGAGCGACCGGGCTTGGCGGATAATGCGAACCTTTCAGGTCGCAAGAAGATCGTCTTTATCTCCGGACGTCCCAGCCACGGCTTCGCCCAGCATGAGCAATATGCCGGCTGCATGCTGCTGGCCAAGGCGCTGAATGAAAATGTGCCAGAAGTCGCGGCGGAAGTTTACAAGTGGAAGTGGCCTGATGATCCCCATGCCTTCGATGGCGCGGCGGCGATCGTCATTTTCTGCGACGGTGGGCCGGGGCACATCGCCATTCCGCACATGAAACAGCTTTCGGAGTTGATGGATAAAGGTGTGGGACTTGGCTGCATCCACTATGCGGTTGAGTTGCCGAAGGATCAGACCGGGCAGGATTTCATCCACTGGATCGGCGGCTATTTCGAACCCAACTGGTCAATCAATCCGGAATGGAGCGCGAAGTTCACGACGTTCCCCAAGAATCCCGTAGCCAACGGCGTGCGGCCCTTCTCCACGCATGATGAATGGTATTACCACATGCGCTTCCGCCCGGACATGCAGGGCGTGACGCCGATCCTCAGTGCAGTTCCACCGGACGTTGTGCATGGCAGCGATGCCGCCCATAACGGCACGCCTGAGCTGCATAAAGAGCATGGCGTATCGCAGCACCTAGTCTGGGTCGCCACGCGCGAAAACGATGGTCGGGGATTCGGCTGCACCGGTGCGCATTTCCATTTCAACTGGGCCTCAGACAATTTCCGCAAGACGATTCTTAACGCGATCGTCTGGATCGCGCATGCTGATGTGCCGGCGGATGGCGTGAAATCGAAGACGCCCACGCCCGATGAGCTTCTGGCCAACCTCGATCCCAAGAAGCAGCCGGCGAATTTCTCGAAAGAGAAGCTGCAGAAGCAGATCGAGCAGCTCAATGCGACGGCGTGGGATTCGAAGAACCGGGAATAATCGGTGAGACTTGAGTTATTCCCTCTCCCGGTACTCCGGGGGAGGGTTAGGGTGGGGGTTCCGCAATTCCGCGCGCCCTGCAAGAAACCCCCTCCCCAGCCCTCCCCCGGCGTACCGGGGGCGGGAGAGAAATCCCCGCCGACCGTGCGACGTTACCAACATCGCGGTTACGGCTGGCCACATGATATTTAGCCAGCACGCTCCAGCGTCAGCAACATATATTGATGCTTGCTGACGAACGCCGCGGGGTCGATCAGGCCGATGCCATGGTTGGCCAGTGACTCGAGCGACTGCAGCGCATCGTGCAGAAGATGATGCAGGCCCGGCTGCTTTTTCTGGAATTTGTGAAATGCAAAGTGCATGAGGGGGATGCCGAAGCGCGTCGCCCACATGTGAACGAAACGCAGGGTCGGGGCCGCGTGCGCGGTGATATCGCGCTGGAACGTGATGGCCCAACCTTCCGCCTCGACTTTGCTCACGAACTCCTGCCATACGTGACAGGATTTTTCATGGGTGGGTTCGCGATAGAAGAAGTCGCACGCGATCCATTTGCCGCCTTTTTTGAGGATGCGGTTGAGCAAAGGCAGCGCCTTGTCGAGCTTCAGATACTGCAATGATTCGGAAGTGATCACCGTTCCGAACATCTGCTCATATTGTTTGGCATCCACCTGCTCGAACTTCGATCCAATCACCGGCACCGATGGATACTTCTCCTGAATATTCTTGACCTGCACCCGATCCGGAGTCACGGCAACTGGATTCTGCCCCCGCTCCAGCAGCATTCGGCACAAGCCGCCCATTCCGCATCCGACATCCATCACCGGAGAATCACGATCCTCGATGAGATCCAAAAGAAGATGCGCATAACGAGTCTGTGCCTCGACCACGCTGTTGAGGGTCATGTCTTCCGGTGCGATGTCCGGATTCTCGAAAAAACCAAAGTGAAGAAAGTCGCTCGGCAGAACCTGCGAGAAAAGCTTGAGCTGAACATCTTCCAGCGACCGACTGGCCCGCTTGCGATTACGCTGCAGTTGAATGGCCTGAACCACGTGCTTGGGATGAACCACGCGGGACAGAACCGTTTTGGCGACCTGCGATGCTTTTATTTTTTTCACTCGAGCTCCGTAGCGGGAAGCTTAGTCATTTCGATGAGCCGCTGCTGCATGAAAGCAGATTGGTTTTGGAAATCAATGGTGGACTGCTCCGATCGCTGGCCGCGACCCTACCCTGCCATTGGCGTCACTTGACGGCGAAATAGGCCGTGACTATCTTCCCCGCTTCCCACGCGGCAGTAAGGCGCGGGTGATGGAAAAATAGACTTTGTGCAAAATTGCACGAAGTGGCGACTGGGTTCAAAATGGAACCACATGAGCCAAACAAAGAGCCACGCGATGCCAAAAAAGATGACAATGGCAGCGGGTGGTACGCCTTGGCGAGCGTCGGAATCGAATTTGCCGTCGCGATCGGACTCTTTGGCTGGATTGGTTGGCTGCTCGATGGCCGCTGGCATACGTCGCCATGGTTAATGGTCATTGGTCTGGCCATCGGATTTGTAGTCGGCTTCTGGATGCTGTTTAGAGCGAGCAGACAGGCGTTTAAGGATTAAGGCATGATGCGAACGCAACTCAGCGCAGGATCAGACCCAGCGCGGGAAGGCGCGTCGCCATCGGATCAAATTTCTGATGCCAGTCGCGTACTGACGCGGCTTGTGGTTGCAGTGTTTGGATCGCAAGTTGTTGTTGCTGCTCTCTCGGCAGGCGGCGTGGCTCTGGTACCGAGCCATACATGGTGGAGGGGCTTGCTTGCCGCGAGCATCATTGCCGTTGCCGGTGCGATATCGGCCTTTCTGCCGCTCGTGCCCTGCATACTGAGCGGCATGAATGCGGCCGTTTACGGGTATTTGGCTGCATCCGCACTGCGGATGCTCGTGATGCTTGGTGGTTGCCTGGCTTCAGTGATGCTCTTTAGAGCGCCGTCCCTGCCAACCTTGCTGCTGGTCACTCCAATGTTTTTTGCCCAGCTCATCGCTGAAGCGGTCGTGATGAGCGGCGCCCTTTGGCCTCGTAAGAGCACTTGAAAAGATGATTTCGGCCATGACACACGCATTGCTTCCTCATCTCCTCATGCTCGCCCAGGCCAATCCGATCGAGCATGTGCTGGATAAGCCAATCTTTCATATTCATGGCTTCTGGCTCATCTCCAACAACTTAATCGAACTGCTCATTTCCGCGGGCCTGATGCTCATCATCTTCCCGTTGATCACCAAGCCGTACTTGCGGGGCGAGCATGTTCCAACTGGAACGCGCAACCTGTTCGAAGTAATGCTGATTTACATCCGTGAGGATGTTGCCCGGCCGGTGCTTGGGGATGAAACGGATAAATATACGCCGTTCCTCTGGACGCTCTTCTTTTTCATCCTGTTCGACAACCTGCTGGGATTGATTCCGCTGGATGTGATTACTGGTTGGCTGCCGCGCATGAGCAACGGTGCGTTGCATCCCGTAGGCGGCACTGCGACGGCCAACATCTGGGTGACTGGCGCATTGGCGTGCATCTCTTTTGTTGTGATGCAGGTCAATGGCATCCGCGCAAATGGGTTGGTCAATTACCTGAAGCACTTCAGTGGCGGCGCTCCGATCTTTATGCTGCCGCTCATGGTCCCGCTTGAGATCATGGGAATGTTCATCAAGCCCTTCGCGCTGGCGATTCGTCTTTTTGCCAACATGATCGCCGGCCATACCGTGCTGGCGGTGCTCCTGATGTTTACCGGCATGGCCTTCAGCGCAGGCGCGGCATTTGGATGGGGCGTCAGCATCGTCGTCGTCCTTGCCGGCGTGGCGATGATGTGCCTGGAACTGTTCGTCGCCTTCCTGCAGACCTACATCTTTGTCTTCCTGACGGCGATGTTCATCGCACAACTGGTCGTGCACGAGCACGAACATCATAAAGATGAAGGTGGCCATCACGATGAACGGCATGAAACGCTTGGAACTGGAGACTTGACTGATGCAGCAAAGTTGTCTGATGCCCAGCGTCAGGCCGGCGCGCACATGGCAGGTTGAGATTGGAAGTAAATGAACCGGCGCGGCAGTGAGGGTGCCACGCCGACCACGGGACTTGGCGTCCTGAGGATTGAGGCGCGGTGGGAAACAAGCCCCTCCCGCTACGTCGGCCCCCCTCGCGGGCCGGGAATCGCCCACCCCATACGGGCACGAGGAGCATTGGACATGATGAGATATTTTATCGCCGCCCTTGCGGCATTTGTGCTGTTGACGGCGGCGGTTCCGGCGCGGGCCGCTACGACTGTACCTCCGGGCGCGACCAATTATGAAAGCTCGCAGGTAGCTGGCCCGAACTACGGCCTGGCGTTGATTGGCGTCGGCCTCGGCGCTGGACTCGCGGGCGTGGGTGGTGGATTTGGCATCGGCGCCATCGGCGGCCGTGCTTGCGAAGCCATCGCACGTCAGCCGGAGGCTGCCGGTCGAATCTTCAACACGATGATCATCAGTGCCGCGCTGATCGAAGGATTTACCTTCTTCGCCATGGTGGTCTGCATGTTGGGCATGTTTACCGCGGGTCACTACGTGCCGCTTGCGCCAACAGCCCCTTAAGGGTCGGCAAAGAATCGGGAAAGCGCCCCGGCAGGTAAAAGCCTGCCGGGGCTGCTTCGCGACAGGTTGGCGGTTGATTAGTCGCCCCGTAATCTCGACGGAGTGTCTCATGAAGCGAAGGATTTTCTTCCTTCTTTTAGTATTGTCGGCAGTGACCTGCTGGGCCACACCCGTGCGCGCGGCTGAAGAGTCGGCGGAGGCCACGAGCCCGCTGTACTCCGTCAATCAGGGACTGATCACCGGCATCTGCACGGTCGTGATCTTCGTTCTGCTTTTGTCGGTCCTGGGCAAGTATGCATGGGGCCCGATCGTCAAGGGACTTTCCGATCGGGAAAAGAAGATCCGCACCGACATCGCCGAAGCCGAGGCGGCTCGCGCCAAGGCCGAGGCACTGCTTCGAGACTACAACAAGCAGCTTGCCGATGCCGAGGAACGGGCCCGCGGGATCATCACCAAGGCCGGCGCTGATGCCGAGGCCCTGGCGGCTCAGATTCGCAC
>Ga0134128_10000843_pt1 | contig 41734 bp, 32 predicted proteins | sample KB31754_FD_96462 | JGI IMG/M metagenome (GOLD analysis project Ga0134128, IMG submission 96462) | Terrestrial soil microbial communities with excess Nitrogen fertilizer from Kellogg Biological Station, Michigan, USA - KB3-175-4 | ecosystem: Environmental > Terrestrial > Soil > Unclassified ...
GCAACACGCACCAGATCCGCAGTGGTCATTTCTTCACCCAGCGGATACTTTCCTGGGCGGGCAACCTCTCCTTGAATAATGACGGTTGGCGGATCCAGCTTACTCAGGTTGCGATGAATGAAGATGCGGTCTTTGGGCTCTAGCAGCAGGTTATCTTTGGAATCGTTGGCCAGTGCTTTTTGAAGATTGACGCTGAAGACCTTTAGCTTGCCCTCGGCGGTACGACGAAAGACCTGAGCGTTGTCGAGTTCCGCATCTGGCGTTGGGCCACCGGCGAGGTACACCGCATCTCGTAGGCGCGTGGCACCATTTGTAACGTGGTCGCCAGGATCGCGAACTTCGCCGCTCACGCTAACCACGGGCGCATCCTCAAAATCGTATCGTCCAAAAACCCGCACCGTATCAAGAGGCTTGAGGGCGATATCTTGCTCTTTGCCTTCCATGGCATCGCCAAGATTGAACGCCAATACAACCGGGGTGTAATCCGGCGGCTGCAGACGAATGACTTCTGCATGTGCGCGATACGGCTCAGGAAGCAAGTCACTGTAGGAATGAATCAAGTCGGTAAGCTTCATGCCCTCGCGGTAGGCGTACTTGCCAGGATGGAATACGTGACCGTCGAGATAAATCGTCTTGTCCGAATAGGGCAGGATGGGAGAAATCCGAACCTTGTCTCCGTCTTGAATCTTGAAATCGCTCAGCGCTTTATTGACCGCTTGCGCATCATTTGTCTCCGGCATCTCGAGCTGCATCATCGTATGACTTTGATGGGCGATGACCCGCTCGACTTCGATATGCCGGTACGTGCCTGAACGCAAGACGCCGCCTGAAAGTTCCAGGGCCTCAGCCAGGCTGCTCTCGTTTCGCAGCTCATAGATTCCCGGATGCATGACCATGCCGGCGACCGTTACTTCGGGGCCGATGCCAGGAACGCGAATTGTGTCGCCGGACTGGATTCTCGCGAGGTCGTTGTGGACACCGTGCAGTAAGAGATCATAGGCATCGACTTCCTGCACCAAGTCCTTGCCACGGTATAGCTGAAGGTGTCGCAAGGAACCCCGAGTGGTGGGTCCACCGGCAGCATAAAGCGCGTTCAAGGGAGTAGATAGAGAGCTGATGTCATAGGGGCCGGGATTCTCCACTTCGCCCACCACATAGACTCGAACACTGCGGATTCGCGAAAGCGAAACGTCGGCTTCGACCTCGTGAAACTGCGTGCGGAGGGCGGCTTGCACGAGGCGCTGTACGTCCCCGAGTGTCTTCCCAGCAACTGGAACTGTGCCAGCTTCTGGAAGAGCTAACCGACCGGAAGGATCTACGACGCGTTGCAGGCGCTGCGCGATCCCTCCCCAGATGTCGATGCTCACGCCGTCGCCCGGCCCCAGCACATAGTCCGGCCCCGCCGGCAAGTCCATGGGAAGCTTGTCGAGATTGCCGGTCCCGTTGCGGAAGATGTTTACTCCGAAGCGGTCAAGCATCGCCGAACGTGGCGAGACTTGGGAATAAAGATCGTAAAGCGAAGGCACATTCGCATAGGGATTCACCCTTCGACGTATTTGAGGGCGATCGAGATTCAAATCCTGCGCAGAAGGAGACTCGCGACGCGGCATCTCGAGCGAAGCCTGTTGATCGAAGGCTGTAGCACCGCCAGAGCCGTTTGCTCCCAGACCGCGAGTAGTCGACAGGGGGTCGCGTCCGGAGTTATACGCAGAAGAAGCGCTGTAGCTCGGAACCGCCCTCGCCATCCCGCGATCACGTTGTTGAGCGATCCCATCTACCATTGCAAAACTGGTGCTCGGGGACACGCTGGTGGATAGCAGCCCAGGCAGTTGTTCTGGAGTGATGCGGGTCATTCGGTTGGAATCAAAGGCTGTGCCCGAATCTACTCCCATGCCGTCATAAAGATCCTGGCTATCGGGCAAATTTGCCATTTCCACCTGGCGCGCGGGATTTTCGGTAGGAGGCACCGAGCGCGGAATCGCCGGAGTAGCTGGAATGGACTGGTTCGGTTGTGGTTCCGGCTGAGTTTGAGGATAACTGGGAATGCTGTCGTCGTGTTTCCGCCAGTACTCCTCTTCTTTATTGGTGGCCTTGAGGCCGGTGTCGGCAAGAGCCTGCCCCTGGGACGTTCCTGCGGGTACTCGATAACCGGGATTCGTTTCGCGTTCCTGCTCGATTTGCTGCTGGGTGGGCTTTGCTCGAATATATCCGCGGTCTTCAATCTCACGCGTCACAAGCACCCGAATGTTTTGATCGCGCCGGAGCAAATCAAATAGCGCTTCGTCAGTAAGATCATCGGGGTCGAGAATCCGGCCCTGTTCGAAAGCTTTGCGAACTAGAACTCGCTTGCCTTCGAGAAGCAGCCCGGGTTCTTGACGAAGAAGATCGATGATCTTGTCTGCTGACAGTGCAACTCTCTGCTCGGCCTCTTGTTCCGCCCGCGACTTAGCCGGTGCGGGACGATACTCCGCAGAGTAGGGATCTTTCTTTTGGGCGTAGCTCGGCAATGAGGCTAGCACGAGACCGACGACCATCTTCAGCACGATCTTAGACACTTTAGAACATCTGCATCTGTTGCTCATGCGAAAACCCTCACGTTATGCCATACCCACTTGCATCCGCGCGCGCTAGCAGGCACAGGTCGCGTGGAACGAACCAGCTCGAGATCGGAGGCGTCAACCTCCACCGCGACCGACCGCATCAGCACATCCACGGAGATCACAAACCGATATCGGTCCTTTTTCCGACACAAAATGCCTTCCGCACCCGCCATCGGGCCGCGTATTACTCGAACTGATTTGCCAACCTTGAGATAGGGGCACGGCTCCGCGCAAAGGTGGTTTTCCAGTCCACGACGAAGCGCAACAATTTCCTGCTCCGGCAATACCGCCACCTCCCCGTTAAAACTCACTAGGTTGACCACGCCCGGGACCTGCAGCACCGCCAGCTTGTCGCGCGTCAGGATCCTCACGAAGACATAGCTGGGAAATAGAGCCAGCTCGACCTCTTTCTTACGGTCCTTCCAGCGGTGCAAGCTGCGGTAAAGAGGTAGAAAGGTTTCAATGCGCCGTTCCTCCATTTGCCGCGCGACGGCTTTCTCATGACGGGCAATTGTGTATACGGCGACCCATCTCGACTCAGAAACCGGGTTGCTAGTGCGCTCCTGCGTTAATCGACCGGCGAATGGACTCGTCATCTTCCGCGCTCACCTACAGCTTCGCCACCTCACTTACATCTGGCTTTTGTGAGATAGCCATCGTTAACATGTTTCCCTGCAACTACTTACTTTGTGGAAAAGCAAACAACCCGAACCTTTACATGACCCGCTGCGCAAGCGTGCTTTCTTTTCCACGAATCACGTTCAAAATGCCTTCTTCAGAACTCTCCACGGCGGCAGAGCGGATGTCGGACCAGAAAAACAAGCTGTTGTCATGTTCTGGAGCTACCGCAAGTACTTTGACTTGTGGATGCCTGGCAAGGAGGTAGTCACAAATCGCGGGCCGCTCATGGGGCTTGTCCAGCGCAACAATGACGAAATCGGGGTGAGTGTCGGCAACCACTTGGACGATTTGCGACTCATCTTCCAAGGCCCCGAGGACCTCAATGTCAGGTTGATCAGAGACGGTAGCGAGGACCAGATCTCGCATGAGGCGAGGGTGATTGGCAACTAGCACCCGGATTTTTCGCATGGCATGCTCCAAGGCGGACACAAGTGCTGGCATTATCCGGCTCTCCGGTCAAACGCATAAGAAACAAATGTGTCATTCAGGAACGCGCAAAGATGTGATTGTGCGCACGTTTCGAAGTCATCTTTCAGTACCAACGCAGAGTGGAAATGGGATCATTATGGGGCAGGCAGTACCAAATTTGTACTAACCCAACAGACAGTTGCACCAGGCTAGATGCAAATCAGAACTCTGAATACCAATAACGATCTAACCATTGCTCATGGGGAACGGAGTTAGCACGATGTGGGACTCATGTCGAGCGGCTGGGTTCGCCGAACGCCTTCCTAACCGCCCGTGCCTTTCAACACGGCTCACCAAAGAGCTGCTTTTATTGCCCCAGTTGAGCGATTTGTACGTGGTACTCCTGCAACAAGCTTCCAGTGGCACTGTGCACAGTGGCGACCGCAGTCTGATAATCGACTTCTGCCTGCAAAAGGTTTGCCTCGGCGGTTGCCACTCGCGTCTGCGCGTCCAAGATGAAGAAAATGTTCTCCGTACCAAGTTGGGCTTTGCGCTGTTCGGCGGAAAGCATCTTCCGAGCTAGGTCGAGAGCCGTCTTTCCTGCGGCAACGGTGAGCTTGGCTTCCTCAAGTTGATGGACGGCATTCCGAACGTCCATCGTAATCTGCTCGCGAGCCTGTTGCGCCGAGTATAGATCGCGGTGGCGGGCGACCAAGGCTGTTCCCAGATCCGCTTCTGCCGCCCGATTTTTGATCGGGAGATTCAGTGTGAGAGTCGCGCCATATCCCGGATACCGGAAACCGAACAGCTGGTTGAGTGCAGCACCAAGACCTCCGCGGGTCATAACACCGCCGAAATTGAGATTGCCTCCAACTCCACTGCCCTGATATGACATCTGCAACTCGAGGTCGGGAAGCATCTGATTGTGCGCCAGGCGAATGCCGGTGTCGTCCGCTTGAAGGGCATACTGCCACGCCGCCATTTCCGGCCTATTGTCGATTGCCTGCTGCAACGCGCTCGCGGTGTCAACGGTGAGCAACTCAGCAGGAGGCTCCGGATTTTCCGTTGTTTCGATATCGAGCGCTTCAGTATAAGTGTCCTGATTGGCGCCAATCGTGAAACGGAGGCCTTCCTCTGCCTGCCTGAGCAGATATTCGCTTTGAATGACCTGCACGCGCCGCGAGGCAACTTCCGATTCGGAGCGATAGATATCCAGCGGTGGAAGCGCGCCAAGTTCCAGAGCACGCTTATCATGCTGATAAGTAGCTTCGGCCGCCTCTTGCGACTTTCGGGCCACATCCAGGTTGTTAAGGGCACGCACCACGTCCCAATATCTTGTAATTGTCCGTAACAAGGCATCGTTCACCTCTGCCTGGAAGGACGCTCGGGATTGCTGCAAACTTGTCCTTGCGATGATGACGGGGGCCTGGTTCGGAAATTTCCATCCATTGCGCAGAATGGGCTGCGTGATCTGCAGGTTCAAAGAGGAGCTGTAATAGGGATTCAAGAAATAGAACCCGCTATTGCTCGAGTCCTTCAGACTGTTCAGGCCCAGCACGACGCTGGTCCCCGTCTGCAATGTTTGTGTGTAACGGAGATTGGCTGACTGGGTTAGATCGTTGAAGGTGCCTGCCCCCTGAATTTGGCTAAATCCTGGATATGCCGTGCGCAGACCCTGCAACACCGCTTGCAGTTGTGGGTCAAAAGGTCTAAAAGCGCGCAACAGCGAGAACTTCGCGGTCTCCACTTGCGCTTCCTGCACGCGAATTCCACTGTTATTTTCGAGTGCCAAGACGATGGCATCGTGCAAGCTCAGGCGAAGTTTCCCGTCAACAACATGGTCGTGGAGATGTTGCGGTCCGGCCAGTTTGGGAGAACGGACTTCAGGTCTGAGTAATCCGTGATAAGTTTCGCGCACCTGCCCCGCTGCAACCAGCGGAAAACTCGCCAATACAAGGAAGACCACCGCAAAGCGAAACGTCATTCTCCCTCCTAGTTGTGAGATATTGTTCGCCCCCCGATGTCCGGTGCCCTCACGGGGGACTACTCGTAGCGAATGGCCTCCACAGGATCCAACCGCGCGGCTTTCATGGCCGGATAAATTCCGAAAACCAGCCCCACGCTGATAGACACGACGAAGGCAAGAGCAATGGACGAGACCGTAACTATGGTTGACCAGCCTGCAAGCCACGCAATGAGGCGGGACATGATGAAGCCGAAGATAATGCCGAAGGTTCCGCCGACGAACGAGATGATAGTGGCCTCAACCACGAATTGCCGGACAATATCGAATTGCCGGGCCCCAACCGCCCGTCTCACTCCGATTTCGCGGGTGCGCTCCAGGATGCTCGCCAGCATAATATTCATGATTCCGATACCGCCGACCAGCAGCGAGATGGAAGCTATGGCAACCATGACGGCGTTGAACAAGCGCTCGGTTCGGCGCTGCTCGGCCAACAGTTCGGCAGGCACGATGACGCTGAAGTCCACCGCTGAATGGTGCGTCGAGTTCAGAACCGCCCGGACCACTTGTGCTGTTCGGACGATATCAGCACCGTCGCGCAGGTTTAGATAGATTCCATCGATCTCATCACGCACATCGCTGTAGCTGTCCTCTAGCCGCAGTATGGCGGCATTCAGCGGAACGTAGACCACATTATTCAAGTCCTGGCTCGGTACTCCAGCCACTTCGGTTTGAGAGCTGAGTTGCGGAGTCGCTACCCCGATCACCTGGAACCATTGTTGATTTAGCTTTACGTACTCGCCGAGAGCGTTGCCCGCACCAAACAGGTTCGATTTCGCACCGGCGCCCAAAACGCAGACCGCCCTGGCAAATTTCTCCTCGTCTGCAGTGAAGAACTGCCCTTGAATTAGACCTAGTCCGGCAATTCGTGGGTAATTGCCGTTGACGCCGTAAACTACCGGCGGATCCTGCTGGGATTTCGGAAGCGTCTTGGACGGAGTGAACCGCTTGCGGGGCGTCGATAGAAGGATGTCGTCGATATCGTCCTTGAGGATTCGGTAGTCCTGGAGCGTAAGCCCTGGAGAAATCTTGCGGATCTTCTGATGGGCTTGCCACTCCGTTGTCTCTTTCGCCTCGACGATGAGGTTGCGCACGCCCATCTGCTCGATAAAGGCCATCACCCTTTGCCGCGCTCCGGCGCCGATCGACAACATCGAAACCACCGCCGCCACCCCAAAGATCATGCCCAGCATCGTGAGCATCGACCGCAGCCGGTGCGCCAGCAGATTCTGTAGCCCGAGACGCACATCAGGCACCCACTGCTTGTATCCGGAAACAGTGCGGGGCGGCGGAGCCGCGGTGACAGGCATCTATGGAGTTCCCCCGATCGAAGCCACACTTCCCGAGGATGGCGCCTTTCGCGGCGCGGTCGGATCGATTAACGCTACTTTGTCATCTTCTCGTAGACCGGCCAGGATTTCTGCGCGGCTCTCGTTTTCAGCACCCACCTTGATCTCCACCTGCTCAAAACCCGAGGCCTTCTTCAGATACGCCGTTTGCTTGCCGTCTTTCTGGAAGATGGCTAGTCGCGACACGGAAAGCGCCTTTGACTTCTTCGACCCCAAGATCAGGACCTGAGCCGTCATTCCCGGGCGCAAGCGGGGGTCGGTGTCGTCAAGCTGAAGGGAAAGATCAAAATTGCTGCCTGACTGAGGATCCCACATTTGATGCTGCACCATCCCCGCGGCCGTTTTAATGGTAGAACGAAAGATCTTGCCAGGGAGGGCGTCGAACTCGGCTTCTGCCGCCTGGCCCACGGTAATGTTTGCGCGTTGCACTTCGCTCACTTTCGCGGATAATTCCAGTTCACTGGAAATAATGATGCGCGCGATGGTGCTCCCTGGTTGTGCCTGATCGCCTTCGTGAAAATCAGGAAGGGATGCGCCGCTGAAGATAATGCCGCCCATGGCATTCATATTTTTTTCCAGAGCCACCAGGCCAGAGATGGGCGAAGTTACTCGCATCTTGGCGATGTTCTGCTGTGCCAAGTCCATCGCCAGTTTTGCTTTTTTCCACTTTTCCTGCGCGAGTTCGATCCCCGCCTGCCCCGTCGTGCCATGCGACTTGATGTCCTGCAGCAGCTGATCGAGGGCGCGCTTAGACTGCTCCAGGGCCAGCTGGTTTTTTCTGGCATCGATGGCGCTGACCAGTTCGTTCTTCTGAACTTCCAGCTCCGCCTGGCGCACGTCATAGCGCGCTTTGAGCAATGCGACTTTGTCTTGTGCGGCCTGCACATTCGCATCCGCCTTGGCTTTGATGATTTCCTGCTCTGCTTGGTGCAGCTCCGAGCTGCTCTGCTCAAGCTTGTAGTGCTGTTCGCTCGGGTCGAACTCAATGACTACATCGCCCTTCTTTACTGGCGTACCGGTATGAAGCAGGTGTGTAATTTGCAGCGCTCCTCCTGCGATCGGAGGCGCACTCATTGCAACCGCGTTCGGCGACCTAAGCTCGCCGGTGGTGTAAACCTTGAGGTCAAGGTCTAGGTGTCTTACGACGGCGACAGGGATATCGTCTGCCGACGAACTGGGCTGACCGCTCCTCGCGGCTCGGGTTAACCCAATTCCCCCGATCGCCACAATGGCAGCAACGCAGAAGATGGTCAGCCGTCGTTTCATGAGTTACTCATCTCTTACCGTCGGATCTTGCAGGGCAATACGATCTCCTGCCTCCAAACCTTTGGATACCAGAATGCGGTCGCCGCTTCTCCGGCTCACCTCAATAACTTGCGGGCGAAACTTGGAGCCCTTCCAAACGTAGGCAAATGTCTGCCCTGCTTTCGGAAACGATGCTTGCAAAGGAATCGTGATTGCTCTTGGCACGCGGTCGATTACCACCGTAGCCTGCGCCGTCATGCCAGGCTTCAGGCGCGGGTCCGACTGGTCGAGCACAACGCGCAGATCGAAATTCCTTGGGATGGGCCATCCCGCAGAATAGTCCTCGGTTGCAATGGTGCTGATTTCCTCGATATTGCCCGTGAACTGTCGATCGGCGATGGCGTCGAGATGGACGGTAACGAGTTGATGTAGGGCGAGCCGACCTCGTTCGGTCTCATCCACACGCGCTGAGATCCTCAATGAGGTGGAATCCGGTAGCTCCACAATTGGAGCGCCCGGCCAAACCTTGTCGCCAGGCCGGAACGGCATATACCCTTCCTCACGCCACACTGGGACCAAACTCACCATTCCGGCCGAGGGGGCCTTTAACGTCATCTTCGATAAGGCGCTCTCGGCGCGCTGCACATCAAATGCGGCTTTCTGGCGGGCCTCGATCTTCCCATCAATGGTGGCCTTGCTGGCAGCGCGATCGGACTTCAACTTGGCTTCTGCCTCTCGCAGTTTCTGCTCTGCTTCGCTGACCTTCAGTTTGGCCTCCGCACCCTCAATCTGGGACACGATCTCTTGTTTACCGGCATCGAGCTTTGCGGCTTCCAGGTCGTAACGGGCTTTCAGCACCGCGGTGAGGTCTTGCTCTTCGGCAAGACGCGCAGTTGCTCTTGCCTGCTCGATATCTGCGGTTGTGTATTTCAGCGAGGAGCGATACTGGGCAAGATCCTGCTCGGTTTTGGTTTTATCGAACTCAACAACAGGATCTCCCGCTTTCACCTTCGTGCCGTCGGCCGCAACCTTGAGGAGTTGCAGCTCTCCAACTTCGGCAGGAGCCGTGATGCTGATCGACTTAAGCGCCGAGCACTCGCCCCGGAACTGCAACGAGTCTAGAAACTCGCCGCGCGTCACTACGATGGTTGGGACGGAGGGAGTACGGTGCGTGTATCGGATCGCGCCCAGCAGGACCCCGCTGCTGGCTAGCAAAACGACTGCTCCAGACATCACCTTGTGCCGCTTCAAAGTCGCTTTGTTGACGATCACACCTGCACCTACACTTATTGGAACGCACCCACCCGCGCAGTTTGCGTTGTAAGATTCACGTCGACTGCGGCGGAAAGATCCGGCATCAACCTGGCATGGCTGCCCTCGATAGAAAACACGACGATGAAAGTGCGTAGCTTCGAAGAAAAGTCCCCTGACCTGGCGATTGGTGCCATTTCCTCCAGTTTTCCCGGAAATACGAGATCCGGGTAAGCATCGAGGTGGATCTTCGCGGCGTCCCCGAATTGCAAGCTCAGGAAATCTTGCTGACTTACTGCTGCGCGCACCTGCATCCTCGAGGGATCAACGACTTGCATGAACATCATGCCCGCTCGGACCTGGTCGCCTTCCTTTACCTGACCCATGTTGCCCTGCTTCCAGATGTTGTTAAGCACTACCACACCGTCAATTGGCGAATGAATCTCCATCAGCTCCGCGTTGGTACGGGCGTGTTCCATGATCTCGTGAGCGCGATCGCGTTGAATTTCGAGCAGGCGGATCGAGGCATGGGCTGCCTGGCGCTTGAGATCAAATGTCTCGCGCAGCTGCTCGAACGTTGCCTTTGCTTCATCGAGCGTTTGTTGCGCCTTCTCAGCGTCGATCTGGGAAAGTAGCTCTAGTTTTTGTATCTCCAGTTGCGCCTTGCGCAGAGCGCTCTCGGCTTGCTGAATTTCAGTCTCGTCCTTGGCGCGCGCCGCATCCTCTTTCGCTTGTGCTTGCAGGGCTTGGTTGGCGAGGTCCGTGTATTCCGCTCGCTTGTCGACAAAGGTCTGCAACTGGGCCTGGCGGTCAAACTCCGCCAGAATCTCGCCCTTGTGCACCTGGCTTCCATTCGCAACCAGTTTGGTAACCGTGAGAGTCCAAAGCTGTTGTCCTGCCACGGTTGGGGCGATGATAGAGCTCATGCGCACGGCTTCAGTGGCGCCGGTGATTCGGATTGTCCGTGGTGAAATCGCAGAACGATGTAAAGACGGGGAAGAACTTCCCTGCGCCGTCCTCGTTTTATGGCTTAGAAAGCCACTCATGCCGGCAACGACAGTTACTAGTAAGACAAGGGCTGCGAAGCCGGCAAAATAGTAGTTCTTTGAGGGATGGGGCTTCGCAAGGGGTTCGGATGGAACTGGTTCGGATGGAACGACGACTTCGCAGTCCGACTTAGTACCAGTTTTCATTCATCCCGCTTCATTTCGTAGCAAGAACTATCGCGGCGGATCCTATTATGCACTAAGACTGCAGGGGTCACTAACGATTATCGGTGTCTTCCGAAATAAGTGAGATTTGTCATCGACGACGGCAATGGGGACTAGGACCGGCACCGTATCGCTACTGCAGGGATGCAAGAACACTTCGCAAGGCTCGGTTGTTCTAGAGATGGCTGAACCAGGCTTTCATGGAACGCATCGCCCGGTTTGAGAAGGAGGAAATCGACGCCTACCAGCCGGATGTTGCCGACGAAACTATATCGTTCAACAAACTACGGCTTCTCTCCCCCTCTACGGCAGCGGGTGCTTGGTAATCCCCTAGGCTTAGTCTCAGGTTGCCTTCAAACCTGCGCCGGGGCTCTTCGGCAGCAGCCCTCGATTTGCTCCCCACCAGCTCAGGTTGTAAAGCACAATATTCTTGGTTCGCCCCTTGCCGAGCAGAGCTGTTCGAAAAGCCGATCGAGGCAGCGCTGCAACCGAACCGAATTAATCCTCTCAAGCGACCATGTTTGGGACGCCAAACGCGCTCAAATTCGTGCTTGTTTAGCCCGATCCACTAGCAAGTCCACGAGGAGAAGGACAATGTATGGCACGTGTTTTTGGACCAGGGCACGATCAGCAATTCTCTGGCACGAGGATTAAAGAGGATTAAGAAGCCTTTTCGGTGCATAAGTGATTTGGAGGTGTATGGTGCGCCGCGCAGACCACAAGGTTACGTTCATCGTGTTCAGCATGTCTTGCTTTATCGCGGGCGCCTACACGCCGACCGGTACACTCATCGCTTGGCCGCAAGAGACCGCACCCAACACGCACCCTGTTGAGGAACGCCCTCCATCGATCGTCAATGCCCCCGCTGAGCTGCCCGAGGAGACGCCAGAAGAGGAACTGTCACCCGCCGCGCTGCAACTGAACTTGCCCAATACCTCGCCGCTCATCCGCGAGCTCTACCAGGCCACCCGCGAGACTAAAGAAAACGACATCCTGGCTCGTTTGCAAGAAGCGAAAACGCTCATCGATAGCGGCATCGACCTGAAATCAACCGACGCTCAGGGACGAACAGCACTGCATTGGGCAGTATTTGGCTCCAGCTACACCACAAAGCAAAAGGTCATCGTGGCCTATGAAGAAGTCGCAGATGCCATGATCAAGCGCGGCGTAGACATCAACCGGGAAGATATCTATCAGAATACTGCGCTCGACTACCTGCTCTATTCCCCGAATTTTGAGATGCAGACTTTGCTGGTTGAGAATGGCGCGACCAGCGGCTTCCTCGCCGCTTTCTATCACTTTTCGGACCAGGGAACCAAGGTTGCGTCACAGCCGATGCCGCCAGACGCAGGACAGTCACCGAATGCATATCTCGCTCCTGGCGCAACGCTCTCCATTCGCCTCGATGTTCCCGTGTACAGCGACCGCTCGCGGACCGGCGATCCAATTGACGGAACCATCACCTATCCATTGTGCAAGAACGGCGAGCAGCTTGAGTGCAAGGACGGCGAATTGGTGGTCGCGCCCGGCACGAAGGCGAACGGGACGATTCTGTTTGCTCAGAAGGCCCCCGATAAGTATTCGAGGCCTCGGTTGGTGCTGGACTTCTCAAACATCGTCCACAGGGACGGCCAGAATTCACCGCTGTATGCGCGCGTGATAAACGTGGATAACGCACGTGAGACGGTGCAGAACAACGAGATCCTGGGCATCATCCAGCCGCATGCAAAGAGCAAGGTGTCGCTGGTGTTGTCCGTGGTTGGCGTGGTCAATCCAATTGCGGGATACACAATCAAGGGTGTGCAGACAGTCTATGGCCTGTCGATTCGGCGCGAGATTCTGTTTCCCGCGGGAACCGACGTTCAGGTTCAAGTGGTGCGTCCTTCGACGCTGAGGCAGAGGGAACCTTGGGCGGGATGGCAGCAGCTACCGGTAGACGCCACACTCCAACGACTTGTCGAAGCTGCGCCCCTACGCACCTCTACCCCAGGCAAGATTCCGTCCGATCTAACCAACCTGATGTTTCTTGGCACCGAACAGGAGTTGATCGCCGCTTTCGGAGAGGCCGGCTGGATTGCAGCCGATAGCGTAAACGCCCGCACCGCGTTGAAAGCGGTGCAAGCGACGATTCGACAGACTGGGTACTCCGACGCGCCTGTCTCCACGCTCCTGCTGGAGGGAAGGCCACCCGACCTGGTCTTTCAGAAGTCCTTGAACACCTTTGCGAAACGACATCACATCCGGATCTGGAAAATGGCCCAACGCTATCAGGGACGGGACGTCTGGGTGGGTGCGGCTACGCACGACATCGCAACCATGAACAGCAGGGCGGCGACGAAATGGACCCATCGCATCGATCCGCATGTTGACCGCGAACGCGATTGGGTCATGACGGACCTGTTGTTTGTGGGTACAGCAAACGGGTACGTAGACGTCGATCGGCCCAGCGCCCCAAAAAAGATCAAGAATGCGACCGGAGACAACATCCTCACAGACGGAAAACTGTCGGTGCTCGAACTGCGGCCGGCCGGGCCACTGAGTGCGCGAGGTCGCTGACGTCGATTCCAGAGAATTTCAGAGTCTCGGGAACGATTTTCGCCTTGTTTGTAGATGAGCCTGGCGGCTAGCTGTCTCGAAGAGCCACCACCGGATCAATACGCGTTGCCCTGCGTGCGGGTGGGAGGCATGCAACAGCCGACGCCACGAGGAATACTCCTGCCATGACGGCAAGCACGGAAGCATCGCGCAAATTGCTCTGGGTCCAGCGATGGACAGTATCGTTGAGCCCGATGCTGAGAAGGATGCCAAGGATGAGTCCCATGCCGGTAGTTCGAGTCGTTGAGGTGAGAGTGAGCAGGAGAACATTCCATTGTGGGGCACCGAGGGCCGTGCGAATACCAAATTCGCGAGTTCGCCTCTCTACGGAATAGGCAACTACGCTGGCCAAACCGATGACCGCGAGGCCAAGAGCGACGAAGGAAAAAACACCGATGAGGACCGCGATGAAACGCTCGTGCGACCACACAAACATGGAAAGATACTCGTCCATCGAGTACACGAAACTGATCGCCTGATTTTGATTGAGAGTGCGGACATGGGCACTGATGGCGTGAACTAGCGCACCGGGATTGCCCTTGGTGCGGGCAAGAATGTTGGCGCTCTGGGATACCAGGATGGAGGACGGGATATACGCCTGAGGAAGAATGGGACGGTGCAAGCCGTCGTTACGGACATCGCCGACTACGCCGATGACCTGGAAAGGCTGGTCGATGTTGGGCGAAAAAAGTAGAGTATGCGGAACCTGCGTCAGTTCGGTGGGGACTATCAGCTTTCCTATGGGATCGGTGCCCGGAAAGTAGCGTTGGGCAAAGGACTTACTGATAACGGCAACGTGGGTTCCGCGGAGCATGTCCTCACGCGTCAGAGTTCGTCCTTCTAAAAGCGGGATGCGGAGCACGGAGAAGTATTCGGGGCCGACTAGATTGAGCCCGCTTTTGAGTCTTTCGTCGAGAGTGTAGCCGACGATCTGCATCGGCTGGAACCAGTTTTGGTTCGGTGGAACTCCGACTCCCGAGATGGAGGCGGTGGTGACTCCAGGCGTGCTTTGGATCTTCTCGATGAGTGCATCGTAGTAGTTCACTCGCTCCTGCCAGCCCAGGAAGGCTTTCTCGGGCACACTGACCCGGAACGTGAGTACCTGGTGACTGTCGAAGCCGAGCTCGGCGGCGTAGGCTTGGAGGAAGTTGCGCATGGCGGCGCCTGCACCGGCGAGCATGAGGATTGTGAGCGCCGTCTGTCCAACCATAAGGGCGCTGCGAGTTCGCGCTTCACGAGAAGTCGTGCTGCGTGAGTTAGAGGACTGGGCCATCGGGCTGATCTGCGGACTTGAAAACTGGAAGGCTGGGAAAATGCCGGCGAGGATTCCAATGGTTACCGTGACAGCAGTACTGAACAGTAGAACTGGTGTGTTCAAAGTGATGACCACTTCATGCGGGATGGAATATTCAGGGATCAAGCCGGTAATGAGGCGTAAAGCGACTTGGGCGAAGGCCATACCCAGCAAGCCGCCGGTCACAGAAAGGATGACGGCCTCGGTGAGCAGTTGCTGCGCGATGCGGAGTCGCGAGGCTCCAAGAGCGAGTCGGGTGGCGAGTTCCTGCACGCGGGCAGTCCCGCGCGCCAGCATGAGGATCGAAGCATTACCGCAGCCGATGAGAAGCAGAAGGCCGACGGCGACGAACAGCAAAATCAGCGTGCCCTTGAACTGGCCGAGCAAATAGTTGTTCAGGGTCTCTACTTTGACGCGGTAGCCATCGCGCGGCACGAACGATGGCTCATCGCGGCCCACTTGTTGCACAAAACTGGTGAGTTCGCCGGCCGCCGCATCGGTCGAGATGCCGGAGCCGAGACGTATCAGCACCTGAAATCGGCTTTTGGGATCCATGCCTGCCGGCATGGGCACGTATACCTCAGAATCATGCCAAGTGAAGCGCGGGCCGACGACACCGATGACGGTGTATTTCTGGTGGTTGAGTTCGAGCACCTTTCCCAGGACGTCGGGTCTGGCGGCGAAGTGGGCCTTCCAAAACGGGTAGCTGATGACGGCTACAGGCGGCGGGGATAAACCAGCAGGAGCTTCCGTCCGTGTAAAGACGCGGCCGATGAGAGGGGATTCGTCGAGGAATTGGAGGCCGTTGCCCGTCATCTCCAGCACTTTGACCGTCTGCGGAATTTCGCCGTCTGTGGAAATCATGGTTACGTCGTCTTGCGCGAAGGCGTCTTCGACGGATTGGGCCTGGCGTAGCTGGTCAAGTTCAGAGAGCGTCAGCGGAATGTCTCCGCCGAGGCCTTGCTTGTTCTCGACCGTGATGAAAGCGATCCGATCGGCGCTGCGATAAGGGTAAGGATCGATCAGGACCCCGTAGAGGACGCTATAGACCGCCGCCGTTGCACCGATACCCATCGCCAGGGAGAGAACCGCGCTGCCGGCATAGACGCGATTCCTGGTGAGCTGCCTGAGAGCGAAGGAAATGTCCTGGAGCGGTGTGAACACGATGCCTCCATCTGCGAGCAGGCTTGGCTCGTGAGTGAGATAACTGCAATTAGACTGCCGACTGGCCCAGAAGTAAGCCAAGCAGTATCAGAGCTGAGGGCGGAAACTCATGCAGGAACGTCCGAAGATGGGATTCGGTGTTCAGATATGGACAGTCTTCTGTCCGGATCACGCCCTGATGGATGAAGAAGAATGAGCTTTGTGATGTCCCTTCTTCCTCCCTGGATTGATTCACCTCGTAAGTCGTCGCCAAAACAAAGAGAGTGGGATGGGGTGGTCCGACGGAGCGATCCGTAGCCCATAACCATAGTTGCAACAAAGCCGGATGGCTCTCGGCGTTTACCTGCAAACGGCTCTACTCGACCTGCCCTCTTTGCTGTACCGGGCCATTAAGGTCAGCAACCCTGCTGAATTCAGGCATCATCTCAGTCGCGAAAATGGGGGCCGAAGCATCTCGGTTCGCCTGTGCAGGAGGCATACTCACATGTCACGCTCAAATCCTTCGTTACTATCTCGCGTTAGCATCCTTTGCGTAGTCCTTGCGACGTCATCCGGAGGGTTTGGCCAAGCCCAAGCATCCTGCACGTTCAAGCTGTTCCTACTCAACCCCTCAAGTTCGACTAACCCTTTTACCACCGGAGTTAATGGCGTGAATGACTTTGGGACCACCGTCGGACAAGCGAACTTTGGGAATACGGCGCGAGGCTTCATCCGCTACTCGGGGGGTGGGGTGGTCTATTTTGACGCTCCGAACTCACTGGGTACGACGTTCTATGCTCGCAATAACAACGGGGTGACGGTTGGCTCCTATCGGGCCGATCCGCTAACCGCAGTGTCCTACGGATTTCTGCTGAACGGTTCGATGGTTACGACCATCATCCATCCTAATGCTGTCGGGAGCACCATAGCCACCGGACTAAACAAGTTCCAGAGCGTCGTTGGTTGGTACGAGGACTCAAACGGCTTTGGTCACGGGTTCAAACGTTGGAGTAATGGCAGCATCATCAATCTCGACTATCCCAAAAGCTTCGGGACATTTGTCTACGGCATCAATGACCAAGGCACGGTGGCAGGCTCGTATTTTGACAGTACCTCAATCGCCGGACTTCCCCACGGCTTCATCTACCACGCCGGCCAATGGGCAACGCTGGATTATCCCAATACTCCTGGCACAGAGCTGTCAGGCATCAGCAATGCAGGGGTAATTATTGGGCACGCCCGCACATCCACGTCAGCCACGTCCTTCCTATACTTGAATGGGACGTTCAAGCTCATCAACGTTCCAAACTCGTCCATGACGGAAGCTCGTGGCATTTCTCCCGGTGGACTCATTGCTGGCATTACGAATATCAACAATAGCTGGCGCGGATTCACAGCAACCTGCCACTGATGGGAATTAACCACCTTCCGGCATTGCTTCAAGCTTGCGGCGTTAGATAGCTTGTTCAGTAGTAAAACAGAAGAAATTCTCACGGCTTCTGAATTGCCCGACCACAACTTTAGGTCTCCGGCACGCTCCCCTTGCCCCTCGAGGGGAAGGTGTGAGATTCTTCCCTTGTGAGGCTAGGGGAGCAATGGAAATAGCCAAGCTTGAGTTCCTGCACGGCACTCTCGACATTCTTATCCTGAAGGCCTTGGTTTGGGGTCCACTCCACGGCTACGCCATCACCGGCTTTATTCGCCGGCAGAGCGACGATACTTTGCTGGTAGAAGAGGGTACGCTCTACCCTGCCCTGTGGCGGCTTGAGAGCAAGGGATTGCTCGATGGACACTGGGGACTCTCTGAAAACAAGAGGAAGGCAAAATTCTATCGGCTTACTACCGAAGGCCGCCGTCATCTTCGGCAGGAAGTCAAGAAATGGGAGGCTTACAGCGCCGCTGTGGCAAAAGTCCTCACCGCAGCGCGATTGCCTGATCCCGAGGAGGCCCGGTGATGACGATGCCCTTCTGGCGCCGCTACGCCCGCTTCTTCGGCCCCAATACTACGGCTGACATAACCGAGGAATTGGAGTTCCACCTCGATGCGAAAACCGACGATTTGATCCGGCAAGGCTGGGCTCCCGAAGCGGCACGCCAAGAAGCAGAGCGCAAATTTGGCGATCGTCGTGCGGTGCAACGCATTGGTGAACAGATTGGACAGAAGGTAGAAAGGCGCAGGCGTCGTTCGGACTATCTGATTGACGCTCTGCAGGACGTTCGTTACACATTTCGCACCCTGAGTCGCGATCCCGGTTTCGCTTCCATCTCGCTCTTGATCCTAGCGCTTGCGATTGGAGCCAACATCGCGGTCTTCAGCGTGGTCAACACCATCCTTTTGCGGGCGCTTCCCTTCCCGCATTCCAACGAACTCGTGTGGATCGCACCGCCACCATCCGAATGCGGATGGTCCTGTGCAACCTACTCCGCCGATGCCTATGAAGAGTTCCGAAGCGAGAGCCGTGTCTATCAGGATGTGACAGGCTACGAGGCCTTTACCACTCCCGAAAATTTCCGGCTGACTGGCAGAGGCGAACCGGTCCCGGCAACCGGGATGGAAGTGATTGGAAATTTCTTCCAGGTACTCGGGGTCGAGCCGGCCATCGGACGTCTTTTTACTTTAGAGGAATCACGCTCGGGAGCAGTTGTCCCCAATTCGACGGCACAGCCCTTCGCGCTCCTCGCCAATGCGTATTGGAGACGTCAATTTCACTCCGATCCGACGATCGTTGGAAGGGCCATCGAGCTGAATGGAGCACCCGTCACGGTGGTCGGGGTGTTGCCACAAAGCTTCGACTATGGCGCAGTGTTTTCCCCCGGCGCCAAGGCCGATCTCTTCGTGCCGGTCAGCCTCGACAAAGAGCGGATGTGGGGCAACATCGTGACACTCGTCGGGAGGCTCAAGCCCGGTGTTACGGAAGCGCAGGCACTCGATGACGCCAATCGTGTTGCGCCAGATATCTATTTCAATGTGAAGTATCCAGAATCTCGGGGCCGCTATAAGGGCAACTTGGTACCCATCCCGCTCAAGGACTACGTCACCGGGAAACTGCGCCGTTCGCTGATTGCGCTCTGGTTCGCGGTCGGGACGATTCTGTTAATTGCAGGCGTGAATCTTTCGAACCTGCTTCTGGCCCGAGCCGCTGCCCGCGCAAAAGAGTTTGCGGTGCGCGGCGCTCTTGGAGCTGGGCGTGGACGCATCGTGCGGCAGCTCCTCATGGAAAGCTTTGTGCTCTCGGGCGCAGGGGCACTCCTCGGTCTCGGATTGGCCGTCGTCGTGATCAGGTGGCTCGCGCACCAGGGATCTTTGGCTTTGCCGCTTCTGAGCTCTTTGCGAATCGACAACCAAGCGCTCGCATGGACTCTTCTCGTGACAGTTCTCACGGCAACTGTTTTCGGTTTGCTGCCAGGGCTGCGCATAGCAAGAGGCAACCTTCAAGAGGTGCTCAAGGATTCGGGAGCTGGAGCGGGTCTCGGGCGCAAGCACGAACGCATCCGCGCCGCTCTCGTCGTCTCAGAAATTGCGCTGGCCTGCGTTCTATTGGTGAGTGCTGGCCTGCTGCTCCGGAGCTTTTCCAAAGTTCTCGAGGTTGACCTTGGGTTCCAGCCCGACCACGCCTGGTCTATCAATGTTGAATACGACGATAGCGCTCCCAGTCAGGAAGCAAGCGTGCTCAAGCGCAGCGTAGCCTTTCAACAGATTGTAGCCCGTGTGGGCGCGATCCCTGGAGTACAGGCCGTCGGGATCTCCGATTATCTTCCCCTCGGGCCGAATCGCTCTTGGGACACGCCCGTACCCAAAGGCAGGCTCTTCGCTCCGGGGGAGTTGCCGGAACCACTGGTATACGTGATCACGCCAGGATTCATTCGTGCCATGGGTATGCGCTTGCAAGGCCGCGACTTCACCTGGTCCGATGGACCGAAAAGCGAGCGCGTCATCATTATCAATTCTTCAATGGCTCGGCGCTTTTGGCCTGGTGAGGACCCGATCGGCAAAATCCTGATGCGAGGCGATGAACAGGATCATGTTGTGGGTGTAGTTGACGACGTGCACGAAGAAAGCGTCGAAACTAGCGTGGGAGCACAAGTCTACTATCCCTCCACTCAGCAAGGACCTTCCCGCGCACAACTGGTCGTCCGGAGCAACCTGTCGCCTGAATTGCTCGCTCCAAACGTCCTGCGGGGCTTGCGTGAACTGAATCCCAATCAATCCGCGGCTGAATTTCGCCCCATCCGGACCATTGTCGACCATGCCGTTTCGCCACGCCGCTTTTTTATGCTCCTGGTGACCGCCTTCGCTGGACTGGGCTTGTTATTGGCAACTTTGGGCATCTACGGCGTGATCTCGTATACCGTAACCCGGCAGACGCCAGAGATCGGAGTTCGTATGGCGCTGGGCGCTACCGGGGGCCGCGTGCAACGACAGGTTCTGGCCAATACACTCCGGCTGACAGCAACTGGCATCGCACTCGGCAGCGTCATTGCGATCGCAGTAGCAAGGGCGATTGCTTCGCTCTTGTTCGCGACATCCCCTTGGGATCTGCCGAGCTATCTCGGAATGGCCACGGCACTCTTGCTGGTTGCGCTGGCCTCTGGATACGTGCCCGCACGCCGCGCATCATCCATCAACCCGATGGATGCATTGCGCAGCAATTGATCTACAAGACATCGCTTGCCACTAAAGGGCCGCGTGATGTCCATCGATGGTTGCCGAACGGCCCAGCAAACGGCTCGAGCCAATGTCAAGGCCAAGTAGAAAGTTCCGGTTCTTAGCCAAATAGAAACTTCCGCTTTTCGAGGTTTGAATTTGGTTTGGGGATGGGGTGCAGGGGAGGGGGGCGTTTCCCCTTCCCCTGCCTAGCGCTGAACTAGTCTTTAACGGAGGGCCTGCCACAACGGCCGCTCCTGCACCTGTTTACAAGCTTCGTTGTAACGAATCCTGTTTTGCTGTATACGGAGTAACCGTTGTGCGGCGTCAGGTTTCTGTACCGCCAGGGGCGGAGTCCAGGCGGCGCGGTAGTTGGGTTTCTTTTCCGTCGTGCAGCTTGCTAAGGGAAGACGCCTCTGTTTCCAGCGCATCCACAGCGTCTGATCCAGGCGCTGTTCGATCTCCACCGAGCGGCCACGCATGCCGCCGCCGATGTCGGCCCGCCGCATCTGATAGGTCACTCCGTTCCAGCGCACGGTGTAGTCCTGCGCGATGCTGCGCACCTCCACCTGGCTCAACACCGAATCCAGTTCCACCTTGTGGTCCAGCGCACGATGCGCATCTCCGGCTTGCTCCGCGGCGCAACTGAAGCGCCCGTTCCACAGCGGCAGATACACTTGCTGGAGATAGCGATTGGCTTGTTCCAGGTTGCAGACCCCCACTTTGCGCAGGCCTTTCACCAGCCGGTCTTGCGCGGTACCGAAGAAGCGTTCCACCCGCCCTTTGGCTTGCGGCGAGTGAGCAGCGATCCACTCGATATCGAGTTCCGCCAGCGCTCGTCCGATCTGCGTAGGCTGCTGCGCAGGAGCTTGCCGGTGATGCACTCCCCGGGGCGCAGTCTGGAACAGACTGGCCTTGTCGGTGTAGACCGCCAGCGGCCGCCCGTGTGCCTGCACATAGCTGCCTAATATCCGCAGGTTCTCCGCCGTCGAATCGTGCTCCACAAAACACGCCGTCGCTCGTGAGGTGGCATCGTCGATCATGGCGATCAGATATAACCGCGGACCGCGGCCCTCCAGCCAGTCGTGTGTGCTAGTGTCCCATTGCAACAACTCCCCCCAGCGTGCCCGCCGTCGGCGCCATTGGTGGATCCGCTCCACCCGCGCCCGCCGCGCCTTCCACAACCCCGCTTCCCGCAGCCATTTGCGCAGCCTCTCTTTCCCCACCTTCAACCCATGCTCCTCCGCTAGTTCCTCCGCCGCCAGCGTCGGCCCATAGTCATGCCATTGCCGTGCCTGCTGCTTTTGCGCGAACAACTTCACCGCCCGTGCTTTCACCGCCTCCGGCAAACGCCGGTTCGAGCGCTTTCCTCGCAACCCGTGCACCACCGCCCGGTCGCCTCGCACCTTCATCCGCCCCAGCAACTCCCGTACCCAGCGGGCCGTGATTCCCAACTCCTTCCCCGCCTGCTCTTGCGTGATGTGCCTCTGCCTCACTGCATGTAGCACCTTTAACCGCTCCCGATCCTTCTGCGACATCCTCAGCTCCTGCTGTCGTTCCGCCATGCCTTATCAAAGCGGAACTTTCTACTTGGCTCCAACAGGAACTTCTCATGTGGCTGCGACAAACGGCTCGAGCCAATTGACACGACAAATGCGATGACATATTATCCGGGCGCTCTTCCATCATGATCCTTCACCCCTGCGTTCATGCTGGCTAAGAAGACCGCTTCAGGATGAATTGGCCTCGACATTACGTTGTGCTTGTGTTGATCGCCCTCGGGCACCCTCGGCTGATTTCGGCGCAGTTCTTTGATGGATTTGACAAGCTGAAACTTGATCCGGACAATGGCTGGTTTTTCAAAGCTGGCGACGGCACCGCAACCATGGACCTCCGCCAAGGAGGGCCGGGTTACGCTTCGATCTTCGTAGATGGAACAACCGACAGGCGGGGAATCTGGTGGGCGTTGATTGAGCGAAAAGTCTCCGACAATATGGACCTCACGCTCATGCAAAAGCCGGGCCATGAATTTCGCATTGAAACGCGGGTTCGATCGAGCCATGCGCCGCGCCGGATCAATCTCCAGGTTTTGACGCAGCGAACCACGGATTATGAGTCTCAACTCATGGAATATGACATTCCAGATACCGACAACTGGCACACATTCAGCATGACGACGCATGGCTTTGACGCCAAACCCGGAGACACAATCTTCGGTCACATGGCTCTAATGGACTGGGGACTGGAAAAATACCGCCTGGATGTCGATTACATAAAGGTGGACCTGGTGGATACGGCCAAAGTTGGACCCGACCAAGGGGAAGCCGTTCCTTATCATCCTCCAGTGGCGGACCGGAAGTCATTCACCCAGAAAATCCAGGTCGCGGCGGACAGCTCGATCGACATTGAAAATACAGATGTCAACGCCAATGACTGGTACGTCCAGGATGCCGCGGGCAAGAAAATCAATCTGCTCACAGTGGATGGTACTCATTATGGGATCTTGCGATGGGACCTGCACAAGTTTGCCGGCAAGAAGGTGGTTGGGCACGGGCTCTTGGAGTTGACCACGTACTCAGTCCAGCAAAAAGCGGAGCGCATTAAGGATTTTGGACTCGTAAGGGTCGTCGAAATACTAGGTGGCGATCCCAGCTGGGATCAAAAGACTGTGACCACCGATAGCTTTTGCCACTATCAGCCGCTCAACCGCGTCCTCAACACGCAGATGATCATCGATTGGCCAATCACGGAGGGTGATGGCGGAAAGACCTACTTAACCATTGGGCATCCGGTGTTACAGCGCCTGATTGATGGGAAAACCTTGGGCATTGCCATCAAGCCTTTGGGCGCGATCAACGCTGCCTTCTATTCGCTGGAAGATGGGAACGGGGAAAAAAGCCCGCAATTGTATTTCAACCTTGATAAGTGAACGCTTGTGGCCGCTTAACGGTTGATTGAGTTCGGAGGGTTTCATGAGGACTTGGCGAATGAGTTTGTCCATCGGTTTCCTAGCTTGTCTGTTTTCCGGGTCCACGCTCGCCCAGAATCAGCAAACGAAGCCCCAGCCGCCTCCGGCGCAATTAGCTCCGAAGACTGTACCGGACCAGGTGCAGCTTTTCATTCCTTACAAGCGATATTCTCGCGAGGACAATCAGCGAGTTCTCAAGCTCTATGCTCCCTTACGCGTTTCCGATGTCTCGGACGGAATGGATGTGATTGGATTGCAGGACGTTGGCATCGCCGATCAAGCGATCCAGCCACTCTGGCGCGACACGCAAAATTTCACTCACCGCATTGTTGGGATCGCCGTAACCGCGCGCTATGTACCAACGAACAAGCGCTTGGCCAAAACCCCGCCGGAAGAGGTCGAGAACTGGTATGACAACATCACCGGCGAACCATTCACCGACGCCCTTTTTCCTGGATGCGTGCTGGTGATTGATGCAGAAGGCGACGGAGATACTCGTAGCATCGGCTCAACCAATATCCTGGACTGGCAAAAGCTTGGAATGCTGGGCGTGATCACGAGCGGTGGCCTGGCAGACAGCGACGAAATCATCGCCCATAAAGTTCCCGCCTATCACAAACGAAAAGGCCGCGGATTCCGGCCGGGCCGAAATGAGATTGAGTCGGTGAATCGACCCATCAATCTGGGCGGCGTACTTGTCCGTCCCGGAGATGTTGTAATGGCAGACGGAGACGGCGTGATTGTTGTGCCACGTGAGCACGCCGAGGAAGTAGCGAAAGCCGCGATGCAGTTCCTAGACAATATCGGTCTGGAACGCTACCAGAAGATGGAAAAGGGCGCGAAACCGTGAACGGTTGCGTAGGTGAACTCTCGCAATCCTCGTGCAAAGGCGGGTTAAGTAAGTGAAGGTCGGATTCATCGGTTTGGGGGCGATGGGCCTGCCTATGGCCAAGCGCGTCCTCCTAAGCGACCACAAGATTTACACAACCTTCCACCGGAGGCGCGAGCCCGCGCAGGAACTTGCGGCTATGGGCGCCGAGATCCTGCAAAATCCAGGGGAAGTGGCCGAGGCCGCAGAGGTCGTCATTACAATCCTTCCCTCGGATGCGGAATTGAACGAGACGGTCTTTGGAGAAACAGGAATCCTCGATCGTTTCTCTAACGGTAAAGTGCTGATTGAGATGACCAGCGGGACTGATCTCGCGATGCAAGAGGTCGATGAGGCCATCCGAACGAAGGGCGGTTCCGTTCTGGATGCTCCCGTGAGCGGCGGCACGACGGCAGCCGAACAAGGAACGTTGACCATCATGGTTGGTGGAGACGAACCATTGCTCGAGCGCTGCCGGCCCTTGCTTCTCGCAATGGGAACTCGCATCGTGCACGTCGGAGGAGTTGGGCAAGGCAAGGTCCTAAAAATCGTGAACCAAGTGATGGCAGCCATCCACCTGCTCACCATCGGCGAGGCGTTCGCTCTCGGAATAAAGTGCGGCGCGGATCCTCGGACCTTGTACGAAGTAATCAAAACCTCTTCGGGATACTCGAAGATGATGGACTTACGCCTTCCGGGTTTCCTTTTGGAAGACTCGTTCAAACCGGGTTTCAAACTGGACTTAATGAAGAAAGACATAAATTTGGCGCTCGAATCTGCAAAAGCTTCCAATACTCCTCTCCTTCTAACTTCGGTCGCGGCGCAACTTTTCTCCGCTGTCAGTGCTCAAGGCCGAGGCAACGAAGACTTTTCTGCAGCGGCACAATTCGTAGCTGCTTTAGCTGGCGTCAACCTGAGCCAATCCAAGACCAACTCAGCATGACGATTTCCACGGAAGTAATTCGGCAACTGGCGGAGTTCGATGCTGCCACACTGTACGAAGCAGCCGGTCAGCGGGGAATGGTGGATCCATCGATCAAACCCGTGTGGCTTGGAGCCAAGGTCTGCGGTCCCGCTGTTACCGTGAGCTGTCCCGCGCGCGACAATCTCATGCTGCATCACGCGGTAGCAATAGCGGAGCCGGGCAGTGTACTCGTCGCAAGTGCCGAAAGATACCAATACGCCGGGGCGTGGGGAGAGGTTCTCAGCGTGGCGGCGCAAGCAAGAGGGATTGCAGGTCTGGTGATCGACGGTGCGGTGCGGGACATGGAAGCCATCACAGAACGCCGCTTCCCAGTCTTTAGTCGCGGGCTCGCCATCGGAGCGTGCAAGAAAGAACAAATTGGTACATTACAGGAACCCATCGATCTGGGCGGGGTCATAGTTCGTTCGGGAGACATCGTGGTGGGGACAGGGGATGGCGTGGTTGTCTTGGACGTCGCAACCATCGAACAAGTGCTCAGAAGTGCGATTGCGCGAAGAGAGCGCGAGTCGGAAATCTTCCGGCAACTCCAAGCTGGCAAAACCACGATAGAAATTCTGAATCTTCCCCGATGGAATCGTCCTGGCGGAACGGTATGACCGAATTGAGGCGGTACCGGCCGGAAGATGCTCAGGAATTCTGTTGTTCAATCCTCGAAAAATTGAATGTACCCCGCGAAGATGCCAATGAGGTTGGTGATTGCTTGCTGCAGGCAGACCTGCGTGGTTTGGATTCGCATGGGATGATCCGGCTTCCAGTTTACGCAGAGCGTATCCGCAAGGGTGTCGTCAACCCGCGACCGGTTCCGAAGGTGGTAAGAAGCAGCGCTGCGATGGCGTTGTTGGACGGAGACAACGGTCTTGGCGCCGTGGTTGGATCAAAGGCCATGGAAAAGGCGATCGAGCAAGCTCGTGTTGCTGGGATCAGCTTCGTTGGCGTTCGGGGAACCAACCACTTTGGCATCGCCGCCTTTTACGTGCAGAAAGCGGTCCGTCAAGGAATGATCGGATGCGCTGCCTCGAACGCGCCTCCACACATGGCGCCGTTTGGTGGCCGTGCGCGATTCCTCGGGACCAATCCGTTTTCCGTCGGAATTCCGGCAGGCAAGAAACCACCTCTTATATTCGACGCTTCCACCAGTGTCGTGGCGCGAGGAAAGATTATCATCGCAGCCGAGCAAGGCAAGCTGATTCCGCCCGGATGGGCGATCGACAGCGATGGAAATCCAACCACCGACGCAATCGCAGCCCTTGCGGGATCGGTGCTGCCATTCGGAGGCCCCAAAGGATCGGCAATCTCCTTGATTATCGATGTGCTCTGTGGCGTCCTGACAGGAGCGGCGTTTGGTTTGACTCTGAACACGCTCGAAAACCACGAGGCGGAGCAAAATCTCGGACACGTTTTCGTGGCGATGCGAACTGACATTTTCTCGAGCACGGAAGATTTTGGTTCGCGCATGGACCAGATTTTGCAAATGTTGAAGTCATCGCCGCCGGCGCCGAATACGGACGAAGTGCTTGCCCCGGGAGACATTGAGCGGCAAAACGAAGCCAAGAACCGGCAGCTCGGAGTACCCCTCTGGCCCACGGTAGTAGAGCAACTGATCGCGCTAGGAGCGAAATTGGACGTCCGCTTCCCGCATCCGCAACCTATGTAGTCGGCGGAGACATACTCATGAACCGACTGAATCCGGAACAGACATTTAACTTCCTTCCCGTCCCGACCGACATTCATTTCGGCTATGGCGTATTGAACACACTGCCGGAAAGAATCCGCTCGCTTGGCGCTCGACGGGTCTTTCTGATTACCGACAAAGGTATCGGGGCCGCAGGCATTCTGCAAAAGGCTCTCGATCTTCTTTCTTCGGCACAGATTGCCTGCGAGGTATATGACGACGTAAAACCGGACTCTGGATCAAAGCTGATCGCCGAGGCCGCCGAACGTCTTCGCAAATGTAAGGCGGAAGTAGTGATCGGAATTGGGGGCGGAAGCTCTCTCGACACGGCAAAGGCGGTCGCGACGCTTGCGACCAATCCTGGAACCATCCTCGATTATGTCGGGTTGCACAAGGTGAAGAATCCGCTTTCTCCGGTGATCGCGATCCCAACCACGGCAGGAACAGGGAGCGAAGTGAGTCTGTGGTCGGTGTTCACCAATGATGACAACGGCCTAAAGGTCGCGGTGGGGAGCGTCCATGTGTTTCCGACGATCGCCCTGTGCGATCCTGAGCTCACGTTGGAGTTGCCGCCTCTCATAACAGCCGCAACCGGTATGGATGCACTGGCCCATGGCATCGAGTGCTATACCAACAACGCCTGCCAACCCGTCTCCGCCGCGTTGGCTTGGAATGCGATTCAGCTCATTGGCAAACATCTGAGAAATGCAGTTTTGAGTGGGGCAAACCGCGAGTCCCGATATGCTATGCTCCTCGCCAGCACGATGGCGGGAATCGCGATGAATCCAACTCGTCTGGGATTGGCTCACGCTTTGGCGATGCCGCTCGGAAGCTGGGACGTACGCATTCCGCATGGGATTGCGATCGCCGTAACCCTGCCGAAAGTCATGAAGTTCAACCAGGTCGCCGCGCCAGAGCGCTTTGTGGCGGTTGCGCGCGCGCTCGGACAGCCTGTGGCTCAGATGTCCCCGGCTGATGCAGCCGAGTGCGCCGTCGCCACGGTGGAGCATCTCGCGAGCGATATCCACATACCAAGAGGATTGCGCGAGTACGGTCTCCGTGCGAGTGACATTCCAAAAGTCATTGACGAAGCTATGAAGAGTGGCAATGTTGTGGTGAATCCTCGAGCAACGAGCAAGGAACAATTGACGGCCCTTCTTGAGGAGAGCCTCTAGTGCAGCGGCATCAGAACTACATCGGGAAATGGGTTCCGCCGGAAACAGGCCAGTATTATCAATCGCATAATCCCGCATGCCCGTCGCAAGTCCTTGGCGATTTTCCCCGCTCAGGTACCGCCGATGTAGATGCAGCCGTTGCCTCGGCAGCTACGGCGCTTGCGATGTGGCGTCAAACCCAAGCCCCGCAGCGGTCGGCAATTCTGTTGCGCTTTTCTCAGCTTTTGCTCGAGTCCAAGAACGACTTGGCCAGGATCGTCACGCTCGAGCAAGGCAAAGCACTGTGCGAGTCAATCGGCGAGGTTACGCGGGCCGCTGCAGAAGCTGCTTTCGCCGCCGGGGAAGCACTGCGCTTGTCGGGACAGACTTTCCCGAGTGAACGCCCAGGCTTTTCGTGCTACACGGTTTTGCAGCCGGTCGGTGTAGTTGCAGCTATCACGCCGTGGAATTTCCCGGTCGTGAGCCCGGTACGAAAAATCGCTCCCGCGATCGCCTGTGGCAACACCGTTGTGCTGAAGCCGGCATCCCTGACTCCGCATTCTGCGGTATTCCTTAGCGGCCTTCTTGAGAGAGCCGGTTTGCCTCCCGGAGTTCTCAATCTGGTAATTGGATCCGGCGAATGCGGAGAAAGATTGATCTCGGATCCACGAGTTCGCGGGATTAGCTTTACGGGATCGACTGCGGTGGGCGTACGCATTGCCGAAAAGCTCGCTGCACGAATGGCTAAAGTACAACTCGAGCTTGGAGGAAAGAATCCTGCGATTGTTCTCGAGTGCGACGATCTGGATGGTGCAGCTCAAGAGATTGTGGCAGCAGCGTTTTTGTGCAGCGGACAAAGATGTACGGCGCTGAGTCGTGTGATCGTGGATCAGTCACAGGCGGATCAGCTGTGCCAACGTCTGGTGACGCACATGGAAAAGATTCGCGTCGGTAACGGTCTCGATCCGCAAAACACAATGGGCCCGCTGGTAAGCCGACAACAGCTGGAAACAGTTACGGGGTACGTACGCAAGGGCTTGGCGGAGCCTTCCAGTTTGATCGTTGGCGGACGACAACTTGCCGTAGACCCGGATCGCGAGGGATATTTCTACGCCCCCACGCTCTTTGACCATGTTTCCCCGACCTCCGCTCTCGCCCAGGAAGAGATCTTCGGACCAGTCCTCCCAATCATTCGAGTGAGGAACGCAGAAGAAGCGTTCGACGTCGCCAACGGCACACGCTACGGCCTTGCTGCTTCGCTTTTCACCGGGAACCGGCACTTGGTGGATCAATTTGTGGAGCGTGTGGAATCCGGGATGGTTCACATAAATCACGGCACATCCAGTCAGCCGCATGTTCCGTTCGGAGGCGTCAAGGACTCCGGGCAGGGAGCGTTCTCGATCGGGCCCACGTCGAAAGAGGCATTCACGAACGTCAAGACGGTTTACATCAAATGGTAAACAGCACAATCTCGAAGCAAAGTTTAGATGATATGGATTGACGCCATCGCTGCCAGTGAACATGCCGACACCCAGTGACAAGCGATTCTTGGTCGTTGCCGCACTATTCCTGCTGTCATTGATCTTATATATTGACCGGGCTGCAATCTCTTCGGCAAAATCCCCCATCGCTAGCGAGCTTGCGCTATCCGATACCGAGATGGGCTGGGTGTTCGGTGCATTTTCGCTTGGCTATGCCGTTGCGCAAATCCCCTGGGGATGGTTGGCCGACCGGGCAGGACCGCGCCTGACGTTGGCAATCGTCGTCGCATTATGGAGTGCGTTTACCGCTCTCACCGGATCAGCCGGCCGGCTGAGCTGGCTGTTGCTCATGCGATTTCTTTTCGGGGTGGCGGAGGCTGGCGCCTTCCCAGGCTCAGCCCGAGTCTTTTATAACTGGCTGCCCGATCGCGAACGCGGCGTTGCCAACGGCGTCCTCTTCTCCGGAGCGCTACTCGGCGGAGGCTTAGCCTTCCCCTTGTGCCAGTGGCTCGTGACCACTTATGGCTGGCGAATGGCGTTTTATTCGCTCGCTGTTCCGGGTCTCATATGGGCATTCGGTTGGTTCATCTTTTTTCGCGATTATCCGCAAGGACGAGTGGAGAGTAGCGCTCCGCTCACAGACGAGAGGCCGCTACTCGCAGTCCTTCGTTCGTGGAAAATGTTAAAGGCCACGTTCCAGTATTTCATCGGTAACTTCACATTCTTTGTATGCATCACATGGATGCTTCCCTATCTAGCCGAGCATTACTCTTTGACTCCCGCACAGGCCGCGCGCTTCTCGATGGTGCCGTTGCTTTCCGGAGCCATCGCCAACTGGGTCTCCGGATTCATTGTGGACCTGCTGTATCGTTCGCGCTGGCGACTCTGGTCACGACGGCTGCCGGCCATATTCGGTTTTTTTCTGGCGGCTTCGGGAATTTACGCTGTTGCTATCGTACACAGCCCGCAAGCTGCCGTGGCTGCCTTTGCAATCGCAATGTTCGGTGTGGAGATGACGATCAGCCCAAGCTGGGCCTACTGTGTTGATATTGGTCGCAAGAACTCAGGTTCAGTATCGGCCGCTATGAACATGGCTGGTAGTTTCGGCGCCCTAGCCAGCGCCAACGCATTCCCTTGGCTCCATCGCTGGACAGGGGAGTTCGGAACCTACTTCCGAATTGCCGCGGCGCTAAATATTCTCGCCATTGCATGCTGGGTTGGCATGTCCTCCCTGGCTAATCACGCAAGCCCAACGCAGAGATGGCTTCAGGTGTTGAATAACCGTAGTACGACTGATTGACAAACAGTCTCGGGAATGACCGGCTGGTGATCATCATCCCCCGCATCTTGCGCGAAGATTGGTTGATCAGAGCTGAACCCGCCCTTACCAAGAGCATTGGTCATTGTGATCGTTTGACCGCAATGCCCATGACCTCATATCTCCCGCCACGCAGCAAGTTTGCGGCTCCTAGAAAAGCTCGCGCCGGATAATCGCCGTGGAAGTAGGTCTTGTAAACACCATTGAACGTATCGTAGAGCTTCAGATCCGTGCAGAAGACTTGGATGGACACTACGTCGTCCATCGATAACCCCGCGGATTCGACCGTCTGCTTGATATCGTCCATCACCAGCCGGGCTTCCGCCTCCGGACTTGCTGGAGGCATGTTGGTTTTGGCGTCCAAACCGATATGGCCCGCGATGTAGAGCGTATTACCCACGAGCACGCCTTCGCTGAATGGCAGTGCCTTCCTGTCGCCCGCTCGCGACTTTACGATGTACTTGCGGTCGGTCGCGCCTGCGGCGACACAAAGTCCGAGGAACAATACACCGATCACAACCTTTTGCAATCTCATGGTCTCCTCACGATTGGCTGAGATAGTTGGATCCACAGAGTACCACCGGCGGCCACGTAGAGGATTGGGCTTATTCTCTAATGCACGTTGCCGCGCTCGGCCGACAAACAATCTTGAATTCGTTCTTACGCGGAACAAGGTCTTCTCTAGAGTACATGTATCGATGCCGTGGGACTGTTCCAACTCTGTCACACGTGGTACTTCACATGCACCCTGTCCGAGAACGCTTTTGTTCCCGTCAGCGTGGTGTTTGGCAGCCCGAAAATTTCCAGTCGCTTTAGCCTCGGAAGTTTCGCCAAATGAGCCAATCCCGCATCGGTAACGTTCTTGGTCTCAAATAACTCGACGATCTCAAGCGAGGTCATTCCTCCCAGGATTTTCAGGCTTCGATCTGTAATCTGCGTCAGGCCTGCGTAGTAGTTCTTCAGCCGCAAGTTGGCGATGTGCTCAGTCGAGACGTCCGTCGTGTCACGGCAATACATGCACGACAGGCGCTCTAGCTTCTCGCAACGTCCGATGTGGCGGAAGCCCCAGTCCTGAAAACCCACTGCAGTAATCGCGCGGAGGGATGGAAAACTCGGCAGTGTAGAGAGCGCTGCATCGTCCACCTCCTGGCAGCCGATACCGAAATCGCGCAACTTCGGCATTCTCGACAAAGCAACGAAGCCGCGGCTGCCGAAGTGCGGGCATTCGCGCCCCCAGAATTTCTCCAAGGTCTTCGATCGACTGAGCGCCTCGAACCCTTCGTCGGTCGCAACGGCCTCTTGCGCCCGCAACCGGCGAAGCCTTGGAATGGCGGCAATGTGGCGGAAAGAAAGGTTGGTTGCCAATTCCCCATCGCACCCGAGCGAGGCAAGATTCGGCAGGTCGATAAGGAACTTGAATGCGTCGGCTGTGATATTGGTGACATGCCAGAACAGATCGAGCGCGAAGACACCTTCGAGGCCGGCAAGATTCGCCAACCCACGATCGCTAAAAGGACCGTCGATGAGCAGTTTCGTCGGCTCGGATTCGGGATCTATCAGCGACTCAGGCTCGGCACTGTGCCATTTCTTGAACATCGGGAAATCGTGGAGAAGGGCCAGCCCTTGATCGGTGACCAAGCGTCCTGTGCTTAGGTGCTGCAGCTTCGGCTTGCCCCGCAGGGCTTCAATCGCCCCGTCGCCGGTCGGTGAGCCCATCAGGTTTACCGATTCGAGTTGCTCGCAGTAACGGAGGTTCGCGGCGCCCGCGTCGGTGATGCCCCGCTGCCATGTCATCTCGAAACGCTTCAAGTTTGGCAAATAACGGAGAACCTCGAGGCCTGCGTCCGAGATTTTGCCGCCCGGATACTCGCTCAGGTCAAGTGATTCCAGTTGTGGCATCCGCGCGAGTTGCCCCAGTCCTTCGTTGGATAGACCGCGTGAGCCACCCAGGCTGAGTGTACGGACAAAATCCAATCGAGCGATCCTCTCCATGGCCTCATCGGTCATGAAGCCGGCAGCGTTTAGTGCCGGAATCCGATGTTCCCTCATCACACCGACGAACTCGTCCCACTCTTTTTCTTTCAGTATCCGCCGCGGTGAAATGCTGCTCTGGTGGGCGTCAATGGCGAAGGTTGGGCCAGGCTCGGGTTTGCCCGTGTCGGCGTGCTCGATCAGAGCGGTCCAATTCGGGAATCCGGAAGTGCGAGCGATCAGTTCTTGAGCCTCGGCCAAACCAAATGCTTCTGGAGAGCCACTGGCCTGCCGAACCTTGTACATCAGCCGCCACACGGTTGCGCGCAGGTCGTCGCGCGTAAAGGAGCGGCCGAAGTGTTTCCGGGTCGTCTCTATCGTGTCGAGATTGTCGGCGGCGTATGTTTCGACGACAGCATTGGCGAGACGGTCGTATTCCGCAACCACCTCGGATTTCGCGGTAGTCGGCTTTTTGGGTTCTTTCGTAGCTGCGGTTGCGAGCACGTCTGCCGCCTGGAGCAGTCCACGCTTGCGCGCGACGTCGCCCGCAGTGAGGCCGTCTTCCTTGCGCCGGAAGCTTGCGTCGGCTCCGAGCGCAAGGAACATACGGATGATTTCTAACGCCTTATCTTCTTCCTCCGGCAGCCAGAACAGCGGCGTGCTCTCGCCGGCCATGGTGGCGAAGCGAGGCTCGGCGCGCAGCACTTCGCGGACTCGTTCGACATTTCCAGTAAAACTCAACGTCCACAGGTCACGGCTGTAGCGTGCCAGTTGCGTGATAATCCGATCACGTCCCGCCCACACTGCCGACCAGAGAGGAGTTGCATCGTACATCGTCTCGACAGGATCGATCTTTGCCCCGCGGCGAATCAGAACATCGATGGCACTCTCAGAGCCGGCATAAGCTGCTACATGCAACGCCGTCTGGCGCCCCGCCTTGGGATTCTCTACGTTCGGGGACACACCTAGATCGAGCACCAGCTCGACGACATCGGCCCGGTCCCGCTGCGCCGCCGCATGCAGCGCGACATGGGATGTCAACCACTCGGGATGGATCTTGACCATGGCCTCTGCCGCCGCCGGATCACCCCGCAAGCAAGCTGCAACAAATGCATCCTCGCCATGCGGTGCCTCGAAAAGCTTGGCGCCGAAACGCGCGAGCAGTTCAGCCATTTCGACTTGGCCAAGGCGCAGCGCCTGTTCATAAAGGCTGCTTTGCAGCAGTGTCCTGTCCCGTTCAGGAGCTGCATTCGGGTTTGCGCCGTGTTGAAGGCACCATTCGGTAAGCTCGAGATCGTCATGTTCGATTGCCGTTCGCAGATGCCAGCGCGCTCCAGTCCCGTAGCCGCCTTGATCGAGCATATGCCAATCGGGATCGTTCCAGTCAGCCTTGCGCCCAGCCTTGGTGGAAAACTCGAACATCAACTTCATCCACCACAAGATCTTTCCGCGAAAATGTATGTTGTAAACCACCTGGCTGTCGTAGGGCTCGGCGCCGCGCTCCAGGAGTAGGCGAGCGAGTTCGTCGCGTCGGGAATGCATGGGTCGCTCCTCTTCGCCTTCCCCAATCACGCCCACCAGAGGCGTATAGCGACTGTCGCCTGCCATGAAGTGAACGTTGGGATCGGCACCATGATCGAGCAGCAGGCGTGCAATGGCGGGGGCGTTTTCATGAACTTTTGGCAAATCCAAGCGGGTGAAACACAGATAGAGCAGCGGCTCCCATCCTTTAGGGCCGAGGTCCTTGAAGATGTCGCCAGAACCGCCGACCTCAGAACGTTCTGCGGCCGTAACAGAGCTCCTGGTGCACGCCAGTTCCGGACGCTCGCGGAGAATACGCTCAACCTCCTCTATCTCTCCGCAGACAATGGCCGCATAGAAATTCGCGACCGCAAGCTCGGGGTGTTGCCCGAGCATGCGCAATGCCGCGTGGTGGGCAATCCGATGTGCCGGCCGCCCGCGCACGTGGTGGTCGGGACAGGCGTACTCGAAGAAGCGCCCGAGCAGTTGTTCTTCTTCTTGCCTGGGAGTAATTGTTTCAGCTGGCAGATGGCGTTCAATCGCCTGCTTGAGGTCCTTCCAATTCTCGAATCCGTACTGGCGCGCAATCGCATACTGGATATCACGTAGAACGGGCTTGGCAGGCGCATCGGGCCAGGCCTGAAGCAGTTTTTCGCGCAGATTTTTGTCGCCCGCGGCCAGCGCCTTCAGGAACCGCTTGGCTTCCTTCTTTAGATTTTCAAGCGTGGTTTGAGGCGTCAGACGCCTTGTCATGCGAAACCCTTCCTTCCGTTTTCGCCTGAAGTCCGCTGAGCACAGGCCGGAATAAGGGTCCGGATTGTTGAGACTGAATGGATGGGTGGGAGCTTGCTCCCTTGCCGCGGACTGGAGGCGCCCCATGGCGCTCTGGGGACATTATGCGGAGCACCAACCGAGTTGTCAACGAAACCTACTCGTCAAGGAAGGCTAATGAACTGCTTCTACTGTCTTTGGCTGAACCGAGTGAACCTGGAGAGTTGTGGGCTTTCCCAGACTACTACTCGCCCTGCCCTTCAGCGGTGCTTTCCTGTCGACTTCAGCGACCACTCTTCTGTTAGAGGAGGTGAGCCCGTCGAAGTGCAGAGCGCCACCATATTGCAGCAGAATTGCAACCAGCGCGGTCCATCCGTTCTGGCGGCTTGCTCCACTGGCTGACACCTTATTGTAGTCCCCTTATTTGAAGCCCCTTGCCCGGGGCGCTGGGCGTTAGCGCGAAGCGCTGACGACTGCGCGACCTCAGCGACATCGCAGGCACATGGCACAAAAATCCCCGCCTTTGACAGAAGCCGAGGCCGCACAGCACAGAATTGAGGAAGAAATGTGGCCGTCAGGCTGGCGCTCGACACGAATCGCACCGACCTTTAGAATTTCCGCCATCTCAAAGGTTCAACCAAAGCTAAAGATCAGGACTTACGCTACCGCCTTTCCCCCAGCTCCATATTTCTGCGCTGCTTCTTCTACGTTTTTTGCGTAAGTTCCCAGAGTCCTTGCCCTGCTCAAGGCTGCATTCCGTTCCTCCGCCGTCGCGTTTTCCAGCGCTTTCGCAATGTCTCCAACAGATGGAACGTGAGGATGTTTCATCTCCAACAAGATCTGCAGGACCCTTCCTCGAAAGAACAGCGCAAGAGGGTCAATAGCCACGAACTCTTCAATATGTGTAGGCATAGTTTGTTCTCCTTAAATCCTAGATTGTGATGTGCATTTGCCCGGGCCTTTCCAAAATAGACCCTGGGCTTACTTCAGCTAGCAATTCGATTCGGAGAAGACCTCAAAGAGAATCGCGCAACAGCGAGCTACGCAACGAGGTGAGATATCGAAAAATATTCGACTGGCAGAGGCGACTTGTTCTCGCGCCGCTCGTCAAGCCAGGCTGACAGTATCCGCCGACTAATTTGATACGTCAAGGTTGGTTCTTCCACACACCCAGTTACGACACGAGTCAGGACATAAATTCTCGGATTGGCAAATGGCCGGAAGTCCTCCGATTGTCTATGGGGTAACCTGCCCACCCGCGCCTGGTGTACGTGCCCGGCCGTGCTCAGAAAAACACTTGCAAAACCATTAAGAAACATTGGCGAACTGAGTCACTCGTCACTCGTCGGTCTGTCTACTCCTTCTCGTTTCCTTACAAAAGGAAAGGTTTACGAAGGGTGTGGGACAACTGACTTCTAGCTACGAGAAAAATTCCTGCTGCGAGACTCTGGATTCGATGTAAACTTTTTTGCGCCCAAGGGAGCAGTACAGCGGCTCCTTTCTCAGCGACGTCGCGCACAGCAGTACCTACGGTTCGCCGTCAACACGACCTCCCACTGAGTAGTTCCCACTCCGGAGGTCGGTCATGTCTTCATCACAAAAGCTTGTTTTGTTTGTTGTTGTGTTTCTGGTTTCGTTCACTATCCTTGCCGCCGGGACGAGTGATCCCGTGGGGCAGGCTCTCGCACTTGTCGATCACCAACCGCTCAGCTTTGAGCGTAATAAGGGCCAAGCCGCGCGGGAATTCGATTACTTGGCGCGCGGCCGTAACTATAGCGTGCTGGTAAACCGTGCGTCGGCAACTGTGCTGTTGCCAAACAAGCGCAACTCAAATTACTCCACTGGTGCAGTGCGCATTCGTCTGCTAGACACCGCCCCCGGTGCGACCACTCGCGTATCTGAGCCTCTGCTCACCCGGACAAACTATCTGATCGGCAACGATCCACGGCACTGGAACACAAATGTGCCGAATTACGGCCGGGTGGCATACCAGCGGATCTACCCCGGTGTGGACGTCGTCTACTACGGCAGAGACGGCGAGCTGGAGTTTGATTTCGCCGTTGCGCCTGGTGCCGATCCACAGGCGATCCATCTAACTCTCGAAGGTGCAGAAGCATCGGTGACCAACAAAGGAGACGTGGTGATGCGCGCGAACGGGATGCGGATCACGCTGCTCAAGCCGCGCCTCTACCAGTTCGCTGGCAGCCACAAACATTCAGTAGAAGGCCACTATTCTGTTGATCAGCGCAATCGGGTTAGCTTCGTCATCGGCACCTATGACAAGACCAAAAAACTAGTTATCGATCCCGTGCTGGCGTACTCCATGATGATCGGGGGTGGTTGGCCCGACAGTGGCGCTGCTGTCGCTGTCGACAGTGCGGGATATACGTACATTGCTGGGAGCACCATTTCGGCTAACTTCCCCGTGACGCCTGCGGCGTTTGATTCCACTTGCGGCACTGACGGGGTATGCAACCAGTATTCTAAGAACGGTTCCCACTTCCGTTATCAAGACATATTCGTCGCCAAGCTGACGTCGCGCGGCACCCGAGTCTGGGTGACGTATCTCGGAGGCAGCGCAGATGATATTGCCAGCGGCATTGCCGTGGATGGGAATGGACATGCCTATGTCGGCGGATACACGAGTTCCTTGGACTACCCCGCTAGCCCGCTCGGCGGAGCACCGCCCAAACAGACACCGTTCGCTTTCGTGACCAAGCTGAATTCTGTCGGGAGCTCAATTGTGTATTCCGTTCGTTTCTGTTCACAATGCACTGCAGCCGGAATTGTCGTCAACTCGGCGGGCGAAGCGTTTGTCGCTGGGGGAACCTCCGGGAGTTTCTTGGCCATCAGTAATGCCTTTCAAGGAACGACTCGGGGCGGAACTGATGGCTTTGTGGCGAAACTTAATGCAGCTGGAACTTCGCTTCTATATGCCACATTTTTGGGCGGCAGCCTATACGACAGTGTTGCGGCCCTCACGGTGGATAGTTCCGGCAACGCCTACGTTGCAGGTCTTACACTCTCGACCGACTTCCCCACAACTTCAGGCGCTTACGAACCAAGCCCGAAGATAACGCCGTCTCCCAGTTTCTTTGTCACGAAATTGAACAGCACTGGATCGAACCTGGTATTTTCGACCTACTTTACCGGTCCCGGCCCTGGCGGTCTTGCCGGGATTGCGATCGACGCGGCAGGGAACTCCTATGTGACCGGTGCTTCGAGCAGCAGAAATAGTTTTCCGACGACGTCGGGCGCATACCAACAAACTCACCACAGCCTGTTTGACGCGTACGTCACCAAGTTTGACAGTACGGGCTCGCGACTCGTGTACTCAACTTTGCTCGGTGGAGGGGCGAATGATTTTGGCGCCTCAATCGTTGTAGACCACGGCGCAGCGATCGTGACCGGTGGCACTGGGTCTGGAGATTTCCCCACCACGGAAAATGCTTTTCAACGCGTTAACCGAACCAATCATGGGTTCACTTGCTTTATCACCAAGCTGAACGCCACTGGCTCAGCCCTCAGCTACTCCTCATTGTTGGGTGGCAGCAATAATTCCGGATGCCAAAGCGCAGCACTGGGTCCCTTCGGGAACCTCTACGTAACGGGCTCGACCGAGGATAATGATTTTCCGACAACACCAGGGGCGTTCAGGACGCCGGTTGGGCAGTTCGGCCCAGCCAATGCATTTGCTGCGCAAATCACGCCTCTTTGCGCGCTCAAGACGGGAAATTTGAGCGTCACTATCTGCAAACCGGGCAACGGAACGTTAGTGGCTTCTCCTGTGACCATCATGGCTGGAACCACCGATGCGCTGCCAGTAAAGTTGATTGAGATTTTCGTTGATGGGACAAAGGTGTACCAAGCAAACCTAGCGGCGATTATGGTGCGCTGGCCGATGAGTACAGGCCTACACCGGGTTACAGTTAGAGCCCGCGACTATGTGAACCAGCCGTTCGCCGCGTCAGTTAATGTCAGCGTTGGTCCATAGGATAGGAACATAACGTGGCCGCGTGGGGATTCCAAACGTAGCTTTCCGCGTTAACTGGTGGGACAATTAAGCCGATGAAAGATCATGACGCCAATCGGCATCCCGGCCCATGGCGAGTCATGAGCGTGGACTCAGAGACCGCCGGGATTCTTGTTGCCGTTGGCTTTCTCGCCATGGGCCTAGTCAGCATTCCCGTCGCGAGATGGTTTGTCGTCGGATGTCTTGCTCTTGGGGGAGCAGTCGCAGTGCTGCTCCGCTTCACTTCCAGGAAATTCATCCGCCTGATCGGCCGCCTGACGGTGGGGACTCTCATCATCCTCGCTGCCTACGCGCTCTGGCCGGGAGGACATATACCTCGACGACCGCATACCGTCTCGTCAAACGCACTTTACATATTGCCAAACAATGCGCAGCCTGGGTCGTTCGGGACTGGCTATTGGTTGGAGTGTTGGTTCGACCAGCATGAAAATGTTGATCGATGCAAGCTTAGTGATAAGAACGGAAACGGTGTGTTTGAGGATGTCTTTGTCACATGCGGAAGCCAAGCCACGATTCCTCAAAGCGAATTGGTCATTCAGCCGGAGACCGGGCAAAGATGGATTCACTCGCACGATGTGAGGGTGGTCAATGTCCCCGTCCCTTACGTTCGATACGGACAAATCCTATTTCCGAGAAGCCTCTACGCAGAAGCCACACAACAGGGCCAGTGTTACGGTGACTGAAAAGGCGCTTGACTTAACCAGGCGATTGCCTCCTCGATGAGCCATATGATCCCATAACAATGTTGGCTCCCACGCTCGAGTAGACTTTGGTGGTGCCATTTCGCCTCAATGTCTGCTGATGCTGGTAGGTTCCCCCGGCATAGTGTGCAGTCGTTCTCGTGCGATCCTTCGCAATCAGTTAATACGTCCCACAACTGCGTTCGACGTAGTTCGGAAGCCGCGTGCATGAAGCGAATGACGCCGAATTACCGAATTTCCACTGTGTCCCGAAACAGATTCAAGAAGTGATTGACATTTGCAGAAATCTGAGGCTTCCAAGTAAATGGCTGTTGAATGTGTTGCGGGCTGCTCGTTGAGAGCGATTGAATCCTGCTGAAGGCGTGTGCTTTCACAACTACAAAAGCGTCTACAGCTGAAAAGAAAATAAAATACGAACACAAATTCGCTCTGGCGGTTGGCTTACTCAGCTAACAGAGCATGAAAATGCACGTCCTTTCCGAATTGCCGGTGATCCGCCCCGACTAAGCGCTATTTTTGGGAGTGATCTCTCAGGCTCCGCGTCGCGCTCGCGCTTCGGCGTTGCAAAAAGGGTCCGTTGTTAGACTCGACGACAGCTTGTAGATTGGACACATGGCGCTCAAACGGATGGACAACGTAGGAATCGTCGTCGATGACCTCGGAGGGACGATTGATTTCTTTCGCGAGCTGGGCCTCGAGCTCGAAGGGCGGGCCACGATCGAAGGAGGATGGGCCGGACGTGTCACTGGACTGGGCGATCAGCGCGTCGAGATTGCCATGATGCGCACACCGGACGGCCACGGCCGGCTCGAGCTCTCCCGCTTCCTCACGCCGCCTGCCGTCGCGGATCACCGCAGGGCCCCGGTGAACGCTTTGGGGTACCTCCGCGTCGTGTTCGCCGTGGACGACATCGACGAGACGCTTGATAGGCTCCGCAAGCGCGGCGCGCAGCTCGTAGGCGACGTAGTCCAGTACAAAGACGCGTATCGGCTCTGCTACATCCGCGGGCCTGAAGGGCTGCTCATCGGACTTGCCCAAGAACTCAGCTGAGCCCAATACGAAGACAATGACGAAGAGCGACCAATGTCAGTGAGCGCGTCTCATAAGGGGTAGGTTTTACAACGCACGGGCGCTCAATGAAATCAGCGGTTCGGATGTCGCAGATGTAAATTGCAAATAGATCGTAACGGTTTAACCTTTCGGGCGAACTCCGCAAACCCGATTGACCACACATCATTGCCTGCAATGCCTACAATATAAGCATGCAGTACACTATCCGCAACGTGCCGAAAACTTTGGACGAAGCTCTTCGCCGGGCTGCCCGTGAACAGGATAAAAGCCTGAACGAAGTAGCGTTTGAGGCCCTGGCCCGGGGCATTGGCGTTACGGAGGGGCGCGGCCGACTGCGCGACCTCAGCGATATCGCAGGCGCCTGGCGCAAAGATCCCGCCTTTGATAAGGCCGTGGCCACGCAGGACACCATTGACGAAGAGATGTGGCGGTGAGGCTGGCGCTCGACGCGAATCGCTACACCGACCTTTGCCGGGGAATGTACCGTGGTAGAGACGGTCGAGCTCGCCGATGAGGTCTGGTTGCCGTTCATCGTACTGGGAGAATTGCGCGCTGGATTTGCGGTGGGCAGCCAGGGACCGCGCAACGAAGCCGTCCTGCGCCGTTTTCTCCTGAAGTCCGGCGTCAGCGTGCTTTATCCCGACGAGCAGACTACATATCATTACGCGGGAATTTATCGCCAACTGCGCGCACAAGGGGGCACCCCAATCCCGACGAACGACATGTGGATAGCAGCCCTCGTCCTACAACATTCGCTTGTCCTGTTTGCCCGTGA